>ENA-OSET01001814-OSET01001814.1-sediment-metagenome-genome-assembly--contig:-NODE-1814-length-21521-cov-5.141998_pt1 | contig 21521 bp, 18 predicted proteins | sample MGYA00237882_ERZ534229 | MGnify/ENA primary metagenome ERZ534229 (study PRJEB26408, sample SAMN06266212) | sediment metagenome | isolation source: Hudson Canyon methane seep mesocosm | place... | reverse complement strand
TCCTACCGTTTTAGCTTTGTAATATACCCGCTCGAAAAAACCATAGTAAAACATAGTAAACCATTATCTTCGGCCTCTTATCATGACCTTAAAGCACTGCATTATTCACAAAATTGAACGTAAAGCGCCAGGTAATGAAATCACTACCGAAATAAAGCCGCAAGAAAATAATAGCTCGGGGCCTATTTATTCCTTAATCGAGCAGTTAAAACAAAGCTACCAACGGAGTAGTCAAAAGCAATATGGGCACTTTGATCAGACGATCTCCGATAATCCGATGCCGCAGTGGTTAAAAGAACACCAACAAGGTAAATCGACCTTTTCCAGTATCAGTTTACGAATTGTCGAACATTTCCAAGAAAAACTCAGTGCAACGGATGAAGTATTCTCCTTTCACCTGCTCATCGCATTTGAAACGGTACTCGACCAGGATTTACTCAATATTTTCTGGGTTTCTCACATTGATGCGAACCATATAAACAGTGATTTGGAAGTCGCGAGCTCACGTTTCATCGACGCAACAAAGCTACAGTACGCCGCGAAAATATACCTGCACGAATGGCTGGAAGAAAATACGCTAAAGTATTTATCAATGCTGACCAGCCGGGGAAACAAAAACCTAAGTGATGCATTCTCCGCCGCCATCGGTTTCTCCGCAGGACTGAATTTGGCGGAGGATACGGGTGAATTTCTCGGCATTCTTGACGAATACACAAAATCGATACCTGAGGAGAAAGTCAGCGAGCATAAGGGAAAGATACTCGATTATTGCATTGAACAGGATAAACAAGGCAATCCCGTCGTTTTTGAAGAAATTTCCAGTCAACTGGATGAAAGCGAACCTGAAAAATTCTCGACTTTTGTTAGCAATAATCAACAATCGCCTAAGACAGAAATCTATACGGACCGCAGCAGCCTGAAGCGTTACGTGCGTTATTTCGGCCGAGATAACACCATGAGTATTAGCTTTTCCTCTGAAATGTTTGGCGAAGATATTTTATATGATCCGCAATCTGGGACACTGACGATCAAAAAAATACCAAAATCTTTGAAACAACAATTACAAAGCACTATTAAGCCCTCTGACACTGATAACGGTTCATTCGGTTAAGATGTTTCCTAAAAGGTAATTCATGTGTTTGACGAGAAAAATTTACTGCAATTGGCTGCTATGAAGATGCCTTTTGGAAAATTTAAAGGCATGTTACTTATTGATCTTCCTGAAGATTACCTTCTATGGTTTTCCAGAAAGGAATTCCCGAAAGGACAGCTGGGCATGTTAATGCAGTTAACGCTTGAGATAAAAATCAACGGTCTTGAAGGAATAATCGAACCGTTGAAAAAATCCACCCATCAGTAAAAGCCTATAAATCCAAGCCCGGCAAAGCCGACAATCCTCTGCAGTAAGATTTTGCGCGTAATTTTAGTCTCTGGAAAATATGAGCGATAAATTGATAGAACTAGTAGAATTATTGGACTCGTACCAGACAAAATAGTAACTAAAATTGCTGCTTTTTGTTGTGGCCCTCATATCCGCTGTTACAACAGACTACGACCACCGAAAAAGACAAAAGTCGATGTGGGGTATTCGACTAATTCAACCGATGTGGATCTAATTGAATGTCTTCCACATATCGACCCAGCAAGATAATACGGCCTCCATAGCGCTCTTCGCCGGTTGAGGTGAATTCGAAATTATACGAACGCCACAATTGAAGCACATTACGAGAATTTCTCTTAAACCAAAACCCTCGTAAAAAAACTCCGTCATCCAGCAGCTGCACGTCCATTTTTTTACAATAGGCTTTAGTTGCTACCCGTGCGATTTGTTTTACGCCCTGTGCATTCCACCACAACATGCAAAATAGCGTAAATAAGGCCATAATCAATACATCTGACAAGTCAAACATGAGCAGTACCGTCATCTTTGTGGCGACAAAACCGGTTGCGAAAAAAACTCACCACATCAAGTCATCCGGGATTTGATAATCCGCGTAAGGGTCTTCCTCGTCAATGCCAGCTGCCGGCTCAACTCTCTCTTGACACATTATTATTTTTTCTGGTTCGCGCATTTTGATTTTTTCGGCAATCACGGACGGCACAATTTCGTACTTGTTTTCGAGCATTACTATAGCCAACCGCCCCTTACTGAGTTGCTCCTGCATGGTTTTATCAACCAGTATCTTTTTAATTTTCTTGTTATCGGTAAAATTGTAATCAATATCAGCCCTATCTCTGGAAAGTCGATTCACCTTAATAAGTTGTTGCACCTGCGCAGCGATTGCTTTGACCTGCGATTCAGCATTTTTTTTCTCATTTAGTAAACGATCCGATTCAATTTTCTCCTTGCGCGCTACCTGTACCTGCAGTTTAGTATCATCGACAAATTCCGTTTTTGATCGCCTTTGCACTTTCGCCTGTTTTTGTTTGTCTTTTTTGACTTTACTTGCTTTTTTCTTGTCGGCCAAACCGGCTTGTAATAACTGATCTTGCAATGATCCTGCCATTAGATGGCTACCTCTTGTTGAATAATGAACGCGGTTTATGCTGTTTCAAGCCCACATTTAGATTGATTCATTAAATCATGTCACTTAAACTTTCGTAATCTATCATTTTACAGCGGCGCTGCAGTGATTGCTATTGCCCCTTCACCCCAAGAAAGCCAGTTACTGCCCAAACCGTCATGTTAAAGTTAAGCGATGCCGTTACTATTCCTTCCGATGAGCTGCAAATTAGCGCTATTCGCTCTCAAGGAGCAGGTGGTCAAAACGTCAACAAAGTGTCTACAGCAATCCACCTGCGTTTCGATATTTCTGAGTCATCACTACCTGAATTCTATAAATCAAGATTACTTAATCTGAAAGACCAGCGAATTAACAAGGACGGCGTGATCGTAATAAAAGCTCAACAATACCGCACCCAGGATAAAAACCGGGAAGATGCACTCGACCGCTTGAAACAGCTTATTAAAAACGCCACGACAATCGTTAAAACACGCCGACCCACCAAACCATCAAAGTCGTCTCAAAGAAAGCGTATGGACAAAAAAAATCAACGAGGAAGAACAAAATCATTGAGAGGTAAAGTGACTGAGTAGTGGTCAAAAGTACTAGGAATTTGCGGGTATTTGTTAAATAATCAGTTAAATTCAAAACGTTACCGTATTTGTTATATACTATTGCGATATAAATAAGCCATAAAATTTACAAAACATAAAAAATGGTCAATCAATGCCAAAAGCAGAAGCGTCCCTATTAAAAGTATTGCTACCGAAATATTCTCCGTTCGATAATATCGATAGTAGCCTGCTTGAGACTTTAGCAGACGATATTGAAATTAAAACTGCTGAAACGGGTTTCACCTTGTTTGAGAGTGGCGACTTCGATTCTACTGAATATTATTTGGTCAGTGGTTCTGTAAGCTTAATCGCTCGGGACGGTCGAGAAAACACCATTAGCATGAGCAATTCCAGTGCACGTTTTCCTATTGCGCGCTTGCGTCCGCGAATGTATACCGCAAAAGCGGCAACAGCGATCCATTACTTCGTGATCGGTGCCTCCGTATTGGATGAACTACAACGCAGTTCTCGCGGGTCGGAGAACGATTTGGTCATGACCGAAACCAAACAAAACGCGGGAATTGATGGTGGTTCTCTGCTATATGAATTTGAACAAGAGCTTAATTCGGGGCGTTTTGTACTGCCAAGTTTGCCAGAAGTCGCTTTCCGGATTCGCGAACTAATAGACAAACCCGACTTTCATATGATGGACCTAGCGAAACTCGTCAACACGGACGCTGCAATAGCCGCTAAATTGATCAAGGCAGGTAATAGCGTGATGTATAGAGGCGTTAATCACTGCGATGATACGCTGGCAGCAATTGCGAGATTAGGGCTGATAACGACCAAACAACTGGTCACAAGCTTTGCCGTTCTCGCGCTTTTCAAAACGAAATCATCAGTATTCAAGAACCGGATGGAAAGAGCCTGGCGCGTGTCCATGATCACTTCGTCGTACAGCTATATTTTGGCCAAACATTTACCTGGCTTTAATGAAGAGGAGGCCCTACTAGCAGGCCTGATTCATAACATCGGAGAAGTTGTACTACTCACTTATGCTGAAAGATTCTCAGATTTAGCGAACGATGAAGACCAGCTGAACATGGTTATTAACAACCTGCGAGGACGCCTTGGTGAAATGGTGTTAAAGGAATGGGGGTTTGGCCAGGAATTGATAACCGTTGGCAAAGAATCGGGGAATTGGCACAGAGAGGCCGATACCACTGACGATGAAAGCCTGAAATTTGACTACTGTGATCTTGTCCAAGTAGCGATGTTATACGGATGTAAAGACGATGCCGAGTTTTCTTCAACCTTACCTCAAATGGACTCTGTTCCGGCTTTTAATAAGTTAAAAAAACGCCAGATCAGCCCCGAACAAGTCGATACTATTATCGAAGAAGCCCAAGAGCAAATTACTGAATTGCAACAAATGTTTAGCTAACTAAAGAGCTGTTAGCGTTAGCCGTCGGTACTTGTAATGAGAAATGCCGTAGGTATTTTCTATCGCAAATAATGGGACAGATACTCTAGGGAAAATCTGAAAACATCTAATCGACTGGCTGTGCGTACCTAATTACCCCGACATCACTATCCCGACATAACTACCCCGACATAAGAAGCGGCCACGCCTCCATTATTAAGTGGCTAAACCGACGACTTAAGTGACTAAAGCGACTCGAACAGCGTCAAGTTTTAACTGAGCGCCGTGCAAATACCGATTAGCATTCATCCCTATATTCTGCAAAAAGTCTATTTCTTCTTTTCGAATGTTGGTATTTACCTTCGATAAAGCCTGAATCCGCTGTAGTTCTGCCAGCTGCTCAGTTTGCATACTAACTTCGGCTGAGGCCAAGATGTCTGCTTTATTCCCGTCGGCGATTAACCCTGCCCTTTCAATCATCTTTGTAATTTGTATTCGCGCGTGTCGCACCAAATCCTGCGCATTTCGCTTACGCACTTTCTGACCCAATCTATTGAGATGACCGGCCGTTAACACTTTACTGAGATCATTATTATTACTGTCGACAACAACTCGCACAGTCGTTAGCGGTAAATGGCGATGTATCTCCAATTCACTGGGAGCGGTACAATGCAATATGTAAATTGCCTCCAGCAATACAGTCCCCGCCTTTAACGGCGGTAACTTCAAGGTACAAAAGGCAGTGTTTCCAAACTCCCCGCTAAGAACCAAATCCATAGCGCCACTGACCATTGGATGTTCCCAGGTTAAATAATGTAAATCTTCTCTGGATAACGCGACCTCTCTAGAAAATGTCGCTGTTATACCATCTTCAGTTAGCGCTGGAAAAGAGTGGGTTAACATATGATCACCCGGCCGCAATACAACACTAGCGGCGCTGTGGTGTTCCTGGTCTATGCCAAACTGATCAAAAACTTGTTCCATGTAACTGGATAATTCCTGGCGCCGCTCTTCTTCAACCATATGGCTAACTATTTCGTCAGCTTGTTCGTGGTTACATGAATTTAACTCTAACAGACGATCTCTGCCTAGTTGCAGGGACTCCAACGTTTTCAATGCCTGAGATTTGGTCTGCGTTAGCAGCTGATCTAACGCTAACTCGTCTGCCGGCCGCCGCAGGCAGTCATGTAGTTCTGCTTTAAACTGTTGATAAAGATTAAGACCAGCTGGGCAGGTCTTTTCAAAAGCATTTATACCTTCGTGATACCAGCGCAATAGAATTTCTTGCGGGCTATTTTCGTAATAGGGAACGTGAATGTCGACAGTGTGGCGCTGCCCGATACGGTCGAGTCGACCAATACGCTGCTCCAATAAATCTGGATTTAATGGTAAATCAAATAACACAAGATGGTGGGAAAATTGAAAATTTCTACCTTCGCTTCCTATTTCCGAACAAATCAGTACCTGTGCACCGTCTTCATCGTCAGAAAAATAAGCAGCGGCTCTATCTCGAGCAATTAACGATAAACCCTCGTGAAAAACTGACGACTGTACCCCTCCGCGCAACCGTAAATGTTCCTCCAAATCTAAAGCCGTATTTGCGTGCGCGCAAATAACGAGAATCTTCTCTGACCGATGCTGTTTAAGCCACCCACTTAACCACGCTACCCGTGGATCTTCAACGATCCAGCTATTTCCCAGCAGTTTTTCAGGCGTCAGTGCGTTGTTTAACGAAACATTTGGCTGTCGATGAAGCTCGTTGAATCGCTCAGCTGGAGTAAGTGGGTAGCCATTTAATTTACGTTCGGGAAAACCAGTAACTGACGAACGAGTATTTCGAAATAATACGCGACCGGTACCGTGACGATCTAATAAGTCTCGAACTAGCTGCTTTATGCCAGACGATGAACCCGCGTGTATTTCAACCGACTCACCCTCTTCGCTCTCATCAACTGTCATGCTGGAAATAGCAGTAGCAACCGCGTCCTCGCCTAAATAGGCAATTAACTGATCCGCCAGCGATTTGTCGTGCACAAGTCGTTCGCTAGCATCATCAGCCAACAATCGTTGTACAAGTGAGTTTACCGGCTGATGTTTGGTCTCTTCGCTGATAAATTTCTCGAGGTCGTAGTATCTATCTGGATCTAACAATCGCAAGCGGGCAAAATGACTTTCGACGCCCAGCTGTTCCGGCGTCGCTGTCAATAACAATAAACCTTTAGCCTGTTTGGCGAGTGATTCAATGCACTGATACTCTAAGCTGACGTCAGATTCGCTCCACAGTAAATGATGCGCTTCGTCGACGATTAACATATCCCATTGTGCAGCCAAAGCCTGTTGATGGCGACGAGGATTGTTAGCTAAAAAAGGTAAAGTGCACAAAACCAGCTGCGCACTATCAAAGGGATTATAGTCACCAACAGTAGAGCCGAACGATGATTCTAAGGAATCCTCGTCGTAAAGAGAGTCGTCGACATCTCCAGCTTCCTCCAATCCCTGACATCGGTCTTCATCGAGAATAGTAAAAAACAAATTGAAACGTCGCAACATCTCAACCAGCCATTGATGCAACAAACTCTCGGGAAGAACTATCAGCACGCGCTTTGCCCGGCCTGTTATTAATTGTTGGTGCAAGATCAAACCCGCTTCTATCGTTTTCCCCAGCCCGACCTCATCCGCCAACAAAACGCGAGGAGCATACCGACTTGCTGCTTCGCTCGCAATGTAGAGCTGATGCGGTAGCAGTTGTACTCTCGGCCCCAATAATCCGCGCACGGGTGACTGTTGTTGGTGCCGAATATGTTCGAGCGTTTCGCAACGTAATTGAAAAGCGCGGTTTTTATCAATTTGTCCGGCGAACAATCGATCTTGAGGTTTACTGAATTGCACAAAGCTATTTAATTCCAGTTCAGCAAAAATAAGATTGTTTCCTGATTCGGTATTTCCGCTGTAAATTAAACATCCGCCATTGTCCAATACGTCGGTAATTTCAATAAAGACATCTTCTTCGTTGCTTATCTGCTGACCGATTTCATAACGAACTCGACTGATGGGAGCATTTTCCATAGCGTAAGTACGTCGCTCTCCTGAAGCGGGAAAGCTAATTTCAACTCGGCGGTTCGCAACCTCTAGCACAATGCCAAGGCCCAACTCTGATTCTGTATTGCTTACCCAACGCTGGCCTGGTACAAACGAATTTTCTGACACAAATAACTCTCTGTTAATAATTTCTAAAAATCAACTCATTGCAAAAATCATAGATGGATTCAAACTTTAGATGCCATTAGATAGAGTCTGTAAGACTTCAAAAGAACAACGATTCTGGAGGCGCGGATAATAAAACGTTACGGCGGACGTAACAAGGGAGTAATTTGCCTCAATGGCGAATTTATAGAAATGTTATTAAAATATTTTCTGCTGGGACGCTATAATAGAAAATCGACATTTAATAAGGACATCCCATGCCCGGTAACATTGCAGAACAAATGCAACAACTCTATAGCCGATTTGGCGCAATACCAGGTGTGCACATAGAACTACACACAGAATTGCTAGCGGTAAGAATCGAAAACCAAGTCGCTGTTGCAACGATATTTCTCCAGGGAGCGCAGTTAAGCGAGTATACCGTAAAAGGACAAGAACCTTTAATCTGGTGTAGCGAAAGTTGTGACTATACCGATGGAAAGCCATTGCGCGGGGGTATTCCGATCTGCTGGCCTTGGTTTGGCGATCTGCAGCACAACCCGACGGACGTTCAAACTATGATTTTGGACGATACTCCGGCAGCTCACGGCTTTGTCCGCAACCGTCCGTGGAATCTTACTAAGATTCAATTGATTGATGAGCAACGCACAGACATAACACTGAATCTGGAAGTCAACGAAGATAAACAAACAGCGGCAGGCTACAATTGTGAATTACAGTTAGTCATTTCGGTGGGGGCAACTTTAAGCCTGGAGTTTACGGTGAAAAACCGCGGTAATAAAACCGTTTGTTTTGCCAGCGCATTACACAGTTATTTTTCTATCAGCGACATCGACAGTGTAGCGGTGAATGGTTTGGAAAACGTAGAATATATTGACTGCGTAGACAACTGGTCAGAGCAGCTCCAGAACAGCGCCGTGGTAGTCGACAAAGAAATTGACCATATTTATCAAGATAGCAATAAAGAAATAACCATTGTAGACCAAGGTTGGAAACGCGTAGTCAGCATTACCAGCGAAGGCAGTAACAGCACTGTTTTATGGAACCCATGGATTGAAAAATCCAAAAGGCTTTCGAATTTTGATGACCAGGACTACCGGAAAATGCTGTGCATTGAAACAGCGAATATCAGAAGCGACTCGGTGCAACTACAGCCTGGAGCCACTCACCTGTTGCGGGCGACCTTTGATTGTGCACCTATGAGCTAGCGACAAGTACTGCGATCTGAGTCAAGACATTATATCCAATCAAGACTTCTGACTTGGCCTTGGATCATCAAGCGACTAATCACCAGTCGCTTGATGATTAAGCGGTCAATCACTAAGCTCCAAATCACTAAGCTCCAAATCACTAAATAGGGACAATTGTACCGCGTTGTTTACTATTTCCTTAAAACGAACACCGAGGCCCAACAGTCGAACTGGCATGCCGTTTCCTCGATCATAGGACTGACTGCATAGATCGCGGAAAATCGCCATCCGTGGCACTCCTTGATTGGCACATTCGATAGTGGTCGATTCGAAATTATTGAACTTCACTTTGACAAATTGTTTCGAAACTCGATAGCCTTCTAGCTTTTCCAGCCGTTCGGTTAATTTCTGGAATAATTCAGGTATTTGTCGAAGACAACGATCGACGGATAACAAATCCGTTTCATAGGTGTGCTCAACACTGAGCGATTTACGTTGGCGACTTGTCGACACCGGTCTTTTGTCAATACCATAGCTCAGTTGATGAAGCCTAGGGCCAAAGCTGCCAAACATCGCCATTAGCTGATAGACATCATAGGCTCGTAAATCTCCGCAAGTCCTTATTCCCAACCGATGCATTTTGTCAGCGGTGACTCGGCCTACACCAAAGATGCGATCGACAGGCAACTGCGTTACAAAGGACTCAACTCTAGCCGGGGGGATAACACAGATGCCGTTCGGTTTATTCCAGTCACTGCCAATTTTTGCTAGAAACTTATTGGGAGCAACTCCTGCAGAAACTGTGATACCAACGGAATCAAAAATCTTTTCCTTAATTTCTTCAGCAATCAGCGTTGCGCTACCATTACAATGACTAGAGCCGGTTACATCGATGAATGCTTCATCTAGAGAAAGAGGCTCTACTATTTCGGAATAGTCGTAAAAGATATCGCGGATCTGCTGCGCAGCTTTCCTATATGCGTCAAACCGATGGGGCAATACAATGAGATTGGGACAAAGTTTCCTGGCATAGGCAGTTGCCATTGCCGAATGCACTCCAAAGGCCCGCGCTTCGTAATTACAAGTAGAAATAACTCCACGCCTATCTGCTGAGCCACCCACTGCGACAGGCCGCCCCTTTAAAGAAGGATCATCACGCATTTCAATTGCCGCAAAGAAGCAATCAGCATCACAATGAATAATCTTTCTGTCTTCAATTAAGGGAAACTCAATAGTAGATTTAGACATCAGTACGCACCAGCCCCACAATTACTGTATATAACAACAGTATAATAGATCCTCGATCGAATTCCTTCAATCTTAAACAGTCTTTTTAGTAATAAATGCCACTTATTCCCCCCGCGGTAACCCAACGAAACATAAGCATTCCCAAATTGACGAGGTATAATGATTCACAATTTTTATGCTAAGCCATTGGCCCCTTGACCGGGCACAGGAGAAAACCATGACGCTCGGTACTTGGGACCCAAACATTGCACGAAACAAGAGCGAATTTATTGTCGACCGGAAATTATTAAGTCGTTTCATAGAATTTGCGCGAAACGAACAACTAGACAAGCTGGCAGAACTGCTCAACCCGGCTGAACAACAAAACTATGTAGCGTACATGCAAGTGAACAAGGACGATTGGTTTGAAGCAGCCTCACCGTTGAGCAATGAGCAGATTGAAGATTTAATGCGTTTCTTTACCGTCGCTGAAAATTTACCTGGCTGGGAAGCCGGAGAAAAATCTCCTGTCATTTGGCTTGGTAAAATATTAAAAATAAGAGGCGTAGGCATTAACCGGGAACTGCTGGTGTGGATAAAAAGGCACAGCACCAATCATTACCTACCTCATGGTGCTTTATTGTAAAACATCGCACCTTACTAAATTGATTTAGCTATGGCGGCGATCGAATTTTTGTTGCTGCTCCGGCGTCGCCTCCAATTGATGTTTTTCTTTCCAATCGCTATAAGGCATACCGTAAACCAATTCACGCGCCTTGTCGTATTCCACTTCAAGACCTCGGTCAGCCGCAGCGCTTACATACCATTTTGATAAACAGTTGCGACAAAAACCCGCGAGAATCATCAAGTCAATATTTTGTGCATCTTTATTTGCATCTAAATGTGCCAACAGCCGCCTAAATACTGCTGCTTCGATTTCAGTCGTCGTATTATCCGAACCCTGACCTTGTTTTGCTTCTGCTGAGATATTTTTTTTTGAAAATTTCTGCTCTGTCATTTTGCGCTCCGAATAAAAAGTTATCCCAAAAAAAATTTGGGAATTATGTATTAATGAATTCAGACTTTAACATTTTTGCTAGGTCGTTCACGGACCATTTGATTTTTTTTTAGCCAAGAAATTTAACAAAAACCTAATATATCCTCGCAAAAATTCAAATTTGATTTAAGCTAATCATTGAATAGCAAAATAATCGCCTTATTTATTGATTTTTCAACATTTTTTTAACTTAGTTCTATCATTAACTTTAAAAGTGGTTATAATTCGCTCGATTTTTTTATAGCGACTTAAATCCAAAATTTTTGAACCAACCAAAGGACATAAACTAATGGCCGTAGCAAAAAAAGTAGCAGACTCAGTTGCGCAACTAGAAAAAGAAGTTGCCCAACTTAATGTAAAATTAGCAAAAGCAGTAGCAAAAGAAACTGCTGACTTGGCGAAAGCTGCTAACACAACTGGCAAAGCTGCAAACAAAACTAAACTGGCACTTGCCTCTGCTTTAAAGAAACTGGGTGGTGTACGTTCTAAAGCAAAGAACAATGCGGCAGGAAAACAACAAGTTGCTAAGGCCCAAACTGCAGTCGCAACTGCTAGAGCTGCTAATGCCGCAGCTGTTACAGCTAAAAGCAATGCGGCGGCTGCCAGTGCCAAAGCCAAAGAAGCTGCTGCGCAAAAAGCGGTAATAGCTAACGCTGTTGCAGCTGCACAGAAAGCTCTCGATAAAAAAGCGGCTGAAGCACAGAAAAAGGCAGCAGCTAGTGCTGCCGTCGCTGCCAAAAAATCAGCGGCAGCAGCTAAAGTTGCAGCTAAAAAAGCGGCTGCTAACGCCAAGCTCGCCGCCAAAAAAGCGGCTGCTAAAGCCAGCCTAAAAGCAAAAAATGCCGCAGCAGCGGCTCGAGCTAAATCTGCTAAAGCTGCAGCGAACGAAAAGCTGAAAGCCAAAAAGACTGCAGAAAATGCGAGAGCCAGAGCAAAAGCGGCTGCAGAAAATGCAAAAGCTAAAAAAGCTGCATCGAAAGCAAAATCATCTGCTAAGAAAAAATCAGTAAAGAAAAAGTCAGTAAAGAAAACTTCTGCGCCTGCAAAAGCTAAGTAAGTTAGAAAAGCAACAAAAAAAGGCCGCTAGTACTAAGCGGCCTTTTTTTGTCTTAAATTCAGCGCTATATGCAAAAAGTCAATTAGCGAACGATTCCACGCGCACATAAATCCTGTTGCCGCATAGTCAAATTGAAGCAGTCGAACCAAAAAGCCTCACGAAAACTGGAGCATAAACATCGAGTCAAACTTCTTTGACTTCAATCGATGGCTAAAAATTGCAAACCATGAATTCATACACTCAAAGATCTCGATGGCACATCATCATTTGTAGGTAGTAGTACCTACGATAAATTGACCCTCACACGTAGAAATATCCTTTTTATCTTTCGGCGAGAGTAAAACAACCACCTACCACGAAATCATTAAGCATTCGGAGATATAAAATAATTTTCAGACAAATTAAAGATTCTATTTGAAAACACTCAATTATAATTTCATTTCAAAAACGGTTTGATATCAACTTGGCTGCGGCCAGCATCATTGACATTGCATTCACCAACATAATGTAAACTGCGGCCGACCGGATCGGTGGCATCAAAGGGAATCTGAACGTAAAAATTGTATTCTTGTTCTTCAACCGGCTGAATTTTGTCTTGGAGTATTTGAACACTCATCATCATCCGAGCTTCTTTTTTGACCGCGTCAATACACATATTTTGAATACTCTCAACGTCGACTCTAGTCTCTACCTCCGCATCTCCGTCTTCACTCACAAGACAGTCTGCGTTATAGCGAACAAGCTCTGCCTTTTTGTTCTTACTAGTGAAGGGTAAGTTATACCGATAAGCCCACTGCGACTCATGACTTACCTCCGACACCTGATCAAACAGAACCTCAATTCTTCCGATCAAGATGGATTCGTCTTCTAACCCTTCGTAACAATTTTCTAAGGCCTGCTCCTTATGTAATTTACCTAGCTCTAATTGCGCCACACCTTTTTTGTCCACATAACAATCGGAATTAAACTCCACTAGCTCATCAAATCTATTTTTTCCCTGAAAGGGAAATTGTAAATGAAACACCCATTGATTGTCGTGCTCGAGCTCCTGTATGGAGTCCTCTAGTACTTCTGTCCAATCGGTCAGTACAGTTTCCTCCGCCAAAGCTTCAGTGCACATTGTTATAGCATGCTCTCTCGTCACTCCATCTTTTCCCGGCAGAGTAGTACTTTCTTTGTCTGTAGACAAGGACGAGCGCTGTTCGGCCAATAGTTCAAAACCGTCTGAAGTTCGTGGATATTGATAACTTAAATTGTAAGACCGACGACCCGCATCTCTGCAAGTTATGACGAAATAGTATTCATCGGAGGTATTTTTGCTAACTATCATTTCGCCCGCAATAACGACCTTACATCGTTCCATGTTCTCAGCATCTCGAGCGGCACGCATTAATTTTGGTCGAGCGTCGCTATATTTTTTTGGCAACCAAAGCACCCCGGGATCCACTGCCCAAGACCATAGAGGGAACAGCATACCTCCAATAAGCAAGCTGTAAAAAAAAGTTCGTTGTAACATAGGTAATATACTCTGCTAAATCACTTGAGACGTTTTAGTTCTTTCCATCGAGTTCACCGAACATCAATGATGTTAAACAAGACCTTGTGGGTTTCAAAGTATCAGGCTTTATCCTAACACCTGAAGTAGCTTCGTAGAGTTAAATGAGCTAACAATACGGGACTTCGCACATTAGTATTTTGACCTTTCAACAACAGATAAATTACCAACATCGTATTTACGAGGTTCATTGTGCACAGAATGTTAGAACAGTTGCTAGTCGACTACCAACAATCGACACCGTTCGTAACAATACAAAGCTATCGGTTGCTTATAAACCAGTTGTAATCATACGTTAATGTGGTATCGCTTAAGATATGGTATAAATAGTAACCAATTGTCTCACTTCATTCTATATTTGTAACCTTCATTCCCAATTTCTAAGAATTGACCTTAACACCCACTCATATAGATTCATTATATACCCTCACTATCACCAGCGAATGGAACATCACGTGACGTCATCCTTCTTTAGTAAAATCAAGCCACTACTAATTGTAGTTATAGCTATTGTTATTGCAGTGGGTTTATTTCTCAATAAACCGCAACCCAAACAGACCGCAGTGATCAAAACGTTGCCTTTGATTAACGTTGCACAAGCGATAAGACAAGACTTACAAATTTCAGTCCGTTCTCAAGGTACGGTAAAACCAAAAACTGCGACAAAATTAACCTCCGAAGTTTCCGGTCGCATCATTGAGGTTTCAGAGAATTTTCTAGTAGGTGCATTTGTTAACAAAGGCGACATATTGATCCGGATCGACCAACGCAATTATTTGGTAGAAGTCGAACGTGCACAAGCCGCTGTGACGAGCGCACGGAGCTCTTTAGCAACCGAACAGGGACGTGCTGAAGTAGCCTACAAAGACTGGCTGAAGTACAACAAGTCGGTAAAACGCTCTAAGGCCGCCGAGGATTTAGCATTACACAAGCCTCAACTGGCAGACGCAAAAGCAAAAGTAAATTCCGCACTGGCAAACTTAGATCATGCAAAAAATCAATTAGATCGCACGCTTATACGCGCCCCGTATGACGGAATCATCAAGAGTAAACTCGTGGACATTGGCCAGTATGTGAATACAGGAACCGCACTAGCAGACACATTTAGTATTGCTGTGGCTGAATTAAGACTATCCATTCCTGAGGGGAAACTGAATTATTTGAACCTACCCACCCTGGCGAACAGCGAACTAAAATCACAACCCTCAGTACGATTACTGGCACAAATCGGGGGTCAACTGCAGGATTGGCACGCCAAATTAGTTAGAACTGAAGCTGTTTTTGATGAACGGAGCCGTGTGTTATTTACCGTCGCGGAAATTCAAGATCCGTACGCGTTACTCGACGACAGAGAGCCATTAAGAATGGGGACCTTTGTTGATGCACAAATTCAGGGCAAGTTATTCAAAGACTTAATTGTATTGCCGCGACACATTTTGCGCACCGGTAACCGAGTCTGGGTACTGGATGACGAAAAGCGTTTGCAAAATCGTCAGGTCAGTATCTTACGAACGGGTGGAGAACACATGTATGTGACCAGCGGCTTGTCTGAAGGCGAATTAATCTGCTTGTCAAATATTAGTGGTACGCTTGCGGGCAAGGGAGTTAGAGTTGCTTCAACGATTAGAACCGACCAACAAAATCAGCCGGCGACACCGGAAGCCTCACCAGGTGCCAAACCTTCGAAAACGGTTGAACCGACAATGGTCCAACAATTGCCCTCACCTCTAAGCCCTGAAGTTTCTGCATCAAATGTGAGCGCGGCCGCTAGAAACCAGGACCAAAAAATATGAAGGATAAAGCAGCCTCTCTTCTACCTAGTCCACAGCGTACCGGTATCATTGCCTGGTTTGCCAACAACCATGTGGCAGGCAACCTACTAATGCTGGTTATTCTTGTCGTGGGTGGGTACGCAGCGTTTACTATGCAACGCACAATCATGCCCAACTTTGAAGTCAATCAGATCCAGATCCTTATGCCTTATCCCGGTGCGGCACCTGAGGAAGTTGAGCAGGGCGTTATTCTAAAAATAGAAGAAGCGGTCAAAGACATCGAAGCAATTCAACGCATCAATTCTACTGCCAACGAATCGATGGCAACTGTTAGATTAAAAATATTAGACAATTACGACGTGTTAGCGGTACTCGACGAAGTAAAAAGTGCGGTAGACGCCGTCGTCAGTTTTCCCGAGGAAGCTGAAAAACCTGTAATAAAGCGTACTCAGTTTCTCAATCAGGCTATGAACATCCAAGTCTATGGCAATAGCCTCGACGAAAAAGCGATGAAAACGCTGGTCGAAGAAATAAAGACAGAACTACTGCAGAACCCGAAAATTGGCGCTGCCGAGATCCAGGGCGCACGCGATTACGAAATATCCATAGAAGTAACAGAAGCCCAGCTTCGTAAGTACCAGCTGTCGATGGACCAAATATCTCAAGCAATACGTAGATCGTCATTAGACCTGCCGGGCGGTTCAATTAAAACCGACAATGGCGAAATAATGCTGCGCGCAAAGGGCCAAGCTTACACACAGTATGACTTCGAGAAAATAGTATTGATGACTTATCCCGACGGCACGCGCCTCACATTGGGTGATATAGCAACCGTCAACGACGGTTTTGTAGAAACAAAGTTCTTTTCAATATTTGACCAGAAAACCAGTATGGCGATTAACATTTCTGCAATTGGCGACCAAGACCTTATTGAAGTAGCCAAAGCAACGAGACAATACATCGCTCAGAAGCGCGAATCACTCCCGCCAGGAATATCCATAGACGCCTGGGCAGATTCAACTTATTACCTCGAAGGTCGTTTAGATATGATGCTCGGGAATCTAATGATGGGGGGCTTTCTGGTTTTTATCGTATTGAGTTTATTTCTCGATATAAAATTGGCATTTTGGGTCATGGCTGGTTTGCCAGTTTGTTTTCTTGGCGCGTTCATCTTGATGCCGTTAGAGGGTATAGACGCGACCATCAATATGATTAGTCTATATGGGTTCATTTTGGTGTTAGGCATTGTCGTTGACGATGCGATTATCATCGGAGAAAGTGCCCACACCGTTACAGAAGAAAAAGGGCACAGCATCGACAGCATCGTCGAAGGCGCAGTCCGCGTTGCTACACCGGCTACCTTCGGTGTTTTAACAACGATAGCCGCATTTGCGCCCACCCTATTTACTGAAGGCGCATTCTCAGCATTACCCAAAGCTCTTGGTTCCGTGGTGATTCTGTGTTTGATTTTTTCGCTAATCGAATCGAAGTGGATTTTACCGGCACACCTTGCTTATAGTACCCCATCAGACCACGGTATTTGGAAAAAAATTAACCGCGTGCAGGAATTCTGTAATAGACAACTAAATAGCTTTATCAGGAGTTTTTACCAACCAACCATTCTGACCTGCATTAAAAACCGCTATACAACGATCGCATCATTTATTGCACTTCTAATCGTGATCGGAGGAATGGTTGGTGGCGGCGCTATTCGTTTCGTACTTTTTCCGGATGTCCCAGGTGATTTTGTACAAGCAGAACTGGAAATGATTGAAGGTACATCGGAACAACAAACGCGAGAAGCTCACGACCGCATTATTAAAGCCGTTAACGATCTTAATGAAGAAGTAAAACTAAACTCGGCGACAGACACGGGATTCATCGGGCATATTTTTTCCTTTGGAAATAACGGACGCTTCGCCAGTTTCATGCTGGAGCTGACCAAGTCTGAAAATCGCAGTATGAGCAGCCCTGAAATTGTGGCTGGCTGGAGACAGAAAGTTGGCGACATACCCGGAGCGAAAGTCATGTCCATTAGTGATGAAATGGGTATGGGCGGACCGGCCATTGGATTTAAATTAATTGCCAATGACTTTGAAACTTTGAAACTCGCCAGCATTGAACTTGAGAAAAAGCTCGCTTCTTACGATGGGATTTACGACATACGAAATAGCAATAGCACAGACAGAAGCGAGATCACACTCTCGATGAAACCCGGTGCTGAAGCATTGGGACTATCGCTTTCTGACATGGGCAATCAAGTTCGACAAGCGTTTTACGGCGCTGAAGCACAACGTATTCAACGTGGCCTTAACGAGGTAAAGGTTATGGTTCGTTATCCGGAAAGTGAACGTAAAAACCAATCCAATCTGGAAGATATGTTCATTCGGAGTAGCAGTGGTGATGAAATTCCTTTTGATGCGGTTGCCGATATTGCGGTAAATCCAAGTAACACCAAAACCACCCGAATTGATGGAAAAAGAGCGATTACGGTAACCTCACAGGTCGACAAAGCCACGGCTCAACCATCGGACATTGTTGCCGATATTTTCAAGAATTTTATTCCGGAATTGAAACAGCGACATCCTGGTTTATCGTTTAAACTCGACGGTCAAAGCGAGGAATCTCAAACATTGCTCACAAGTTTAGGGCTTGGGTTCTCACTGGCATTGTTTTGTATCTACACGCTCTTAGCAATTCCATTAAAATCTTATTCACAGCCCATAATTATCATGGGCGTTATCCCCTTCGGAATTATTGGAGCCATTATAGGGCACGTTATCGTAGGAATTCCGTTGGGGATGTGGTCGTTTTTTGGTGTTATCGCTCTATCGGGTGTGGTCGTAAACGACAGCCTAATTATGGTCGATTTTGTTAACAAATCTGTTGCGAAGGGAATGAGCAGAACAGAGGCAATTATTCATTCAGGGTCGTCGCGCTTTAGGCCAATTTTGCTGACCTCTCTAACAACATTTTGCGGATTATTGCCTATGTTAATGGAAACTAGCTTACAAGCTCAAATGGTCTTGCCAATGGCGGTTTCGCTAGGGTTTGGAATAGTTTTCGCTACCTTAATCACATTAATGCTAATACCCTGTTTATATATGGCACTGGAAGATTTCCTGGGAGAGAAAGATTCAGTGCCGGCGATTCAGGAGAGGGACTTGGCAACCAGTTAATCGGCTTACTTGCCAAACCATTGTGTTTCTCATTTCCCATTTCTCACTTCTCAAGAAAGGGCTACCAGCGACTGCTGGCGTTAATACATTAACGCCTTTTCGCTGAGTATTTCCTGCAAACAATAAGCTTGTAAAAACAAGGCATCAATTTCCGTCTTCTCGACAAATTCAATTCCGTAGGCAAAGGAACAGTCTGGGTATTCTTCTGAAAGTGCGGCCTTATTTCGCACTTCTCCCAGTAGCGTCATATCGCGTTTTAATTCCTGTTCGTCTAACAATACGCCAATGTCTATTTTGGTTATCAATGTAGTTAGTTCTTTCTCCAGCACAATTCGAGCGCCACTTTTACTGACGTCCAACATATACCCGTGAACAACGCTTGTTTTCATACCCAGGCCGGTGTGACCATATATTTCCAAAGCGGTGTCGACAGGGAACCTAGGCTCTTTCCGATGCTGTTCAAATCCAACCTTAACCGGATAATCTAGCAGCAGATATAAAAACGGGGACTGATGTATGTGTTCAATTTCAGCGTCAAATTCAACCAAACCTTCGGCCACTCTGGTCGAAACGGAGACTGCGGTACCGGCTTGTAAAAGAATTTGTCCTGGTTTTGACGGTATCGACAAAACCAAATTTTTACCTTTTTGGTAACCCACTAGCTGAGCTTCAAACTGATGATTTTTGTAATCGAGACCGACAAGTGCCAAAGTGAATGTTTTGCCAATGGGTAGTGAGAGTTCTTCAAAGCGCATTTTTTATTTTACAACCCGAATAGAATGAATATTAAGTCAAAATATATCACTTGTAGCACCGATGCGTATAGCTATCAAATGCAATATGCTAAATTACAGACAAAACCACTAAATTGGTGCCCCAAAAAAAGGTGGGGAACTGATCAATGGAACGACAAGTGACCCATCGAAGAGTATTGCCAAGCATACTTACAGCGAGGGCGAAAAATCCTGTAAGCGCTGTAACCGTTGAGCATCGTTCAAGAGAGACAATTTTTTTGCCTCGGCATAAAAACAGGGTAGATCCCCATCGCACGAAGTCAATATGGACTGAAAGGACGGCACCCATTTTTGATAGCTATAGACGGTACTTAATTTGGCATTATTGATCGCTGCTGGGGTAGTTCGACTGTCATAAAACCATCGGTCATATCCTTCATAGTTTCCCCATTTAGCCTTAAAATCAACATACTCGTCGCCAACGAGCTGCTGTATGATATTGTGTTTTTCTTCACGAACAACCGTCATATCAAAATCTCCAGAGGTTTTCTGCCTATAGAGAGTATCTAGCTGCTTACGAGCAACCAAAATCATTTTTACAAAGTCACGATGAATGGCCTGTTTGCGTAAGTACTTTTCTGTTATCCGTCCCGTGTCTGTTATCTTTCTACTATCAGATGAGCTATTTATGTCATCAGCGTCAACTCGGAAAACTTCATTGTGCTGTAACCAACGCTTAAGACCCGCTAATTCAACGGCAGTCGCGAAACTTTCGTTGAATTCGGTATCGCCCGGTAAATAAAGGATTTGGTGGGCCAATTCATGGAAAATAAGACCTGCCAAGCGTGCTTCATCCTGATAGACAAAAGTGTTCAGCACAGGGTCACCAAACCACCCCAACGTTGAGTAGGCTCGAATCCCCGCTACGTAGGTATCGTATCCCTGCGCGGCTAAAGAATCCGCATAATCCCGAGCTGCTTTGTGGGTAAAATAACCGCGATAGCTGACACAACCTGCCACAGGAAAACACCATCGCTTGGCCTCAACGGAAAATTCTTCGGCCGCAAATACGTTCCAAACAACAAAAGGTCTTTTTACATCGGCGAAATATTTGTAGCTGTTATTGTCGGGAAGAGATAAAGCGTCGACGGCATACTGTCGAATGAGTTGTACCTTCTGCAAGCGTGCCCGCAAGGCAGGCTCAACGGAACTATCGTTTAGTAACTTATCGATCGCTTGTCTCTGCCACCAGATAGACCATTGACCTTCAGCCAATTGAGAATAATAACCAAGGCTCTCGCAGCCAGTGACAAAAAGTAAAACAATGGGCAATAACAACCTCAGCACAGGCTACGCCCTGGACATAAATATATTGGTATCCGTGTTGATTTTTATCTGTTCTCCCTGTTCAAGGTATTCGGGAACCTGAATAACGAGCCCGGTTGACATAATAGCCGGTTTGGTTCGTGCGGAAGCACTGACACCTTTAATACCGGGAGAGGTATCTTCAACTGTCATTATTATCGATTTCGGTAGTTCAATTCCAATGATTTTTTCATCGACGATTAAACCTAGAATACTCTCCATTCCCTCAAATATGTAGAGTGAGTCATCACCTAAATCATCGCGACTTAACATAAGTTGATCGTAATTTTCGTCATCCATAAAGACGTAATTGTCGCCATCCATATAGGAGTATTGCATTTTCCGACGCTCGAAATCGATGTTGGATAAAATATCATCGCCCTTTAAGCTTTCGTCGACTTTTTGACCTGTTTTCGCATGGTTCATACGAATTTTATACAAAGTATTGGCACCTCGTGACGAGGGTGACTTAGATTCAATTTTCTTAATAATATGAGGTGAACCTTTGTATTCAACGACATCACCTTTTTTTAACTCACTAGCCTTTGGCACTGTTAACTCCTACGCTGCACTGTTTTTTTTAGCTATGAACTACTGATCAAACTTTTCGGCGCCTAAGGCACCTGCCAAATTATTGAAGATGATTCTAACTAGTGCCTATCCATAAACTAACAAGCTCAGTCATTGCGAGCGTTAGCGC
>ENA-OSET01001810-OSET01001810.1-sediment-metagenome-genome-assembly--contig:-NODE-1810-length-21551-cov-3.180730_pt1 | contig 21551 bp, 13 predicted proteins | sample MGYA00237882_ERZ534229 | MGnify/ENA primary metagenome ERZ534229 (study PRJEB26408, sample SAMN06266212) | sediment metagenome | isolation source: Hudson Canyon methane seep mesocosm | place... | reverse complement strand
CATTCGCAGTACGCTCTGTCCTTCCTGGGTTCGGTGGGCTGCATCCCCAGCCACCCAAATATCTTCGAAACCCTCTGCGCGCATATTTTCATCAACCGCAATTTGCTGATTATTCAGGGCAGGGAGCCCGCTGTTTTGCCAGACGGGTGAAGCGAGGAAACCTATGCTGCAGAGGCAGAGATCAAACGCAAAGACCTGACCCTGTTCGGTTTTGCACTGTTTACCGTCAAAACTCTTTGCGTTGGCCTGTTCAACGACATTGATGTTTAAGTTTGACAGAACTGTGCGTGCGTAGGATTGGGCTTCTTTGCTATACCCTGACAACAAGGTCGAGCGGGTGATGAGGGTGATCTTCGCCCGGGGGTAGGACTCCGCCACTTCGCAACCGTATTCAATGGCGGTCAGGCCAGAGCCCACAATCAAGACTTTTTGCGCGCTATGCAGTTGTTTTTCGGCCTCATCGAGCTCTGCCTGTGTGTTGAGGGTGAAAACCCCTTCGGGCCGCCCCCAGGGCCAAAGCGGGCGGGATACACTGCCTAGTGCGTAGATTAGTTTGTCGTATTGGATTGACTGTGATCCTGTGGCGGTCATCAATTGAACGGACTTTGTGTTGGGCTCCAGCGTGCTGACATGACCCTGGATGAATTCGATGTCCCTCTCCCGGGCAAACTGATGGTAGTCAATTCTATCGATATCCTGGCCGGTCAGTTGTTCATGCCAGCGCACCCGGTGGCTAAAGTGGTTCTGAGCGTCAATCAGCGTAATGTGTGCCTCTGGCAGTTCTCTTCGCAGCCCGTTTGCCGACAGTAATCCGGCATAGCCGCCACCTAGAATGAGAATGTGAGGCGGTGTTGTTTCAATAGAGGTCATAATATGTCCAGTCTGCTGTTCAGGGTTGGCCCCATTTAAGAGGGGGTACTACTGTGTCGAGACAGGGGCTTCAAATGTGACAACTCGCTGAAATACAGCAAGCCACAGATTGATATTTCCGCTGTATTGGAGGCTTGGCTCAATTCGTCGCACAGGTAGTGATAGTGGTCGAGTCTGTGTTGTTTGGGCTGGCAAATTGCCCGCATTTAGTTGAATATCAGTCCATCGCGGTTTCAAGATCCGGGCAAGTCTGTGCTGGGGCGCAGCTATCACATCTCATTATGCGCTAGAGGGAGTTTGACGATGACAAACACAGTAAAAGGTGAATGTTTGTGCGGGACGGTAAAATATGAAGTGGAGAAACGGTTTAAGGGGTTTTATCTCTGCCACTGCAAACAGTGCCAGCGCTTAACAGGATCGGCTTTTGCCTCCAATATCTTCACGGACCCTGACAATATTCAATGGCTCGAGGGAGAGGATCGTATCGGGCACTTTGAACATGAGAGCCGGGAGTTCTCCAGTGCATTTTGCCTGTCATGTGGCTCCGGTTTGCCCTTCATCAACAAACGTGGCACATCACTTGTGATACCGGCTGGGTCCCTGAACGAGAAACCAGACGTGTTACCGCAGGCCAATATTTTTAATCAGGAAAAGGCCTGCTGGTTTGCCGAGAGTAAAGACGCAGATGTGTTTGAGGGATTTCCCGCCGAGTAGCGGGCCCGATGACCAACAATAATTAAATAACAGGTGTAGTCGTGACAGAACAAACCAATAATCCATTTTTCGAACCAAGTAGTCTCTATTTACAGTTCCCGCCCTTCGATAAAATTGAGGATGCTCATTACATGCCCGCTTTTACCCAGGGCATGAAAGATCACCTTGCTGAAATTGAGGCGATTGTCAGTAACCCGGCGCCTGCCAGTTTTGACAATACCTTGGCAGCACTTGAAAAGTCAGGGCGTTTGCTGGACAGGGTAGAACAAGTATTTTTTGGCATGATCTCTGCGCATACTAACGAGACTCTCGAAGGTATCTGTACGGAAATTGCCCCTGCGCTGGCAACACACCGGGATTCGGTATTGCTCAACAGCGGCTTGTTTGAAAAACTTTCCTCGGTTTACGCACAAAAAGATTCTCTCAATCTCGACCCCGAGTCTCTGCGATTGACTGAGGAGACATACGCACACTTTGTTCGTGCGGGTGCAACACTATCGGCTGACGACAAAGAAAAGGTCAAGCTGATCAACACAGAATTGGCCAGCTTGCAAACACGGGTCGACCAAAATATTTTACATGAAGCGAACGACAAAGCGGTTGTTGTAGACTCTGTGAAGGCACTGGAAGGATTGTCTGCGCAGGCGATTGCCGCCGCAAAAGAAGAGGGTGTCAGCAGGGACATGGACGGCAAGTATGTGCTTAGCTTGCTGAATACTTCGTCCCAGCCTGCTTTAACCAGTTTGAAAAGCCGTGACTTGCGCCAGCGTATTCTTGAAGTTTCCCTGGGGCGTGGTAGCAGTGGTGGCGAATACGATAACCGCGAACCTTTAACAAAAATTGCCAAGCTGAGAGCAGAGAAAGCCGACTTACAAGGCTTTGATAATCACGCCGCCTATGTTCTGGACAGAGAAACCGCACGCACACCCCAGGCGGTGAACGAACTCCTCGCCAGTTTGACACCGGGTGCAGTGAGCAATGCCCGGACTGAAGCCGCAGACCTGCAGGAAGTGATTGATGCCGAAGGTGGTGGATTTCAATTGGCAGCCTGGGACTGGGATTATTACGCAGAAAAACTGCGTCAAAGTCGCTATAGCTTTGATGAAGCGGAGTTAAAACCCTATTTTGAATTGAACAATGTGCTGGAAAAGGGCGTGTTTTTCGCGGCAGAGAAATTGTATGGTCTGCGTTTTGAGTTGCGACAAGATCTGCCGGTCTATCACCCGGACGTACGGGTTTGGGAAGTATTTGATGCCGACGGTTCAACGCTCTCGCTGTTTATTGAAGATATGTATGCACGATCGAGCAAACAAGGTGGCGCCTGGATGAATGCCTATGTGTCCCAGTCGAGTTTGTTGGGAACACAAACGGTGATTGGTAATCACCTCAATGTGACCAAGCCGCCAGCGGGTGAAAAAACCTTGTTAACCTGGGCGGAGGTAACCACCTTGTTTCACGAGTTTGGTCACGCCTTGCACGGCATGTTCTCCAACGTGCAATACCCGTCATTCTCCGGCACTAGTGTGCCCTGTGATTTTGTAGAATTTCCTTCCCAGGTGAATGAAATGTGGGCTGAATGGCCGGAAGTGTTGGCAAACTACGCGGTGCATTGTGATACCGGTGAAGCTATGCCCGCCGCATTACTGGAGAAAGTACTTGCGGCTATGAAGTTCAATCAGGGGTTTGCTACCACAGAATACCTGTCTGCTTCGCTGCTCGATCAAAGTTGGCATCAGAAAAGTGCAGAGAACCTGCCGGACGCCGAGGCTTTACTTCAATTTGAAGCGGATTCACTCAAGCAGGCGGGTGTTGATTTGGCGATAGTGCCGCCCCGTTATCGCAGCACCTACTTTTCACACATCATCGACGGTTATTCTGCGGGCTATTATGCCTACATCTGGAGTGAAGTGCTGGACGCCGATGCCGTGGAGTGGTTTAAAGAAAATGACGGGCTTAATAGGAGCAACGGCGAGCACTTTCGAAAAACTGTGCTTTCCCGCGGGGGAGCGGAGGATGCCACCTCCTTGTACCGCTCTTTTCGTGGCGCTGATGCCGATGTTAAACCCTTGCTGATTCGCCGCGGTTTGAACTGATTGCATTGCGATAAACTCTGTGTGGCAGGCGGTCTTGGGGCCGCCTGTTTTTTTTGCATTTTACACTGACCTAATTTCGGGCTTCTTATGCGTTTACTGTCTCATCCTGTTTTTCTCATGACCCTACTGGCATTTGGACTCTCTGCCTGTTCAAAGGAGTCGCCTGCACCGGTATCCGATGCCGCCTCAAGTCAGGTGAAGGGCCCGGTTCTCACGGCAGAGCGCATGATTGGCAGCCCGGATATTAATGGGCCGTCCCTACATTCACCCAAGCTCTCTCCCGATGGGGCCCGTGTGACCTATTTGCATGGAAAGCCGGATAATAAACGCCAACTGGATTTGTGGGAGTACAACGTTGCCGCTGGGGAAACCAGAGTGCTGGTCGATTCTGATGACTTGCTAAATGGACAAACGGAAGTGCTGTCTGAGGAAGAAAAAGCTCGGCGCCAACGCCAGCGCATTAAAAACAGCGGCATCATCGACTATTTCTGGAATGAGCAGGGCACTGTGCTGTTGTTTCCACTGGGGGGAGATATTTACATCAAACCCCTTGATGGCGCGGTGAAACGCTTAACAAATACAGCGTCATTTGAAACTGATATTAAGTTTAGCCCCAATGGCGGCTACGTTAGTTTTATTCGCGACAGGGATCTTTTTGTCGTGAATGTGGCCACCGGTCGTGAACAGCGTTTAACGACCGGCGCAAACGCAGACATCGCCCACGGTGTTGCCGACTTCGCGGCCCAAGAGGAGCTTAGTCGATTCACGGGTTACTGGTGGTCGCCCGACGAAACACAGGTGGCCTTTACCCGAATCGATGAGAGCCCTGTGGGAGTTTTTGACCGCTACGAATTGAAATCCGATGGCAGTGTTACAACCTTAAAACAACGTTACCCTGCCGCGGGCACCCCTAACGCTATTGTGGAGTTGGGTGTTGTGAAAATAGCGAGCGGTGAAATCCGCTGGATCGATCTCGGGGAAAACAAAGATATCTACCTTGCCCGAGTGAACTGGATGGAAGACAACCGCCACCTCACCTTTCAACGTTTGCAGCGCAACCAACAAACACTCGAGCTAATGTCTGCGGATATGCAGACCGGGCAACAAACCCGTTTGCTTGTGGAGGAGAGTGATGTGTGGATCAATTTACACAAAGACTTTTACTCCCTGGAAAATAGTGCTCATTTTGTCTGGTCAAGTGAGCGCAGCGGCTTCAGGCATTTGTATCTGTACAATAACGACGGAACCGAAGTGGGTGCACTGACCGCGGGTGACTGGGTTGTATCAAAAATAGTGAATGTCGACGAAGCCGAAAATAAAGTGTATTTCCTGGGTTTCAAAGACAATACTTTTGAGCGGCACCTGTACTCCGCCTCACTGCAGGGCGATCCTGACTCGATTACCCGAGTGAGCCAACAAGTAGGGTGGCACAAGGTGGAGATGGGGGACGACCGGAGTTTGTACCTGGATACCTTTAGCAGTCAAGACGTTCCTCCCCAGTTGGCACTTCGAAAGGTTAAGGACGATCAACTCGTCAGTTATATTAATGCCAACCCACTCGACAAAACACATCCTTATTTTCAATACCTGGGCGGCCACAGCCGGTCTGAATTTGGTCAAATTCTAGCGGCGGATGGCGTTACAAAGCTGGACTACCGCCTGTTGTTACCACCCGAGATGAAGGCCGGTGAGAAATATCCAGCCATTCTTGCACCCTACGGTGGCCCTCATGGGCACCGGGTGCAAAACAATTTCCATGTGGATATCAATCAGCTGTTATCACGCAACGGTTTTGTGGTCATGATTGTTGATGGTCGGGGTTCCTATGATCGCGGTCAGGCATTTGAGGCGGGCATTAAACATGCCATGGGCACGGTTGAAGTTGAAGATCAGATTGCCGCTGCCAAGTTCTTGCAGGCGCAAGATTACATCAATCCAGAGCGCATTGGTTTCCACGGTTGGTCCTATGGCGGATACATGGCCTTGATGATGATGGCCAAGGCACCCGACTTGATCAAGGTGGGTTTTGCCGGCGCGCCCGTGACCGATTGGCGCCTGTATGACACTGCGTATACTGAACGCTATCTGGGCATGCCGGATGCCCCGGGTGAGGTGTATGAAAACAGCAGTGTCTTTAAGTACTTGCCCGGTATTAAAGGAAAATTAATGTTGGTGCATGGCATGGCCGACGATAATGTTTTTTTCGACCACTCCGTGAAGTTGATTGCAGCTATGCAAAAAAATGGTGTTCAGTTTGACCTGATGACATACCCCGGGCAAAAACATTCATTTATTGGTGAAGATGTAAAAATACATTTGGCCAACCTGCAGGTCTCTTACTTTCTGGAGCATTTGTAAACTCACATTGGGTTCGTGGTTAGATTATTCTTGAAAATCGATTTGAGGGGAGCGGAGTCTCCCCGATTTTTGGCTGGTAGGCATCAAATACCATGCAAATTCTCCGGATCAATAGTCGCCCCCGGGGAAGAATTTCGATGTGCCTATCGTCCATTGCAATCAATCCGTCCTTTTTCATTGGCTTCAGTGCATTAAGTTCAGCATCAAAATGATTGATGACGTCAACTGGAAAACGATCTTCTACCTCAGAAAATTCCAGACGGAATTGGCAGATTAACTGGTTGATAACATGTTGTCTTAAACGATCTTCCTCGCTCAGTTCGAAACCTTTTTCACGTGGCAAAATTCCTGAATCAATGGCCTGGTTATAGTCTTCTATGTTTTTGTAATTCTGTACAAAGGCATTGCCAAACGAGCTGATCGCCGAGACCCCAAAAGACAGTAATTCACAGTGGTTATGGGTTGCATAACCTTGAAAGTTTCGCTGTAAAAGCCCGTTCTCCTGGGCGATGGCCAGATTGTCATTGGGTTTGGCAAAGTGATCCATGCCGATATAGACATAACCTGCCGCACACAGCGTTTCAATAGCATATTGCAGAATCTGTAGTTTCACCTGGGGCTCTGGCAGCGATCGTGCATCCATCTGGTTTTGTGTTTTGAACAGGTGGGGCATGTGGGCATAGTTAAAGAGTGAAATGCGGTCGGGGGACAGCGTGATAATCTGCTCCAGGGTGACCGCGATCGATGCCAGTGACTGATGTGGCAGCCCGTAGATCAAATCCATGCTGATGGAGTGGAAACCTTCCTTGTTGGCCGCATCGACCAAGTCTTTGACTTCTTGGTAGCTGTTAAATCGATTCACTGCCTTTTGTACGGCAGGATCAAAATCCTGCACACCCATGCTGAGCCGATTAAAGCCGATTTCACGCAATGTACTTATCGTGCCGACATTCATGCGGCCGGGGTGAACTTCAATTGAGTATTCCCCGGAGTCGTCATCGAGCAAGGTAAAATGCCGTTTTGTCTCCGCCATGAGTTGGCGCATTTGATCGTCGCTGATATAGGTGGGTGTGCCGCCACCCCAATGCAATTGGTGCACAGGCCGCGAGCGATCAAAGGTTTCGCTCTGCATCGCCAATTCTTTGTGAAGGCGGTCAAGATAGGGCGCCGCTCGCTTTTTGTTGGCCGTAATAATCTTGTTGCAGGCACAGTAGTAACACACCGTGTCGCAAAAAGGGATGTGAAAATACAGGGACAGCGGGGTACCTGTCTGATTGCTTTTCTGTACGGCACTGGCGAGTGCTTGATCAGTAAACGACGGGCTAAACTGTGGAGCGGTAGGGTAGGAGGTATACCGTGGTCCCGATAGGTCATATTGGCGGATCAGTGCCTCGTCCCAAACGATCGGGGCGAGAGGCGTGTGTTTACTGCTGGTCTGGAGAAGAGTCATTGGCCGTTGAATTTGTTTATTGAATAGGGAGAGCAAATGGCGCTCATAGGTGATTAAACCAGCTTGACTCAGACGACAAACGCTCACAAGCCTCTTCATCGACTGACTTGATCCATGTCATTTTCATGTATAATGCCTGTCCGGCTGGCGCGTTATCACCGCTATTGCTTGGGCTAATACACTCAGGAAAAACGAGAATGACCACAAGTGAACTCATCGCCCTATTTGGCGCCATGTTGTTACTGGCTATTGTGCCGGGCCCCGCGGTCTTTGCAATTATTGCCCGCTCTTTTGCCTCGGGATTTACTCGGGGTGTTTATATGACGGTAGGCATTGTGATGGGTGATTACATTTTTATCATCTTGGCCCTGTTTGGTCTGTCTGCCTTGGCGGAGCTCATGGGCACGACTTTTTTCCTCATTAAATATGCCAGTGCCGCTTATCTTATTTTTCTGGGTTACAAGCTGCTCACGTCTAAGGCCGAGTCTATTGAAATAGAGGCGAGCAAAGAGTCATCCGCTATCTCCAATTTTATGGCGGGTTTATTGATTACGCTGGGCAACCCCAAGGCCATTGTATTTTATGTGGGTTTCTTTCCCGCATTTGTCAATGTAGGCGAGGTGACAGGTTCCGACCTTGCCCTGATTATGGCCGCGGCAACACTGGCTTTTGGCAGCGTTAATCTGTGTTATGCCTTTCTGGCGGTGAAAGCCAAAAGGGCTTTCAAGTCACCAAATGCTACTGCGGTCATCAATAAAACAGCGGGTTCGATTATGGTCTCAACCGGTGCGTTAGTGGCCGTGAAGGCATAGACCTAACTGGGTAAGGAAAATCGATGGCACGCGGGAAGCTTATTCAGATTCAAGGTTCGGTACTGGAGCCAATAGCAAAAATCACCAACGACGTGCGTGCCTCGGTCAGTAAAGTTTGCCTGGGGATCGACGACATGCAATTGCTGGGCAATAAAGCGTTAGTGCTTCGTGTTGAAATTTATCCCGGCAAACTCGATCAACTCTATTCGGCACTCGATTCAAACGGGGTGAAAATTAACCCGAAAGATCTACCCGATATGGATACATTGCAGAACGAAATTGAGTACCCCTTGTCGATTCAGATAACCAGTTTTTCTGACGACACCGACCGTCGACTTAATATTCCAAACGTTCCCGGGTAGCGGGCAGTGAACCACCCCTGTAAACTCCTCTGCGTTTAGCGAAGTCTTATTCCAAGAGTTTATAGAGACGCGCAGACGAAACTGCTAAGCTTTAAGTCAAATTGACTACCCACACATTATTTCACCCTGTTCTGGAGATTCCCATGCGAGTTTATGATCAATTTTTTATTAATGGCCAGTGGCAGGCGCCGGTGTCTCCAAATGCACTGGACGTGATAAACCCTGCCGATGAAAGTGTTTGCGCCACTATCTCGATGGGCGGCAGTCGCGATGTTGACCTGGCCGTTGCCGCCGCCAAACAGGCTTTCTCGACGTATGGTTTTAGCTCCCGGGAAGAGCGAATAGACATTATGACGGCACTGATCGCCGCCTATAAAAATAACTACCAGGACATGGCGGATGCCATCTCCGAGGAGATGGGCGCACCTAGCAAGCTAGCGGTACAAGCCCAGGCCGGTTGTGGTTTAGGGCATTTGTCGACCGCGCTTGAGATTCTGAAAAACTACACATTTGAAGAAAACGTGGGCAATAGCCTGGTGCTCAAAGAGCCCATTGGTGTCTGCGGTTTTATTACGCCCTGGAATTGGCCCATCAATCAGATTACCTGCAAAGTGGCACCCGCGATGGCGGTGGGGTGCACCATGGTTTTGAAACCCTCTGAAGTGGCGCCTTTGTCGGCTTATGTGTTTGCCAAAATGGTTGAAGAGGCGGGGGTGCCCGCAGGTGTGTTCAACCTGGTGAATGGAGACGGCGTAGAGGTGGGTGCGGCCTTGTCTAAACACTCAGACGTAGACATGGTGTCTTTCACCGGCTCTACCCGCGCAGGGTCCCTTGTGGCACAAGCAGCGGCTCCCACCGTCAAGCGGGTTGCACAAGAATTGGGTGGCAAGTCTGCGAATATTGTTCTGGAGGATGTTGATTTTGACGCGGCGGTGAGCCGAGGTGTCAAATCGATGTTTGTTAACAGTGGGCAGTCCTGTAACGCTCCCTCGCGCATGTTAGTGCCTGCAGCGAGAATGGATGAGGCTGCGGCGATTGCGGCCAAGGTGGCTGCACAGGTGGTGGTAGGCGACCCCAAGGCCGAAGGCACTACCATGGGGCCCGTTGTCAGTGAGCTGCAGTTCAATAAAATTCAGGGGCTCATTCAAAAAGGTATTGATGAAGGGGCAACACTGGTGTGTGGTGGCACCGGGCTACCCGAGGGGCTTGATAAAGGGTATTACGTTAAACCCACTGTGTTTGCCGATGTGAACAATCAAATGACCATTGCCAGTGAAGAGATTTTTGGGCCCGTGCTGACGATACTGCCCTATGGTAGTGAAGAGGAGGCGATTGAGATTGCCAACGACACGCCCTATGGTTTGGCGGGTTATATTCAAGGTGATAACCCTGAGCGAGTGCGTGCGGTCGCCTCAAAAATTCGTGCGGGTAATATTAATATCAACGGTCAATCGGGAGACTTCCAAACACCATTTGGAGGTTATAAACAATCGGGCAATGGCCGGGAGTGGGGCGTGCACGGCTTTGCTGATTTCCTGGAGATAAAAGCGGTGTCAGGTATTGTTTAACACTGTTTTAATCTTTTTAATCTAGACAACAAAAAACGGGATGCCTTTTAGGGCATCCCGTTTTTTTATTGCCAGAACTTAACGAGGTATCGGTTTTGTCCGAGCCTCGTTAACTCTGCCAAAGGGGCTCATTAGAAGTCGTAAGAGACACCCGCGTAGTAGTAAGCACCATTAAAACCAAAGGGCGCAGAACGACGTGAGTATACAAACACACCGTTACTGTCTACCACCAGGTTACCGTTGGGGCCATCTTCAATCGCACCCGTGCGAGAGTTACCAATTTCGTTTTTATCGGGTGTTACATCAAAGATGTTGTTGCCGCCGGCGTTGATGGCAAAACCATTCTCAAAGGCATAGCTAACACGAATGTCTGTGAGGGTTTTAGCGCCATAGGTCTGACGATCGCCATCTTCTACCGTGTATTCGCCGTATTGATTGAATGACAGGTTAGCGCTCAGTGCGCCATTGGTATAATAGCCACTCAAACTAATGCGTGACTCTGGCTGCCATTCTTCAATGATGGAAATATCCTGAGAACTGAACACGTCATCGGTGGACAATGTTTCCAAACCACTACCGCTCGGTGTAAACAGGTCGCTCACATCGGTGCTGGTGAAGTTAGCCGCAAAAGTAATGTCTAAATTACCTTCGCCAATGGCAATCTCACCGTAGGTTGCAACAATATCAACACCTTCGGTTTCGGTGTCGGCACCGTTCAGGAAGAATTGGCCTTGACTGGCGCCCGCAGCGACTAGCGCGGAGTCCAGTGTGTCAGACAAACCTTTTCCTAAACCTTTACTGATGACAATGCGGTCTTCGATATCGATCGAGTACCAGTCGATCGTGACCGTCAGGTTGTCGGTCAGGTCAGCCACAATACCGAAACTCAGGTTTTGAGACTCTTCTTCTTTCAGACCGGGAATGCCGATGGCCTGGGCCAGGGCACTGTCATTGCGGAATGTACCGCGTTCCACTGCCACGAGATCACCACTATCAGGGTCGATCACAAACTGGGTGCTGACGTTGTTGAAGTACAGTTGCTGCATGGACGGTGCGCGGAAACCGGTGCTGGCTGCTGCACGTAAACGTACGGCGTCGGTAACGCCCCAGTTACCAGCTAGTTTGAAGTTAGTGGTATCACCAAATCCGTCGTAGTCATCGTAACGCATGGCAGCACTAATCATCAGGTCATCACTGAGCTGATATTCAGTATCCACATAAATTGAGAAGACATCACGTGTCTCATCAACCTCAGACTGGGGGCCAATGCCGCCAAATCCCTGTGTACCACCGCTGCGATCGTCGGCGTGTAGGCTGACTCCGGCAACTGTGTCGTAATCGCGCCATGCGTATTCTTCACCGGCCTTCACTTTATATTCGTCGGTGCGAATTTCACTACCGATCGCAACAAACAAGTCACCGTAGGATTGGGTGTAATCCAGGTTGATGGTTTCCAGACCCATTTCCAGGCCATAGGCATAACCTTCACGGGGCACAGAGGCACGAATCTCCTCAGAGCTCAGGCCGCTGGTGTAACGCTGGTTGTTGGCAAACGAAGAGTTGATAGTATCGCTTGTGATGTAATCGATGCTGTTGTCACCCGTGGTGTAAGACAGATCCAGAGTGGCATCGTTGCTGAATTCAACCCGGTAGCCCACGTTGAAAGACAGGTCATCAATCTGGGTATTAATCTTCGGCAGGAAACCTGCTGGAATCGTCGCATCTCCATCAGCTAATGGCGCGTTGCCGCCATTGTTGTTGTTGTGACGGAAGAATGCTGCGGATTGGTTTTCACGGCTTGAATAAGCAATGAAACCGTAGAGTTCGCCGGGGCCCACTTCAAAGCCGGTGTTGATGGTGAAGGCTTTTTGCTCGGAAATAGCGTCACCAATGCGGAAGGTTTGACGAGGTGCTGTCACTTCCCGAGGATCGCCCGCTTCCATAATGCCGTCGCCGTCGGTGTCGACACAGCCCGAGAACTGACAAGAGCCATGCAGACCGGCGCGGTTAGTGCTGTCGCGGTCGCGGAAGTTGGCAGAGATATTGAAGTAGCCGCTGTCACCGAGCTCAAAACCTTTTGACAGGTCGATGTTGTCGGTTGCGCCGTCTCCTTCGCTGTATTCACCGGTGCTGATGGCAATGTGGCCGGCTTCCGGGTCGTCTTTCAAGACGATGTTAATCACACCTGCAATCGCATCAGAACCGTATTGTGCGGCGGCACCGTCACGCAATACTTCAATGCGCTGAATTGACGCTGCGGGAATTGCGTTCAAGTCTACGCCCGCAGTACCACGACCCACGGAGGTGTTGATGTGGATCAGGCCAGCCTGGTGGCGGCGCTTACCGTTGATCAATACGAGGGTTTGGTCTGGGCCCAGGCCACGGAGGGTGGCGGGGCGCAGTGCGTCTGAGCCGTCACTGATTGAGGAGCTGGAAAAGTTAAAAGAAGGTGCGAGCGATTGCAACATGCGGCCCACTTCGGTTTGACCTGAGCTGGACATCGCTTCAGAGGTCAGGGTGTCGACCGGTACAGGCAGGTCTGCAGCAGAGCGGCCGGCTTGACGACTACCGAGAACGGTAACTTCTTCAATGGTTTCTTCTTGCGCAATGGCACCAGGTGTTGCACTGCTTAAAAATGCAGCAACGGCTGTAGCCAACAGGGTTTTTTGATTTTTCATCTTGTTATTACTCTCCGGTTGTTCACTAAGGTGAATGCTGAGTTGACCGGAATCGCTGATTGTTGCCGTTAAACCCGTGTTTCGCAAAAGTGCCGCTATTCCGTGTTTAACGGTATAGTTGCCCACCAATTTGTTGGCGGTGTATTTGCTAGTCAGTTCAAATGAAAACACAACGGTTTTATCTGCCTGACGGGCGAATGCGGTTAACGCTTTATCAGCTCTTTGTTCGGAGATATCGAAACGACTGACATCTTTTGCCTGTGCACTGTGGGGCTGCAGGGTAACTATCAGCACCAAACCTAAAACCAAACTGTGCGCTAAGCGAGTCGTTCGAGATCTTACGAACGTGATTCCATCAATCTCAGTAGTCATAAACAACTGGGATGAAAAAATCCTCCATAGCTGGCAAAAAAAAATTGAAAAATAAAGGAACGGAGATTTAACGGGGGCTGAGGGTAATATGATTCTGCTCACTAATCTCGTGGTGAATGTCGAAGTTTTCTTTCAGGGAAAGTAGCAGACCATCGACATCCCGGGCTTTGTAAAAGCCGGCGACTCGAATGCTGGTTAAGGCAGGATCGGCTAATTCAAAAGAGACATCGCTGTAGCGACTCACTTCTTCGAGTACAGAATTAAGCTCCTCGCCCTCAAATACTAAAAACCCTTGTTGCCAAGCGAGCTCAGACTCAAGGTCTTCAACTCCGAGTTGTTCAACTTCGCCCAGGCTACTGGTTTCCACGGCGACTTTTTCGCCTGCGACTAACAGAAGGTCATCGTGGCTGGTAGGCGCCAGCGGACTTTCGGGGCTGTTTTCATTGAATGGGGTATTGGTGAGCAGTACTTTGCCTTCTGTTACCAGAACTTCCAGCTCTCTGTCGTTTTCAATATGCACATTAAATGCAGTGCCAACGGCGCGGATGCGTTTGGCGCCTGCCTGAACGATAAAGGGGCGCTCAGGTGCGTGAGCCACTTCAAAATGTGCTTCGCCGCGCACTAATGTGACGTGACGCTCATCGGCAGTGAATTCAATTTTTATCAGACTGTTGGTATTGAGTTTAACGACTGAGCCGTCAGCCAGGTGCTCGGTGCTGTGTTCACCCACCGCGGTTAAATATTGGCTGGGGTATTGCGCAGTATCTTGAGCGGTCTGCTCATTCATCCAGAATCCACCGATACCCAAACAAAAAACAATGCTCGCGGCCATTGCTGCCTTGGCATAAAAGGGGCTGCTGGTCTGTTCAGGGGCTGCCAGTTCTTCCAGGGGGAATAAAGAGGACAGTTCAGTTAATACACCCATTGAATCCCACAGGCTGGCCATTTTCATCAGTGTTTCGTGATGCACTTGTGATTGGCTGGCCCAGGTGGACAGTGCCTCGCGCTCGTGGCTGTGTAAGCCGCGTTCAAGTTTGGCAATCCAGACACTCGCTTCTTCGCGAATGGGCTGTGATAGTGGAAGGGGTATAACTGTACTCATTTTTGCCCGCTCTGTTTCTTAAATACGCTCGGTGCACTTCGGGTGGTGCGTGCGCCGGCTTTGTTCATGTCTTCGATATACTCAAAGCAACTGAGCATGCCCTTGGCAACGTGTTTTTCCACGGTGCTCTCTGAAATCTTCAGGTAGGCGGCTACCTCTCTTTGGCTCAGTCCATAAACCTTTTTCAGCACAAATGTCTTTCGACACTGGCTGGGCAATTGATCGACCGCACGGCAAAAGAGCAAAAAGCGCTCCTTTGACTCAAATTCTGCTTCCAGGCTACTGCTGGTTAAATCGACAATTGAACCGGAAAAATCCTCTAGTGAATCTGTATATTTATTGTCCCAGCGTTTGACATGGTTCAGGGCCAAATTTTTGGCCGTCTTCAGCATGAAGGTGCGGGGGTAGTCAATATTTTGTTTAAGTTCGGCTTCAATGGACTTAACAAAGGTCTCCTGCACGATATCGTCGATATCCTGCGGTTTTACAATACGGCTGATAAAGCTCGCGAGCTTTGGCCGGTATTGCGTAAACATTGATGAGATCTTTGGCATATTGCCCATTTTATTCAGTCACTTTCGCGAGTTTGGCTAAATATCAGCGTTCTTCATCGATAAACTGCTAGCCCGTGCACTATATCGTGCCAATAAGGGGCTGTATAGGCCGCAGATCACAGAATATGGCGGTAATACCGGCTTGTTCCATTTTGGGGCATGAGAAGGCTGGTCCTATTCCTTCCCTGCTTCCTGTGGGCCTATCTTTGTTCTCAGAGGCTTTTTAACTCAAAATGATGTTTTTTATGCCATTAGGGAGCTGTCACGCCTCGTCATTCCCCCAAATTTATTTGAGCAGACCTCGGCAGTTAAGCGGCTGTGCCCAAAAAATGACAGTTTTTTGCCAATCGGTGCCCTTTGGCGCTATCAAGACCTGATTAGGCCCGTTTGTGCCGATTCAATGCCGGATAAAATCTCTTCATGTCGTTTTGCGTTCAGCCCATAAGCCCTGGATACAAAGATCGTAAAAATAAAGACAAACATTGAGATTGGGCCCGCCACTATCGCCAGCTTGATCATAGCGTCACTCGACACGCTTTCGGGAGTGGCCCCCTGGGGGAAAGAGATCAGGTCAAGTGCAACCCCCGCGCAAAAGCTGCCTATGCCATAACTCGCTTTGGTTGCCAGCGCTCTTGCGGCGAAAAATAGACCTTCCTCTCTGCGACCGGTGTTCAGATGGTGCTCATCAATAGTGTCAGTCAGCATCGAATCGATGATGATGACGTAGGCTATAAAGAAGGTCTGTGAAAAGCCGTTGGTTAGAAAAACCAGGGTTAATTTAGTGTCTAGTGTCAGCGTGTCAAAGAACCCGGCCAGGTAGAGCCACTGGGTGCTGAATCCAATAAGGCTTCCGGCAATCACGTTGATAGCCAGTGCTTTCTTTTTGTCGAAGCGTCGGGCCAGCTTTTGGGCGACCCAGGGCGCCGTAAAGATGCCTATCACAGCCGAACTTGCCAGCAGGCCCAGATGTTTGGGGTCAAACCCGAAAATATAAGTGGCGGTGTAAACCAGTAGTGTTTGGGTGACGCCCGCCATGATCATAAAAAGCAGGATAGTGATAAAGAGTATGCGGAAATTCCTTTGTTTCAGGGTTGCAAAGACAGTGGCGACCGCAAAAACGGGGTGGCGAGTGCTGTGGGTCACTGGCGCCTGAGAAAGAGCAGGAATGGTTGACCGGGTTGAATAAATAGAGACCAGCATTGCGAGAGTGCCAAATAGCCCGGCAAATAAGGCAAAATTTGAATACCCGGCGGGGTTGAGCATGCCATTGGCGTATTCCGGTGTGGCGGGGAAAAATACCACAAAGCCAATCACTGAGGTGACGAGGGCGCCGCTTACGGAAAAGAACACACGCCAGGCAATGAGTGAGGTGCGGGCATGATAGTCTTTAACCAGTTCAGCGCCCAGTGACAAGTGCGGCACATAAAACAGTGTTAATAACATTCTGACGCAAATTGCCCAGGCCAGCATCCAGCCAAACAAACCCATTTCACCGAGGTGTTCCGGAGGGGAAAATAACATGGTTAGGGCAATGCCAAAAGGTAGCGCCCCCATTAACATGAAAGGGTGGCGCCGGCCCCAGCGGGAGCGGAACTGATCGGAATATTGACCAATCATGGGGTCGGTAATAGCGTCTACCGACAGGGCCAACAGAGCGGCCATGCCTGCAAGGCTACCAGACAAACCCAATACCTGGTTGTAATAGAAAAACAGGAAGGTGCTGAATGCTGCTGTTTTAACACCGTCGGAGACTTGCCCCACACCGTATCCGAGTTTGTTTGAAAGTCGCATCAGATTCTCTGCTTAAAAGTCATTAACGGTAGAAACTACCGGAATGTGGGCAATTTGACCTGTCACCTGAGTGACACCTCCGCTGGACTCAAAGCAGGCTGACATCAATCTCTTTCTCCAGCGCATCCATGTCTTCAATGAAGTATTGATCGTTGCGCATTTGAATGATGCCCTGTTCATTCCACTCTCTAAAAATTTTGTTGATACGTTGGCGGGAGCCCATGCTTAATCGGGCGAAGTCGTTTTGACTCATCTTGACATTGAGGTAGGTGCCGTCGGGCCGCTCTTCGCCGTGGAGTCTGATGAGTTCCAGTATCCGTCCGGCCAGACGCATCTTGAGTGGGTAGAACAACATGCCGCCGAGTAAGTCGAAAAGGCGAGCGGTTCTTTTTGAGGACTCTGTGAATAAACCCTTGTACATGACGGGGTGCTGCTCGCCCACTTGCTGAACTATTGCTCTTGGAATGGCTAATAGGATGGCGTCGCCCACAATTTGGGCATTGCTGTAGCGTTTGTCTGCATCAATCAGGGCCAGTTCACTGAACCAGTATTCGTCGCCCATGTCGAGCACGGTGAACTCATGTCCGAGCGCGCTGGTGATATTCAGTCTGACTTGTCCTTTCAGGATACAAAATACATCTGTGATGCTTTCACCTGGTTGCCAGAGTTGGCTGTTGTTGGCCATTTCGCGCAGGGAGGCAGACTTGCTCAGTTGTTGTTGCGCCGCGCCTGGCAATTCGCAGAACCAGGGCGAGCGGGCAATGATGGCCGGGATGTCAATTTTGGGTTGTTCACTGCTCATTGGTATAGCTACTCCGGTAGACCGCTCGCACAGGGTTGAGCAAGTCTAGCAGAGGCCAAGGGGATAGCCCAATTTGAGGTCTTGCCTGGCAAAGGTGTCGCGAGGGTGACAGGTTTGCCCGCGATCTGACTGATAGATTGAGTGACACTACCCAACTTTACTGCAGGAAACGCCCGGAGTAGAGGATTGAGAGAGCGAGGAGAAAAGTGATGATAAAAACAATGATAGAAACGTCAGCAAACAATCGTGTTACACCTTTTAAATTATCGGCACTCAGTTCAGCGGTGATCGCTGTATTGGCCGGTGCCAGTGTGCCGTCTTTGGCTCAGGATGATTTTTTTCTTGAAGAAATCGTGGTGACCGCGACCAAGCGAGAAACCAATTTGCAAGATACACCGATCGCGATATCGGCTTTCAACGCCGACTCGATGGAAGAGCTCGGCATTCAGAATGCGCAAGATCTGGTGCAGCATACACCCGGTTTAACTATCCACGGCACCAAGGTGACTATCCGGGGAATTGGCCGAGAGCAGAGCAGTGTAGGCAGCGACCCCGGGGTGAGTTTTAACATCAACGGTCGGGTTGTGACGGGGGATAATATTGGCGTATTGAACACCAGTGATATGTGGGACGTGGCGCAGGTTGAAGTTTTGCGTGGGCCACAGGGTACGCTGTTTGGACGCAATACGGTTGGTGGTGCCATTAACTTTACCACCGCCGCACCCACAAAAGAGTTTGAAGGTGCCGTCGAAATTGAGGCAGGAAACTACAACTCCAGAGAAACCAAATTGATGTTGAGTGGCTCCTTGAGTGAAAAGATTCAAGGCCGTCTCGCATTGTTTTCTGTGAAGCGTGATGGTTATCAAACCAATATTGCCGATGATCGCGATTTTTATAATCGCAATGCTCAAGGTGGTACGGTGTCTTTTAACATCGACTGGAGTGACAAATTCTCTTCCCAGTTTGTGGGTATGGGTTCATCCTCGCGTTATCGTCCTGAAGCACGTGTTGTCACCACACCCTATAATACAACATCAATTTATTTGCCCAATGCCACAGTTAACCCAAACTTCTTGGCTTCGACGCCTAATCCCAGTTTGAATGACATAGATACTGTGAACCTCAACGGTGAAATGCGAGGTCGCCTGGATGAGTGGAGTGCAACCTTGACCAATGTGTTGGATGTAGAAGGGGGCACGGTTAAATACATTGCAGGTTACAGTCATTGGAAATATGACAATACCGTTGATGCGGATAAAAGTGGTGTGGACCTTTATAGCCAGATCAATGAGGTTAATGATTCTTTGATTACCAGCCAGTCCCATGAAATTCAATTTTTGTCTGACTGGAGTGGGCCGCTGCAGCTTGTTGCGGGTGTATTTTACTACGATGAAACCTACGACCAACGGTATTCATTTGAGGATAGTATTGACGGGCGCTACAACCGCCCTATAGGTGAAATCGATTCCGACGTGGTGAATGCCTATGCCTATGGATGCCCTTATCCTACAGACTGTAATTTGATTGAAGCCTATGACGGCGGACAATACGCAAGTGGTGTGCCCTCCGCCTTTTTAGGTGTGCCGGCCTATGAGGGAGACCCCTCAGGAAACAACTCAACGTTCTGGCTGGACGACTCTCTGGATACCGTATCAACGGCGGTGTTTGGTCAATTGGAATACAGTTTGAGTGAAGCCCTGACCCTGACATTTGGACTGCGGTATTCTGAAGATGAAAAAACGGTTCGGGAAACGGATTGGCTCTATCTGGAAGATCAGATTCCCGGCGTGCCTACCGTTTTTGAAGGCGAAGAGTTTACGATTGGGGCAGGTGGCATGCCAGCGCCCGGTGGACGCGCAGTCAACTATTTTCTTGCCACAACGGGCACATCGGGTGGTTTTGGTTTTCCTGTCGGTGTTTCGATCGACTGGGAAAATGAAAGCAATCAGTGGGACAGTGTTGATGGGCGTTTAGGTTTAGATTACGCCATTGATAATGATCAGATGGTATACGCTTATTTGGCAACCGGATATCGCTCTGGGGGTTACTCGGTTGGCGGTAATTTCCAGGAGGGTGAATTCCCGGCCGTTGAGCCCGAGTCATTGTTGGCCTATGAAGTAGGGTATAAGGGAACCGTTCTGGATGGTCGGGGTCGTGTTAACGCGGCGGCCTATTACTATGACTACGAAGACATGCAGTTGAAGTCTAATGAGTTGAATGCCACAACCAATACGATTTTGCCCGTGTTTAAAAATGCGGCCAGTGCCAGTATTGCCGGCCTGGATTTAGAGTATCAGTATCTGCTTACCGAAAGTTTTCACTTGTCGGGAACCTACAGTTACAGTGACGCCACCTATGATGAGTTTTCCGATGTCAATACATTAACGTCTGGCGACAATCCTGTTTTGGAAGATCTTTCTGGAAATCGTCTCAATCGAATTCCCGAGCATAAATATTCTCTCAGTGGCATTTATTCCCTGCCGTTTTTAACGGGTGAATTAAGTTTGCTGGCGAGTTATTCCTGGACCGGAGAGATGTATACTTCGCAATTCAATACTGACATAGACCGTCTGGATAACTACGACCGCATTAACCTACGGGCAACTTGGGTATCCTCAGATGAGCGAGTGAGTATCGTCGGATTTGCTAACAATGTGGGTGATACACGCGGTGCTCTGACGGTGACTGCTGAAACGCAAGCTAATGGCGGCGCGGTCACCAAAACCTTCACTACGCCAAGAACGTTTGGTGCGAAGGTGAACTATCACTTCTAGCTTTAAGTGTTTATCGGCTTGCGAGCCCTTGAAAAATAAGTTTGAAAAAGTGCCTGGCATTGCTGGCCAGGTCTCTTTCGGGGCTCAAGAGTTGTAACTCGAGGCACGAGTTTATGGCGCCGGCGATCAACTGTTCTGCAATGAAGGGGTTGACCTGGCGTATACTCCCGTCCTCGATCCCTCCTTCAATAAACTGACCAAAATGCGTTGCCACCGCCTGCGTTTGTTTTAGAACCCCGAGTTGTTTTTCACGGTCCAGGGATTTGAGCAGGTCGTAGCGAATCAGGGGGCCTTCTGATGAGTGCTGTAAAAAGTATAAATAATGTGCCGCCAGCTCCAGCTTTTCCAGGCCGTTACTGCCTGCCTTGTCTGCCTTTATTTGCATGTTGCGTGTATGAGTCAGTGTGCGCTCAAAACAGTGCAATAAGAGATCTTCTTTGTTTTTAATGTGGTAGTAAAACGCACCTTTGGTCACCTGGAGGGCTTCGGTGATTTCATCCAGCGAGGTACCTTTAAACCCTTTGTTGTTGAAAAATTGGATGCCAACTTTATAAAAGGCTTCCTGTTTCAGCTGGTTTTGGGTGCTTCGGTCAAAACCTTTGCCCCCTGGAGTGTCGTTCTCAGGCGGCAGGTTAGTGGGGCGCGAATTTGGGTTTATCGCTAGCCCATGCAGAATGATGTCAATGAATTGTTCACCCACCTGTTCGATGGTTTCTGTTTTCACGCCCATGACCCACATCACCGTCCATTGCAGGTTGCCAAAAAATGCGAGCGAGCTTGCTACAGGGTCACAGGGGGCGAGGCTGCCGTCATCAACCCCCAGGGCGATCATCGTCTGGTACTGGCGGTAGATGTTTTTATACCGTCTCAAAATCTCTTTTTGGTGATCGGCTTTAAGGGTTTGGATTTCGGTCATGACCGCGTATTCAGAACTTGTTCTCAATTTGACCTGATGAAAGTGCGTAAACAAAATTCGCACCACGGCTTTCAGTTGTTCTTTGCCGTTGCCTCTCTGTTTCTTTGCTTGATCGATAATGCTTTGGTGAAAGTCACAGGTACGTTGGTAGCAGAGGTAAACCACTTCCTCTTTCGTTTTTACGTAATAATAAAGACTAGTTTTTGTCAGGTTTAACTGAGAGGCAATATCGATCAGCGTGGTTGCCCGGGTGCCTTTTAAATTAAACAGGCGCGCGGCTTCCGACAGAATTGATTGACGTTTTATTTCGTGTTGAGTGGTTTTATTAAAAGGCG
>ENA-OSET01001809-OSET01001809.1-sediment-metagenome-genome-assembly--contig:-NODE-1809-length-21554-cov-6.345858_pt1 | contig 21554 bp, 17 predicted proteins | sample MGYA00237882_ERZ534229 | MGnify/ENA primary metagenome ERZ534229 (study PRJEB26408, sample SAMN06266212) | sediment metagenome | isolation source: Hudson Canyon methane seep mesocosm | place... | reverse complement strand
CAATAGCAATGAATTTGCTTGAAGTGTCAGAACTTTGTCGAATCGAATCGCTTTTAAAAGCATTTGATTTACCATTGGAAGCTCCTGAAAACATGAGCAGCGATGACTTTATTCGTCATATGCGTCGTGATAAAAAGAATGTTGGTGGAAAATTACGCTTTATTGTTCCTACTGCCATAGGACAGTCAGAAATTCGTGATGACATCACTCAAGAGATACTTCAACAAATTCTATAATCATTTTGGTTATTGCCTAATACTTTACTTTAGGTAATAACAATTGTAGAAAGGGTTGAATATGTCCGCAGTAGCACACACAAGTATAGATAATACTAATATTGCCTCCGTGCAACTGAATACTGAACCAGCAGTTACTTCAATCAGTGTCAGTGCACGAATTGATTATATCCAGCGCTTCTCTAAACAAGCTGTTTTGGTTATTGATCAGGATGTCTCTGTATATACTCAGGCCGCGCGTCAATTTCTTATTAACCTTTCCAAAGAAAAGTCTACTCAAGAAACCAATGTTGCCTTTGTTTCGGCTTCAACGAAATTAAATGATATTCAAATGCGTTGCCGCCTAATCGAGCAGCTATTTGCTAATGCTCTATTCGATCCTGAAAAATCACTAGCTGTGAGCATTTTAAACCTTAGTAAACAAAGCAAAGATAGTATAACTATTGTTGTAGAACATGCTCATGCATTATCATTACAAATGAAATATGAGCTTTGTCAATTAGTTGATGTGGCAAATAAAACTCATGGCAAAATCAATGTTGCATTATTTGGGCAAGAACAAGCGGCTAAGAATGCAGCAACAAATAAAAGTATTTTTAAAAATAAGTTAGCGATTGTGGATGCAAAGTCCGGGCAATTATTTTCTTTAGAGCATGCTAAATTCAATAGTGAAAATTCAATTTTTACCAATAAGTTTTGGCTAAAGTTAGCGATAACTGTGGTGTCAATTTGTACGCTTATTGGGCTTTCTTGGTTTGTGCTGATTGACTATGATAACTTCAGTCTATCTAAATTACCTGTAGTTAATGTTAATGACTCAGATAGAAGCACAATTCTATCTGATGCAAAGTCGATCACTAATAAAGAAAATAAAAATGACAAAGAGCCAGTGGTTAATGATGTAATAGTGGCACAAAAAACAGATAAACTGGCTGAGACGGCAGATATACACGCGGCTTTGCTGGGAGAAAAGTTATTTGTCGCTAAAGCTGAGAATGCGCGTGCTCAAACAACTGATATATTACAAGCACTTGATTATAACGAAGCCAAAAGTATTGCTACATTAGCGGTAGAGGCAAAAGGTCAGCTTGATAAATCAGGTACCAATAAAGAAGTAACATCTAGTCTGGTGGATTATCAAGAGGTAAAGCAAAAGGCAGTACAAGAGATAAATAAGCCTATTAATACCGTATCACCCTTAGTGTTAACACCAAGTTATTATTTAAATTCGCCAACGGGTTATGTTGTTCAAATCGTTGGCTTTACGGATATAACTTTATTAGCTCGTTTTATAGAACAATACCCAAGTATTGAGTACTTTAGTTACCAAAAAAAGCTAAATAACCAGATGTTTGTAGTATTAACAACGAAAATTTTTGCAGAAAAAGAACAAGCTCGTGAAGCACTCCAAGCTTTACCTCCAGCTATTATTGATAGAGGTGTTTGGATTAAGGCGCTTTCAATTGTTCAGGATGAAATCAATAAGTCATTATAAATAGAAATGAATACCGTTAATGATTAAATAAAGATACAATCGCTTTTCATTTTTATTGGTTGCCTATTCAGGCGAACATGAGTCAGGCGAACATGAGCAAAAAACATCGTGCATTTCTAAAGTGGGCTGGCGGGAAATATGGCCTCAGTGATGTAATTGCAAAAATTCTACCAAAAGGGGAGTGTTTAATAGAACCCTTTGTTGGTGCAGGTTCAATTTTCTTAAATACAGATTACCCTAAGTATATTCTTAATGACATTAACCAAGATTTAATTAATCTTTATAAAATACTGCAAATCAAGCCCGATGCTTTTATTCAAGATGCAAAGTCACTTTTCGTAATCGAAAACAATCAAAGCGAACGATATTATCAATTTCGAAAAGAATTTAATGAAAGTGATGATAGTTATTTTCGTTCGTTAGTTTTCTTATACATGAACCGGCATGGTTAATGGCTTATGCCGTTATAATAAGTCGGGAGGTTACAACGTTCCGTTTGGAAAATATAAACGTCCCTACTTCCCTGAAAACGAAATGTTATTTTTTGCTGAAAAAGCAAAGAAAGCAACATTTGTTTGTGAAGGATACCGAGAAACATTTGAACGAGCGAAAAATGGTGATGTAATTTACTGTGATCCACCTTATGTTCCATTAAGTAAGACGGCTAGTTTTACAAGTTATGCCGGTAATGGTTTTGGTTTGGATGAACAAGCTGATTTAGCAAATGCTGCGGAAGAAGTAACAAAGAAACATAAAATATCTGTGTTGATCAGCAATCATGACACTATCTGGACACGTAAAATATACGAACATGCTAATAAGCAAAAAACCATACAAGTAGCGCGTACGATAAGTCGTTCCACAAGTAAACGTACTAAAGTTGCTGAGTTGATGGTGCTTTATAAGTAAAGCCGTCTAAGGTAAAACTAAAGATACCACAGCAATTAGTACACCGATAAAAAGTGCGGCACCAATAATACCTGCAATGATGAAGTGGCTTAACTTTCCTTGGTTGAAATCTCGCTCTCGATTACTATCACTTTGAACACCAAAAAATGCAGCACCGACACTTTTAGCTGTCTCTTTAAAACTACTCGTATTATCAGGAGTCGAAGATTTATTTAATGAGTCTTTATTTTGCATCATAAGCTTTGTTGTAAAGTGATAAAAATATAATCGCTTAATTTACCGGGTAAAACAACCTTGGGGTAGAAAACATTACATATTCGAACATACCTTTATTTTCGTCGAAAAAATAATAAAGATAAAGGGTGCTTGAGTCCTTAAAACGGGATATATTTTTGACAGAGAAATTTAGCTGGTCTACATTAAATTGTATATTTGTCTAATTTGCTGTTAATAATAAGAAAAAGGATTTTCAATTGAATACGGATTTATTAAATTATGTTAACTTTCCTGCTTTAATCATCAATGAAGATGGAACAGTAGTCAGTCGTAGCAAACACATCAAAAAAAAATACCATATCAACGAAGGAGATGACTTCTTTGCTTTATGTGATAGTCAAATTAGCTTCTCTGAATTCATTCTCAATTTCTCAAATATGCCGCTAGGCTCAAACGATAAATGTTTAACGCATTTTAGTTTTATCAAAACCAATATAGAAGTTTATGTCAGCGTTATAAGTAAGGACCCCATCCTTTTTCTGATTGAATATAGTGCTGCACTTCTTCAGGATTCTACCATTGAAGATTTGGTTGATCACTCGGATAACTTATTATCTTTAGTTGATAAAGATTACCATTATCTATCAGTTAACGAACAATATAGCCATAAATGGGGAATGTCAAAATCTGATATTATTAACCAACATGTTTCAACCATATTAGGTGAAGAAGCTTTTAATAAAGTGGTAAAAAAAGAGCTGGATTTATGTTTTTCTGGGAAAGTGAGAGCCTATACTGATTGGTTTTATTCAGAAAAAAAGAAGCAAATGCTCTTTTTAAAAGTTGTTTATCAACCTGTTTTTGACAACGATTCTGATCGCGTTAAATCTGTAGCAGTAACCGTAACTGATATTACGGATATTCAAGTACAGAATGAAAAACTAACAGACCAAGCCTTTCACGACTCATTAACGGCTTTAGATAATAGGCATGCATTAATTGAATATTTTGAAAAAATTTCAGTAACATTAACGCGAAATGATAGTTACAGCTTAGTGATAATTGACTTAGATAATTTTAAACGAGTAAATGATTCATATGGACATAATGTTGGTGATGAGTTGTTAAAAGCTTTTGCTGTTAACCTAAAAAACACCTTACGAACTGATGATTTTTGCTGTCGATGGGGAGGGGATGAATTTGTTCTTTTACTTGCTCAGGGGCAAACATTGGAAACAACTAGAATAAATATCAATGAACGTTTTAAGGCACTACAAGAGAAAATTTACCATGTAGGAGCGCACCAATTATCATTAACCTTCTCATTTGGCTTAGCGTTTTTTCCTGAACAATCTAAAAGTTTAGAGCAATTAATTTCAATTGCTGATAGTAAAATGTACAGTGAAAAAAATCTTCAGAAGATAAATTAAATCATATAAAAGCGCTTGTTAACCAAGCGCTTTTATATTTTTATTTATCGACTTAATAATTATGATAAAAGCCATAAGTTTCGTTTATTTTGCGGTGTTGTTTATCAGCCCAAATATAATACTCTTGATCTTCTAATTGGCTGGCCGCTGCTTTATCTAACAAAATAACCGCATTTTCATGCATTTGTAACGCTGATGCTGGGCACATGGCTGATAAAGCGCCTGTGATCATATCTTTGACTGCTTTCGCTTTATTTTCACCCGTAGCCATTAATAATACATATCGTGCATCCATAATCGTAGCAATACCCATAGTCATTGCCATCGAGGGTTGTTCTTCACCTTCTTTGAATAATCTACTATTGTCGGTCAGTGTTTGTTGAGTTAATGTTTTGATACGTGTACGAGATGACAAGCTTGATGTAGGCTCGTTGAAACCAATATGACCATTAGCACCAATCCCTAAGATTTGTAAATCTATGCCACCTAATGATTTTATATTATCTTCGTAGCTGAGCCCTTGAACACGAGGATTTTGTTCATTATTGCAAGTAGGTAAAAAAGTATTTTTTTGATCTATATCTACATGATCAAATAAATTTTCCTTCATAAAACTACGGTAACTTTGTGAGTTGTCAGCATTAATGTTGTGGTATTCATCAAGGTTAAATGAAGAAACATTGCTAAAGCTAAGACCAGCATTTTTATGTTTATTTACTAGTTGTTTGTAAAGGCTTATTGGAGTGCTACCGGTAGCAAGACCTAGAACAGGTTTTGCTTTTTTCGTGATTAATTCGCTAACCCAATGTGCAGCATTCTCTGCCACTTGTTCAGCATCATCAAAAATAATTATTTGCATGTAAAATCCTTAAAATTTAATTTAATTTGGTATAAATTTATAATTTCACTAACGGATGCAAATATATATTGTGATGAAAATCGGCTTTTTAGTTTAGCTAAAAACATTTTTTTATAATGTTTTAAGTATCTTAGCTTTGCTGCCGCTTATTTTTGAATCAACACAGGTTGAATTGTACTACGGTGAGAGGGCTTTTGCACTTTCTTTAAATAATAGGAATAAAGCCAGTAATGCGCATTACTGGCTTTATTTGTTGTTATAAGTCGATATCAACAGCATATGAAATAACAAATTTCATATCATCATTATCCATATCTGTATCAGATACCGCAAAGGTGAAACCATCTTTGCTTAAACTAACACCGTAATCGTTATAGTCTTCAGCAACCATAGCATCATCAAAAGAATAATCACCTAAATGAAAGGCTAATGTTAATCCATCAGCGATTTCAAACTCTGCATCAGCCGAAATATATAAGCTTGCGTCAGCAAATGCAGCACCGTCATCATTATTAATTCCGTAGCTTGCTGATACTGAAAAATATGAGTAAGACAATGAGCCGTATACTTCACCAAAATCATATTCGTTTGTCGTATCAGTTTGTGCTGAGTCAGGGTAGGCATAATAGATATAACCTACATCGTAACTAACGTCTTCGCTTAACTGACCGCTAAAACCTAAGTAAAAATCTAACTCGGCACTAGCATCGTCGCCAAAATCAATGTTTGAAGCCCAAGTTCCAGCATAAAACCCTGAGTCGGCTGCGTAATCGATACCACCTGAAATAGCTGCAGCGTTACCCGTTTGGCTTACACCACGCCATAAATAGTTACTTGTAGCAGCAACATTAGCTGATAAACCTTCAACAGCAGATGCTTGTACTGACAACAATGACGTTGCGGCAATTAAAGATGTAAGTGATAGTGATATTAGTGTCTTTTTCATGAGAGTCTCTTTATATAGTTATATGTTTTTTATGTTTAATATTTTAGTGCTAACCTTACATTGCAAGGTAGATGCCTGAGCGAGCAGGCAAATCGATAAAAATTTATCCTTTAAATTCAGTTGGTTGCGAAGGTGTTGTTTTTGACGGAATTTAATACCTATTAAAAACGATCTGTTTTGGTGCAAGGATAAAACGAATGCTCACAAAAAGAGCATGAAATAGTGATTATGGGGTGATAGGTATTTCATTAATAAATTTACCCTTTAATTAGGGGCAATTGGAATATGAGCAATAAATAATACTAACTTCGAATTTAAGCTACCTCTCTCCATTAGATATCAAACCTTGGCATTTTTAAGTCATTTCAGCTAAATAGTAAGTGTATGAATGAATCTATCTATAGAGTTTTCCCTTAGGTCGTTGTTATAATGCGACCAATATTCTAATAAGGTTTGTCTATGTCTTCATTTTTAATTGCTCCTTCCATTTTATCTGCTGATTTCGCACGTTTAGGTGATGATGTTGCTAAGGTTATAGCTGCCGGTGCTGATGTTGTGCACTTTGATGTAATGGATAACCATTTTGTACCTAACTTAACGTTTGGCCCGATGATTTGTCAGTCTCTACGTGATTACGGTATAACGGCACCCATTGATGTACATTTAATGGTGAAGCCAGTTGACAGTTTAATACCTGGTTTTGCTAAAGCAGGTGCCGATATTATTACGTTTCATCCTGAAGGCAGTGATCATATTGACCGTACTCTGCAGTTGATTAAAGATCACGGTTGTAAAGCTGGGCTCGTTTTAAATCCAGCGACACCTTTGCATTGCTTAGACTTTGTTATGGACAAGCTCGATGTCATCTTACTGATGTCGGTTAACCCTGGTTTTGGTGGGCAATCATTTATTCCCACTACGCTAGATAAATTAAGATTAGTAAAAGAGCGCATCATCGCGAGTGGACGAGATATTCGTTTACAAGTAGATGGCGGTGTTAAAGCTGATAATATTGCAGAAATTGCAGAGGCGGGCGCTGATATGTTCGTTGCTGGCTCGGCCATTTTTTCAAAGCCAGATTATAAAGTAGCCATTGATGAAATGCGCAGTGAATTAGCTAAAGCTAACAAATAGATATTTAACAAATTAATTAAAATAAAGGGAAATCATGAGTAAACCTATCGTATTAAGCGGCTGTCAGCCATCAGGTGATTTAACCATTGGTAATTATTTAGGTGCGTTAAAACAATGGGTTAGCATGCAGGATAGTCATGAGTGTTATTACATGCTTGTAGATCAACATGCTATTACCGTTCGTCCAAATCCAGAAGATTTGAGAAAAGCGACGCTTGACGGTTTAGCCTTGTATTTAGCGTGTGGCGTTGACCCTGAAAAAAGCACCATATTTATTCAATCGCATGTACCAGAACATGCTCAGCTTAGTTGGGTGTTAAATTGTTACACACAAATGGGTGAGTTGAATAGAATGACTCAATACAAAGATAAATCTCAAAAATCAGAAGCAAACATGAATTCAGGCTTATTTACTTATCCTGTATTAATGGCGGCGGATATTTTACTTTATAATGCTGACCGTGTACCAGTAGGTGATGATCAGAAGCAACATTTAGAATTAGCCCGAGATATTGCTACGCGCTTTAATAATCTTCATGGTGAAACATTTACTGTGCCAGACCCATACATTCCAGAGTTTGGTGCGCGAGTAATGAGCTTGCTTGAACCGACTAAAAAAATGTCTAAGTCTGATACTAATCCAGGCAATTTTATTGGATTGTTAGAAGAGCCTAAAAAAATCAGTAAAAAAATTAAACGTGCTATGACTGATTCTGATGAAGAAGCTAATATTTATTTCAATATTGAAGAGAAGCCTGGTGTATCAAACTTGTTGTCTTTGTTGTCATGTTGTACCGGCGAAACTGTTGAGCAGCTAGTGCCTAAATATGAAGATAAAATGTACGGGCATCTAAAAGGTGATGTGGCTAATGCAGTGGTTGCTTTATTAGAACCCATTCAACAGAGATATCACGAAATCAGAAATGATCAAGCATATTTAGATTCTGTAATGAAAGCGGGTGCTGAAAAAGCCTCGGCACGAGCAAGTAAAATATTAGCAAAAGTTTATGACGGAGTCGGTTTTATCCCTCGCCCATAATCAATTATTAATCAAACCCAATAAAAAAGGCTAACGAATATTCGTTAGCCTTTTTATGTTCAGGATGAACGGTATGTCACGTTGCCATGGATGGCAAGGAGTGACGATGTTTCGTTGAAATAACCTATCACTTTTCTTCTTTTGCTGCTTCTTGTGCTTTAGTAAATAACGCTTTGCTATTCTCAATAAAGTCTTGCACATTATTGCTGCTCGTAAATAAATAACTTGGCGCCATTAATGTGGTGTTGAAGGCTGGTCGAACACTGAATTCTGGTTTTTTACTTAACTGAATTAAATAACTACCGCCGAATAACAGTAATGTCATACAAGAGGCGACTACCGTCCTACGCTTTTTGGTCATCTGGAAACCAATATGGCAATTAAGCCAAAACAAACAAAAAGCTATTGTTATTGGTAATAAAGAAACAACCATGCCAAACATAGATTGAGATGAAGCGTTAAAACTCACTAGGTTCTCAATAAAATCACTTACCCACATCAAGTTGAAAAATACAAAACAAATACCTAACTGCCCCCAAAATCGAGCCTCATGTTTGGTTAAATGAGAAACTAATGCAACGCCAGCAGGCCATAGAGTAAACATTAAAGTCATGCCAATGGCAGGTACTAATAATCCTGTGAATGTAGCTTCAATTGGATTGTGAAGATTAAATAACCAACCGGTAACCGTTGCGAAAAGCAAAATACTCACGGTTAAAAAAGCTGGGTGTCTCGTTACGTTTAAAATGTTTTCAAATGGGCTGAAGCAGATACTATCCGGTACGGGGTGATCAGGAAAAATAACGCGTATTAAGCTTTTTCCAATTAGAAACACTTGCCCTGAGTGAACTATGTGTTGATGAACCGCTAATTTCGTTTGTGAAAATTCATCTTCATAGAAACTGCCATTAATAGTGTCTTCGTCATTTAACACCCAATGTTCGCCATTAAAATTCAAGCCAAGATGCTGAGCACAAATATGAGGATCAGCCATAATAATATCATTATCATAACCACGGCCAATATTGATATTATCTTGCAAAAATTTATGTCGAGCTATTAACTTGTGTCCACGCGTAATTTCTTCAATGATTATTTCCATGAGATAGACTCCATAAATTTCTCGGTGAAGTTAAGCGCACTGCCTTGGCTAACACCTGAAATGGTGAAGTGACTGAGTAATGCTTGGTCTCCCTTATCAACAGAAATTGCGACATATAAAACATCAAATAATTTGGGGAAGTCTTTATAAGCACGGGTGCAAAAAACAGATTTGTTAGTAATTGCTAGATTTGACGGTGTAGTGATGTCGTGCTGGCATTGATATTCAGAGACATCATCTTTACCTGCTTTGTTACCTGACCTTACTTGGTTTAACTGGCGCTCAAATATTTGATAAAATTTTGTATCACTTAGCTCTTTTGCCTGCATATAGCGATATTGCATCTCGATTGACCCCGTGAAAAAGTCATTTGATATATATGTATTTTCATCTAAAGAACAGTTGGCTACAACGGCAGATACAATCGCGTCTGCTTTATCTGCATTTGATTCACCCCAGCAACGGATAAATGGAATGTTGACTACAGGAATTAAACCTTCACCTAATGGTCGCATTTGCCATTCACTATTGAGTAATGTTGTTATTAATTTGTCTTGATTATCGGTGAGTTGTTGAGCCATTTGGGCATCAATACTCGTCGGTTCAGATGTTTTATAGCGCTGATATAGGTTAAGCAATTTATCATGAGGTACTAAAAATCCAATCTGGTTACCCGATGTTGCAACATTTATCCCTACTACTTCTGAATTTTTGTTCACAACAGGTCCGCCGCTCATTCCTGAATTTACAGAGCCGGTAAAATGTATACGATCGTTAAACGATTCTTTTTTCAAACCGTTATAAGTCCCAGGAACAACTATCATGCCTAAATCGTGTGGATTTCCTAATGAATAAAGCTCTTCACCTTTTTGAGGCACACTTTTAGCTATTTCAAAAAAAGGCATTTCGCTATCAGTTTTTCTTTTAACTAAAGCTAGATCATTGATTACATCAACACTCAGTAAAGTAAGTGGTGCTTTTTCTCCTTGATGATCAAAAATTTCAATGGTGTATTTATTCGGATGACGAGCATAACCAGAAATAACATGATAATTTGTTGCTATTAACCCGTCGCTGCTAATTTGAAAACCTGAACCGATAGACGACTTTTCTCCACTAGCGGTATCTATGAGCCTTATTTGATAAAGTGATGGAGCAAGTTGTTTGAATATTTCTTCTGCTTGTTCTGTGGCATAACTTATTGTGCTAAAACACAATAAAATTAAGGTAGTGAAACCCTTCATTTATATTCCTTATTTTTAGTCTTAACTCATTGTGCCACTCTTATGGGAATTGTCATCAATTATCCCTAAATAAAGCAAATTCTCTTTATTACATTTTCTGCAAAACGATGAGGAGTTTATGCACCTATTGCTTCATAATGTTTATTTCGCTTGCTACACCTCGGCTTTACTTATCTGATATAGATCAATTCGTATGCTATATGCTCTTGCTGAAAACTTAATAGTAAAGTAGAATCAAATGATAATCATTATTATTTGAGTTTTTGTTTATGACCCTTTCACAATTAATGCGTACCCAACGAGCGGTAATTCGTTCGTTACCTGAAAACTTCGATTTAACATCACAGTTAATCGAACAGGGCTTTGCGTTGAAAACGGAAATATCATTAGCTCACAAAGCCCCCTTTAACGGGCCGCTTGCCTTTCACCTCCATGGTACTAAAATTTGCCTTGCTCCTAGTATCGCTCAACAAATAGGTATAGAAATCGTCTAATGTCACAAGCTTTACATTTGGCTCTTGTTGGCTTTGCCAATTCAGGAAAAAGCACATTCTTTAATGCCTTAACTGGTGCAAAACAGCAAACAGGTAACTGGACAGGTGTTACTGTTGCAACCAAGCAGCAGAACTTTTCATTTAATAAAAAACAAGCGTTATTATCTGATTTACCGGGTATCAGCTCGCTCGCTAGTCGAAATCAGCAAGGCAAAGACCTTTCTATTACTCAAGACTTTATTAAAAGCCAATCGATTGATTGTTTAATAAATGTTGTAGACGCTACGCAATTAAAACGTCAATTGTACTTAACAACTCAGTTACTTGAACTTGGTCTACCTGTTTTATTAGTGATTAATAAAGCGGACCGAAAAGAAGCTCAAAACGTTGATACGAAAATTTTAGCGAAAGAACTTGGCTGTAAAGTTATTATCGCTAATAGTTTATCCAAAAATACCTTGAAAGATGTAGAAGCTGCTTTACTTGAAATGCCTAAGGCAAGTACGCGTCCAAAGAAATTAATATTTCCTGAAAAACTTCTTAATCAAATCGAAGATAAAAGCTCTACTGATGCTTTATTCGAACTTGAATGCGGTTCTTGCAATGATGATGGTACTTGTCAGCAAACGAATGACGATGCGATTAGCATCATGCAGGCGAGATATGAATTTATTCAACAATTATTGCTTGAGATTAAAGAAAGTTTACCAACATCGAAAAAAGCACCTGCAATCAGTTTGAGTGATCGTCTTGACCATTTTATTCTTCATCCATGGTTAGGTGTACCTATTTTTCTTGGCATGATGTATTTGTTATTTATGTTTGCCATTAATGTCGGTAGTGCTTTTATTGATTTTTTTGATATTTTAGCCGGCGCAATTTTTGTTGATTATCCACAGCACTTCTTATCAAGTTTTGATTTGCCGCAATGGCTACTGACTTTAATTGAAGGTGCGGGTTTAGGTATTCAAACTGTTGCGACTTTTATTCCAATCATTGCTTGTTTGTTTATTGGTTTGTCTATTTTGGAAAGCAGTGGTTACTTGGCTCGAGCAGCATTTGTGGTTGATAGCGCAATGCAAAGAATTGGTTTGCCAGGTAAAGCTTTTGTACCGTTAATTGTTGGATTTGGTTGTACAGTTCCAGCGGTAATGTCGGCACGAATTCTTGACAGTGAGCGTGAACGTATTACTACCATCATGATGTCGCCGTTTATGTCGTGTGGCGCGCGTTTACCTGTATATGCTTTGTTTGCTGCAGCATTTTTTCCTGATTCAGGGCAAAATTTAGTATTCTTACTTTATTTAATTGGTATCGCTGCAGCCTTGTTTACAGGATTTTTATTAAAACATACTGTATTAATGGGTAAGAATTCTGTCAATATTATGGAATTACCACTTTATGAAATGCCAAAGTTTTCATATCTCGTACACCGTGTTTGGCAACGTACTCGTTCATTCATACTTGGTGCAGGTAAAACTATTGTTCTCGTAGTTTGTGTACTTAACTTCTTTAATTCATTAGGTACTGATGGTCAGTTTGGCCATCATGACTCTCAAGATTCAGTCTTAAGTAAAAGTGCTCAAGTTGTGACACCATTACTTGCACCAATGGGAATTAAAGAAGATAACTGGCAAGCGAGTGTTGGCATCATTACAGGACTTTTTGCGAAAGAAGCGTTAGTTGCTACTTTCAATAGTTTATACACTGACGCAAGTGATGAAGGTGAAGCATTAAAGTCAATGGCAGAAATATGGAATGATGCAACGGATTCAGTAAAAGAAAATTTATTAGGAATTGAAGCAGATGACCCTTTAGGAACTGATATTGGTGATGTTTCAAACTTAAAAGTTGCAGCAGAAGAACAAGGTGTGAATGAGGGGACATTTACCGTCATGCAGGCCGCATTCGCGGGGAAAATTGGTGCCTTTAGCTATTTGTTATTTATTTTACTTTACACCCCTTGTGCAGCTGCAATGGGCGCAATAAAAAGTGAAGTTGGCACTCGATGGGCCTCTTTCGCTGCATTATGGAGTTTTTCGCTCGCTTATTTAGCCGCTACGTTCACTTATCAAGTCGCGACATTTACGACCAATCCATTATCTGCAGGGATAAGTATAATTGTTGTTATTGGCATTTTTTCTGCGATATATTATTGGTTAAAGCGTTTTGGAAAAAGTATTTTAACAATACCTACACAAGTTTCTTATTATTAATTTCGAGTAAACTTTTGATTATTAAGTACCGATAAACTATTTATCGGTACTTTTTTATTTAAAAAGGTTGCGACGATTGATAGGGAATAATAGTAAGCGTTGCTATTAATTATCGTTAAGTAACTCTCTAATTTTACTCTTTAGTACATGATAGCTATAAGGTTTATGTATTAGGTTTTTATGCAATTTTTTATCTATATCAGTAATGTTTGTTGAGTCGGCATATCCGCTAACTAATTGAATTTTTACTGAAGGGTATTCTTTTTTTACTATTGATGACAGTTGATAACCATTCATTTCTGGCATAACTACATCAGATAACATTAAATCTATTTTATGATTACTAAGGATTTCTAACGCTTCTTTATGGCCATCGGCACTGTGAACAGTGTAACCAACCATCGTTAAAAACTCTTCAGCTAATTCTCTTAAACCTTCCTCGTCATCAACAACAAGAATTGACTCAGAACCTTCAATTGTAGTGTTTTCCTGCTCGTCTACTGCGATTATTTTGTTTTCGTATTTCTGGTAGCGAGGAAAATATAATGTGAACTCCGTCCCAAGGTTAGGTTGAGATTCTAGATAGATACCACCTTTTGAGTTGTTTACAAAGGTGAGTACTTGTGAAAGACCAAGTCCAGTGCCTTTATCACCTTTTGTTGAAAAAAAAGGGTCAAATATCTTTTTTTTAATTTCATTGTTTATTCCACAGCCATTATCGGAAACAGATAGCATCACATAGTCACCAGCAATAATTCCTTTATCTTTAGCGGTTAAATCGTTCAGTGTCACATTTTTGCTTGCTATCTTGATGTGGGGCATAGCCGTTTCATTATTCATTGCATGCATAGCATTAATAATTAAATTAATAATTGCATCGACTAAATCGTTTTTATCAAGCCATACAGACCATATATTATCAGCAAGCTCTAAATCTAGATTAATTTCAACAGTTATTGTTTTTTGCATCATATCTCGTTGCTCTAATAACAAGTCGTTGATATTAAGTTTTGATGATGCAAGACTCTTGTTTTTGGAAAAAGCTAATAATTTTTTGATTAATGAGGCACTTCGCATACTCGCCTGCTGTATTTGAGATACATAACTCAGTAGTTTAGGTTGCTCATTTAAATTAAGGCTTAATAAGTCGCTATATCCAGAAATAATACCGAGCATGTTGTTTTGATCGTGAGCAATGCCACTGGTTAAAAGGCCTAGAGCATCCATCTTTTGGCTTCTACGCAGTAATTCTTCCTTAAGATCTCGTTCAGTCGTATCTTGTGTTAGTGAAGTGACGCCTATAACAGTGCCGTCTTCAGAGACAATAGGCGTATTATACCAATCACACTTAATCGTTTTACCTTCCTTTGTTACATTTTTATTTGAGTTTTGATATCCACCTGTTTGACTTAATAGTGAGGCGTATATTCGATTCATATCGTCTCTAAACTCTGGCGGTACAATCAGATCTGCCGCATGTTTGCCTATTGCTTCATTCGACGAGTAGCCAAATATTTTTTCTGCGGCTTTATTCCACTCGGTGCAATATAAATTTCTATCCCATGTTATGCAACCTAAGGGAGTGTTTTGTATGTGGAGTGATAGCTTAGTTTCACTTTTTATTAATTCATTTACTTTAGTGGCTAATTTTATATTGAGTTGGTTTAAATTGTTTTCTTGTACTCTTCTTTCCATTTCTACGGCAATTCTGCCTGAAAATAACTCAAATAAGGTTTTAATAAAGTCTGGATCTTTAATTTCATTTTCATGCAAAGCGACGATAATACCAATAACTTGCCCTTGAGAGTCATTCAAAGGAACACCTACATAGCCTTCAATGTTCATATCTATTAAAAGCTGATCTTTTGGGAATAAACGACAAATTTCTTTGGGGTACAAACAAACGTTGTTTTCGGTGAGGATAGCGCAAGGTGTATCGTCTAAATGATATTCAAAATTATCGGTTAGTTGGTTTTTTACAACTAAACTAATGGTTTTTGATGTGAAAGCTTCGAAATCAACTTGGGCTATAAAAGTGTAATCAGCCTCCGTTATTTGGTTGAGTTGTAATGTTATTTCATTGAAAAAATCACGACCATAAGTAGACTTTAAACTTTTGATTATTTTAGGCAATGCTTGTTCTAATTTTGACATTTGTACAAATACACTCAAACTTGACGATTATTATGATACTAGTACTTTATGTTCTAAAACTCTATGTAAATTAAATGCTATTCATGCTTTATCCACTTTTTTAGAATAGTGAATATTGCTTCTTGATCTATTGGTTTAGTAAAATAATCGTTCATGCCAGTCTCTAAACATTTCTCTTTATCACCTGTCATTGCATTCGCTGTCATAGCAATGATGGGAATATCTTGATGCAACTCACCACAAACACCCGAACGTATATTTATCGTTGTTTCATAACCATCCATTACCGGCATTTGACAATCCATTAATACAATTGTGTATGGCATATTTATGTGGCTAGATACTTTTAGCTTCGCTAGAGCTTCTGAACCATTATTCGCTATATCACACGCCAAATTAAAATGTTTAAGCATTTGTTTAGCGACTATCTGATTAATTCTATTATCTTCCACCAATAATATTTTTGTTTCAGATGACCATTTTGGAATAGATATTTCAACAGAGGGGAGATCAATAACTCTCTTTTCAACAGGGTCTGGTATTGACTGAGAAATAGTCTTTTGTTCTTTTTTACAGAGAGTTAAAGGTAATCTGATTGTAAAGCAACTGCCTACGCCGAATTCACTGGTTACAGTGATATTTCCGTCTAACATGTTACACAAGCGTTTTGAAATAGATAAACCAAGTCCAGTTCCACCGTAGTGGCGAGTTGTAGAAGTATCTGCTTGACTGAATGAACCAAATATTGCGTCAATTTTATTTGGTTCTATACCCAAGCCAGTGTCGGTAATAGAGCAAGTAAATAATGCTCCTTGGTCGTTTTCTTCTATACTCGCCTTAATTACAATTTCACCTGAATCAGTAAACTTTATAGCATTACCTATAATATTAAGGATGACTTGTTTGATTCTTAATGGATCTGAGCTTACGTTGTTATTCGTAATTTCAGAGGTATCGAGGATTAAGTTTATTGACTTGTTCTCTGCAAGATTATTCATAACCCCCGTTACTTCTTCCAGCATAGCAACTAAATCAAAGTCAATTTTCTCAAATGTTAACTTTCCTGATTCGATTTTAGAAAAGTCTAATATGTCATTAATTATTTTTAATAAACCTTTACTCGATTGTAATGCTACGCTCACTTTTTCGTGTTGTTTATCTGTTAGTAGGTCATTATTTAATAGCTCTAACATGCCATAAACACCATTCATTGGGGTTCTAATCTCATGGCTCATATTCGCTAAAAAATCACTTTTTGCTTGATTAGCAGTTTCCGCTTCATCAGCTAATGCAAGCGCTGATTTTTCGGCTTGAAGCATTCTATATTCAAAGCGATAGACAACAAGGTAAGCCAACGATAAATATAAAATTAAATTTAAAGTATTACCAAATAAATACCCATAAGATAACCATATAGGATAATTAAGGGCTACTGGGAAGGTAATCCAATGAATAGCATAAATAATAAGAACAATAATAAGGAGGTTTTTATTTTTTGTATAACGTCCTGTACGATTTTTCCATAAAATAATAGATATAATAAGTAAATATAAGGCTTGTGTTGTTGAAAATAAAATTAAAAAGAAGGTGCTCAAGTCAAAAAGGTAATTAAAAGTAATCAGGCCAGCCAGAATGGTTAATGAAAATATAGAGAGATAACGAATGTGTGTTTTGGAAACATTCTTATCGATGAAATAAAGTAAGCCAAGGACTAAAAAATATTTTTCAAGTGTCAGTAAAAGGGCATAAATAGTTTGTATGTTTTCTGGGCCCAATAATGAAGGCAGAAAATATAAATTTAACCGACCACAGAGCATTAATGATACAGAAATTAGCCAATAGTGAGTTCTAGAAAAACTACTTGAAACTCTAGATACCCATAAAAAGAAAATGGTTAGCAGTATATAGGCAGTAATGCCTACAATATTAATAACATCTGACAATTCCATAGTTAGTTAGCTCACTCAAATCGCATATTGAAAGTAATATTGTAGGTTTTTGGTGCTCCCCAAATACCAATAACACCGGGACCAATAACATAATTATGAGAAATATAAGTTTCGTTTAATATGTTCTTAGCTAAAAAAGAGATTTCATACTTTTCATCATTGGAACGCCAAGCTAACCTCGCATTAAGTAACTCGTGAGACTCTAAAATTACATTTTGGTTAATGTAGTCACCCAGTTGCTCATCCGTATATTGATAATTTATGTTAAATAATACACTGTCGTTGTCTGCGGTTGGCATAACGAAATCAGCAGAAAGATACGCTTTATTTTTTGGCGCTTGTCGCAATGAAGAGCCACTGAGATCAAGTTCACTACCGAAAGTTGGAATAATAAAATCATTGATTGTGGAGTCAATATAGGAATAGTTACCTGCAAACGACAAGTAATCATTGATAATAAGTTGAAATTCAATCTCTAATCCTGATATTTCAGACTTTGTGATATTGGTGGAAATAAAGCTGCCAAATTCAGGGTTTAATTCTGAAGGACCAAACCAAGTTACTTGTAAATTTTTATAGTCAGTATAAAAAACACTGGTGTTTATACGAACTGTTTGTTCAGCCCAATCAGATTTAATGCCTATTTCGTAGCTTAAGGCTTCCTCTGGAGCTACCGACTTTTCTGAAGTTTCTTTTAACCCAGGAGAGCCTGGAAAACCACCAGATTTAAAGCCTTTAGAAATACTGGCATATGCCATCCAATTTTTTTCAGGTAAATACTGTAATGAAATTTTGGGAGAAAAGTCATTCCAAGCTTCATCGATTTTTGTTTCAAAAGTTTGTTGGAGAATGCCTAAACTGCCTTTAGCAGAGTCACACCAAGTGCTCGTTAACACTAAGTTATTATTTTGATGTCCACAATTAAGCGTAACAAATTCGGCATCTTTTATATCCCTTGTATATCTTGCGCCAATAGTTGTTTTCCAGTTTTGACTTAATGCCCAATGAATCTGTGAATAAATGGCAAAACTATTCGTTTGGTTATACTGTTCTGTGACTTCATTGCCTAAGGTATATTGCCCAGTGTTTTGAGAATTAAAGTCTAACTTGTATTGTTCAATTCGTTCGGTTTTTTCTGATAGATAGAAAGCGCCTATCGTATAATCTAATGACGTGTTTATTTGTGATGTCCAACGTAACTCTGCAGATTTTTGTTTGACGGTTTCAAAAATATCATCATTGACGTCAGCACCATAAATACCATCAGCTAATGAATGATTTCCACCAAGAGGTGCGCCTACACTTGCCATTTCCCAGTCAGATACATTATTTCTCCAGCCCAAAATAGCCGTTAATTTTCCTGATGAAAAATCAATATTACCTTGAATACCAATGCTTTCATTATCACGTTTTGAAAAACCGGAGATAGGAGATGTTGATTTAAACGCTTTCCCTCCTAATGATTCCCATGTCTGTATATAGTCAAAATTACCGTTGATGACAGGGGTTCTCCCCATGTCTAAACGGTCATCGTTATGACGTTCATACATAAGTTGCCATTGACTGTTATTTAAAGCATAAGCTAATTGTAGCCTTATGGTGTCAGTATCTTCGGTCTGATTATCTTCATTTAAAACAACATTACGCGTATAGCCATCATGTTCTCGGTGATTCAAACTTAACTTCGCCGTTAATTTCTCGGTGAGTGAACCTGTAATTACACCGCTATATCGGGTCGCCCCATAATTACCTTTGGTCAGCGATAGGTTGAGTGAATATTCACTATCCGGTTGTTTAGTAATAATATTAATGGCACCGCCAATAGCATTCCTGCCAAATAGCGTTCCCTGAGGGCCTCGTAAAACTTCTACACGCTCAATTTCGAAAAGATCAAAGTTAATATGTGCAAGTCTTCCAACATATATACCATCTATTAACACAACCACAGAGTTATCCATACTCGCGCCATCTTCGACAGAGAGTATACCTCTGATTGACATATATCCTTGCCCCGGGGCGAATTCTGCGAATGATACGCCGGGTGAAATATGAGCAATGTTGGTTGCGTCGCTTATATCTTGGCTAATGAGTACTTCACTGCTTAAAATAGACAAAGAAATAGGTATTTTTTGGACGTTTTCATGCTTAAACTGAGTAGTCACTTCAATTATTTCTAAGTTTTTCTCTTGTGCTTGAATATTGAACACAGATAAATACAGTAAAGTAAAAATGAAGTTTTTTTGAAGCATCTAATATTTAAAGCCAAATAATTAAATTCATTATAAAAATATAGCACATTTGAAATTGAATGAAGGGTTTGATGTTTTTTTTGGAGTCTGAATCGTGGTTGTTTGGGTTGATATTTATTCGTTCTTTAGTATTTTTGAATGAAAATACTAAACTTATCAGTGAGAAAGTTTAATAAATATTGAGTTTAAGTTATTTATAATCCCCATTTGTCCATGATCTTTCTATAGGTTCCATCGGCTTTAATTTGTTGCAACCCCACAGATAAAGCTGCAACAGTTTCACTTGAAGTATTCACTCCTGTTGCTATAAAAAGGTCGCCTGGAAAATCATGAAGAGCTAAGACCGTTTTTATATCTTTTTTCTTGAGCCCAATACTTTTCATCTCGGTGTCTATTGCGACAAAGTTGGTTAGAATGAAATCAATACGCTGCCCGAATAACATGTTCCACATATGTTTATAGTTAACAGATAAATGGAGGTTTTCTGGGGTGGTAAATCCATTTTTCCTCAAGTATTTTTCCGAGTGATAACCACGGATTGTGCCCACGACAAATGATTTTGCGTCTTCAATATTGCTAAGGTTGATGTCAGTACGATTGCGTAATCCTACCAAAAACGCGGTACTTTTATAAATCTGGCCAACCCATTGAAAGTGGTTTTTTCGTTCTGTACTTTTCATTAAAGATATCATGAACGTATTTTTTTTCTTTGATGTTAAATCAAAACTACGTGCAAATGGCATAAGTTTTACAATGCCTGAAAGTTGAGTTTGTATCATTAATGCTTCAATAACTTCAACTAATGCCCCTGTAGGTTTTTTATCAGCGTCATAAAAGTGAAATGGTGGAAATTCTTCAGCAACAAACTCGAGTTGATTTGCATAACTTAATAAGGGAATAAAAATTAATATTACGGAGATTCGCTTGAATATTTTTTGCATATTTGCGTTATTCCCACTTTGATTGACTAAGGACTACGTAATTTCTTCTATGCGTATTACCAGCATATCAAGTTTTGCCATGATAATAAAATTTGAGCGGTAAAAGGTAAGGTTAAAATTTCAAAAAATTGAGTGTGTATTAAATAACAAAGGAATATATTTGGATTCAACCAGTGCCTTAATAGATTGTGTAAGGTTAATCTTAGACATTAATATCAGTTATCATATTTTCCAGCTTCTAAATCTTTTAACATTTCTTGATATCGACCACTTGCTTTCAATTTTTTCAAACCGGCATTAAATTTATCAAGGAAATATTTATTTCGTCTTTTGTTTTTACTCATTATTAAGTGCAGTGTGCTTTCGCCGAATTTTTTACGACTATAAGTAATGAGGTTGGCCTCCTCAGGAGATAGACTATTTCTAATTTGGGCATTGCCAACAGCGGGATCATTAGGGAAAATATCTATACGGCCAGCCAAGAGTTTTTTATAATTGAACTCATCCTTTGACGTATATTCAACATTTAATACTTTTGCTTCTATAGCACTCATAAACTCATTGCCATAATGATATTCAGAGGTACCTCCAATCTTTATATCTTTTAAATCTTTCAGTGAGTCCCAATGGAACGGATAGCTTTTAAGATGATAAAAAACAAAAGAAGTTTCAGTAATCGTATCACTGACTAAAAATTCGTTCTTTGTGTCGTCATCTGGCCACCAACAACAAGATGCATCCCAACTATTACTGTTCTTAGCATTCGCATAAGATCGTTGCCATGGGAAAAATCCCCACTCTACATTGATACCTTCCAACTTGAATGCTTCAGTAACTATATGAGAATCAAGGCCATATTTGTATATATGCTTAGATAAGAATGGCTCCCATTCTCCGCTCGTTATACGGATCGTTTCAGCAACTAACTGAGTAGTAAAAAA
>ENA-OSET01001808-OSET01001808.1-sediment-metagenome-genome-assembly--contig:-NODE-1808-length-21566-cov-25.567872_pt1 | contig 21566 bp, 19 predicted proteins | sample MGYA00237882_ERZ534229 | MGnify/ENA primary metagenome ERZ534229 (study PRJEB26408, sample SAMN06266212) | sediment metagenome | isolation source: Hudson Canyon methane seep mesocosm | place... | reverse complement strand
GTGCAATCCATCCCAGCGGTCAGCATCATGCGTGCTCGCCAAGAAAACTGTTTGGTTAAGTTAAGACGGATATCTGGCGATCCAATCAAGGCGACCGCAATTAAATGATTGTCTAATGCTAAACCAACAACTTCTTGGTCTGTCGCAAAGTGCAAACTCAATAACTCACGAATAGTCGCCCGTAAACGCTGACCATAGCCCGGCCGTGGGTATTCAAATAAATATTTAAACGTCGGTTCATGTTTGTAAGCACGGTATAGAATTGCTTTTGCTTCACTCAGCGCGCTTGCGTCTAGGCGCACGACACGAGCGACGGTTTCTTCCGTTATGACGGTCATGGCAGATGTCTCTCCGGTTTTCTGGTGCTCAATTAATTATTTTGGTTTTTTTATTGATACCGATAACAAACTGCAAGCACGTTGACTAGGACGAAAGTGTAATCCTCGCACTAATCATACCCTGTGCTTCTTCTTTTTCGATCGACACTTGATCGGCACTTATGTTGAGCGACGCATCAAGTGCGCCAAGCCATGCGATCATCTTATCGAAGGGTACTTTTTCCAGCCACACTTTCACCTTGTTATCACCACTGGGTTCAAAACGCTTCAACGCCACCCCTTGTTTTTTGGCCAAATTGGTAATCGCCGACACAAGTTGCTGGCTATCAAGACTGCCCCCATCGCTGCTCGACTGTTTACCTAGTGAAGAGAGGGTTGCATAGTTCACTTGAATGAGGGCCTGCACATCCCGATTTCTTTCAAGCGCTGCTTGCCCATTATTCATATAGGCGCTCGCCGGTGCCCACATTAAAAAATATATCAGTATCACCGCAAGCGCGATACCAAGCAGTTGCAAGGCTTTTTGATCGCGATCAGGCAAAGCTTCATATTGCTTTAATGCAGCCACAACACTTGGATGAGATTTTATACGCTTCATACTAAGAGTCCGTCACACTTAATCGACCTTTAAAGTAGTTAGGCTCTTGAACCGCCGAGCTTATTTTCGCGGTTAAGCCCGCTGACACAATTTGTTGCTTTAACTTGTCGAGCTGCTCGAAATTACGCGCTTGCATATCAATCACCAGTTCACCCCGTTGCTCATTAAAATTTATCGCACTAAAGGTTAGCCCACTCTTGTCTGCAGTATTACGGTATTGATAAGCCGCTTCGCCGAGTAAAAGAAGAAAACTTTGATCGGTCGAACCGGCCTGAGCGCTTTGGTTCAATTTACCTTTGATTATTCGTGGTAGACGATCGATGGATATGCGTCGGCTGTTCGGTGCAAGTTTCTTATAGTCCGCAACAACCTCAGACGCCAGCAAATCGGCCTGCTGATGATAGTAAGCCCCTTTACCGATAAACACACCTAACTGAATAACGAATGCGGCAAGTAGCACCGCCGCCACCGCTCGCCACTGCCTCCAATTTTCAACGCCTTGCTTTTGAACCTTAAACACACCTTGGCAAAGGTTTACCTCCGCCTCGCCTTCATGAAAATAGGATTCACAAAGTAATTCAAATGCCGAGATCGAAATCTGTTCGGTCTCAATCTCAATCGCTGGATACTGCTCGATCTCCGCCATCAGTAATTGAGCAGATTGCGTTGAACTCTCTGACAAAAAAACTTTTAGTGAGAAGTTTCCCTCATCGCTCGCCGAATCATCGACCGTACCCAGAAAAACCGTATCTAAGTAGGCAATCAAATTGGCTAAGTTTATCGTGACCGCTTGTTGACGCTTGCCGCGAACCAACGCCTGCCCTTGATCGATACAAATCACCATATCATGACGACCGAGCGTCAATTGAGAGGCATCGAGTACAGCGCTCGTCAGCTCAATACCGGCGTCATTGGCACCGATTTCATCAAAGAAACTCAGAAACATGGCTTTATCAACACAAGCAACGGGGTAATGGCCTTGTTTAGTTTTTGCGCCAATGGCGAGATGCATGCCCTCAAGGTCTTGCGACAATTGTTCTTCCACCGCAAAAGGCAGTGCTTGCTGGATATAACGCGTTTGATTACCGGGTAAACTCACGCGGGTATTGAACGCCAAGTTTGCCGGCCAAAAGAGCTGTGCGCTAACCTTATTAACCCCATTTTGTACCAAGTGCTGCTCAACATCAGTTAACGAAAAGGAGTGCCCATTACTCACTTTCTGTCCTGCGAGATCGTAAAGCGCCCAATCATACAAAGCATTATGCGTGTCGTATGGCGCTTGTGGTCTTAAAAATAACTTATCCGGCATGAATCAATACTTTCATTTGCTTATTAAGGGATTATAGACCCAACTTCTCTTTTGTTATGAGATATTTTTGGCCTTGATCTCGTTGAATAACTTGCATACTTCCGTCACTTTGATTGCGCAGAATAACAGAACGCAGACGAACTTTGCGCTCATTAAGCGTAATTCTGGTGGCGACTTCAAAAAAATTTGAGTACACAGACAAATTCGTTTGATCTATCGTCTTGCCTTTAAACACCGGATCATTAGCGAATTCCTGTAAGCTCTTCCACGGCGTATCTTGCAACTGCTCAACTAAACGCTCGGCATCAGCGTCGGGCAAGTCTTTAACGATACTCTGCAACACCTCTGCACTCGCGGTATTAACGTTGGTCATTCCCCAGCCTCTTGGCAGCATTGAAACGTGCGGGCGAAGCGACGCTATCTCTTTTTGATCGACATTTAAAAGTGCGAGAAGCTCACTGCTGTGCATAAAGGGTTGCGAGGCGGATCTGTATGCGGGCGCCATGTTCAAATATTCGCCGTCTTCAGCTCCGTCAATGCCGGAAACATCTTGGTTGTCATCGATCCAATCTTGCAGTAAATCAACCGTTAAGGTATCCAAAGCAAGCCGCGAAAACAGCGCTTCAAACCGTTCTCGCATGAGCGCATTCGGACTGCCGCCTACATCAACCAGATCGTTAATGTTTAAACGACCGTGCATATCATTAAATTGTGCTTCAAGTGCTGCCTGATCCACAGGCAACACAATTGCATTTGAGACCTGGTCGAGCCCGTCAACAAATTCGTTTGCACTTTTATCGTTATCCCAATCATCTTTTAACAGACGTCGTGCGTAAATCTCAGAACCCATCGCATATTCATACGCTTGCGACATCGCAGACACACTGCTGGCACTTTGAATAAACGTTTTCTGTCGGTTGTGCATACCCACTGACAGCAATGAAACCAATGCAAATATCAAGATTACGATCATCAGCGCAACACCACGCTGCTGATGAATAAGCGGTAAAGGCTTTAGTCTCGTCATAGCCCCGCCTGGTCACCGTCGCCAATGGCGGGTGCTAGGTTACTCGGCGCACCATTGTTTACCTCTGGATCCGATGCGCCTGGGTTTGACGCATCCGCGTCATCATTGGCTCCATTACCGCTATTTCCAGCGCCTATATTAGCCGCCGCCCCTTGCGTATTCTCAACATAACTAACAAGATCAAACAATCGCACAATTTGCCCGAATTTTGTATGTTCAAAATTAACCCGAATCGCTTTTGGTAACTGGTTATAAGGGAGCATGGGGTCAATGGAATTGGTCGTATCTGCTTGATCGGGTGGCCAACTATCAATCCACGCATCACTCTCATTTAAGTACGCCAGCTGAAACGACTCAACCTCTGTCAGCAAAGTTCGAGAGACCGGTTGCGAATCTTGTGCTCTATCTAAACTCATCCAGTAATGCCGAATGAGTTCGCCAGATGACAGCTCATAGGCAACGCGCTGTAATTCAGGCCGTTTATCTTGCAATGGATTTCGCCAACCAAGGCGGGTAAATTCAACGCTGTACAAGCCCGTTTCACTTTTTAGCGCCGCCGACTTATCACCGTATTCATCGCGAATAGCGCGCGGCACCACTTGTTGAAAGTCTCTTTGCAAGAACAACATTGCCTTTTTAAGGCCCCGCAGCTCGGTCATTCGTGCTTCAGTGAGTTCATTGCTTCGAATCGCACCGTTAAACAATTGCCAAGCACCCAAACCAATCATCGCCGTGATAGTGATCGCAACCAACACTTCGAGCAGTGTAAAACCGGCATTAGCCTTTTGGGGCATAGACTCATGGCGCACCGAGCTCAAATGATTATTGGATGCGCTCATCATCAATATCGGCCTATGAATCCGCTTAACGAGCGACGTTTCACGAATTCATTGGTCTCAGTATTGCGCTGTGACACACTCACTTCAGCTCGCATAATATCTGGATTTTCAGTTTTAATAACCGTTGTCAAAATCTGCCATTCATCCACACCAAAATCTAATTCTTCTTTGTATTCCCTCGGGCTAGGCAAACCCTCTGATAACCGAAGCGCCGCCAACTTGTTTTCTGCTATCCATTCCGCATACGTATTATCACGCACCTTTAAATAAGCACTCACCGTCGAGGCCGTGACTTCCTGCAGAACCAAACCAATAAGAGAGAAAAATATCAGTGCAACGAGCACTTCTAGTAGTGTAAAGCCTTTGAAAAATTTAGTGATCACGCGTCTTCATCTTGCTGCAAATGCGGCAAAACTATCGCATCGTTCTCATCAACGAGTATTTCTAAGCGGCTATCTGGGTCACCATCGATCTCAAGACCGATACGAAATTGCGTAATTTCCCCACTCGAAAATAGCATTAGATCCGGAATTTTCGCGTTATCGTCAGCATCATTCGTCGCGGCACTTTGATCTTGCGTTGGTAAATCTCGGTTTGTATCGCCTTCACGACGAAAATCAGAAACGAGCCAGTTAGGAAACGGATAAGTGGACAAGAAATCTTGCGCAGCGGCTTGCCAAGCACCTAACTCTTCGTTGTAGACCACGAACTCATAGCCTTCGCTGTCAACGATCGCACCAATTTCGTTGTTACTTAATATCGCCTCATCCATGGCCATATTGAGTACCGCATGCAGCCGCGCCACTTCATTCTGTAACTCTCGTTGTTGACTGCCGCCACCGGCCACCCCTACAGCAATACTCGTTAATAGCCCGAGCAAGACAATGACTACCAAAAGCTCAATCAGCGTAAAGCCGCCCTGCCGAGTCATATCATCAACCTATCGAATCACTTACTTAGTTAGCAACTTGCGCGCGTTTTACCACTTACTTTAAATCATAAATACTAATGTCGGCTCCGTCTTCATCGCCGCCGTCTTTTCCATCGGCTCCAAGTGAATAAAGATCATAAGGGCCTTCCGAACCGGGACTGACATATTGAAACTCATTTTCCCAGGGATCAAGCGGTAATGAGGGAAGGTAACCATCTTTGTTCCAGTTTTTTGCTTCCGGTGACCCAGAGGGCTCATTAACTAACGCATCTAAACCCTGCTCAGTGCTCGGGTAATTGAAATTATCTAACTTGTACAAATCTAGCGCGTTACTCACGTTGCGTAGCTGCGTTTTAGCAACACCAATACGTGCCTCCTCACCGCGCCCAAGAATGTTTGGCGCGACCACAGCAACAAGCAAACCCAAAATAACCATCACTACCATAATCTCAATAAGCGTGAAGCCCCGTTGAGCGTTCGCTCTGTATTTCATGTGTACACCTTTTCGTTTTTCGTTTTTCGTTTTTCGTTTTTTACTAGTCATCGCTATTTAACGTTGATGACAACGCGTTACCCTTATTCTGCTAGCCGACGAGATTACTCATATTCAATATGGGCAACATAATGGCCAAGACAATAATTAAAACGACCGCCCCCATAAACAACAGCATTAAGGGTTCAAATAAACCGACGACGGTTTCCATTAGCCCCTGTAAGTCACTCTCTTGATGCGATGCCGTTCGCTCAAGCATTTCATCCAACTCACCGCTTGATTCGCCACTCGCAATCATGTGAATCATCATGGGTGGAAAATACCCCGTTTGCTCTAATGATTGATGCAAACTAGCCCCCTCACTCACCGCCTGCGCTGACTCCAATAACGCGGCTTTTAAACAGTCATTTGAGAGTACTTCTGAAGCAATGCGCATCGCATCAACCAGCGGCACACCCGAACTGTTTAAAATGCTCAACGTGCTAGCATATTGTGAGGCGTTAGATCCTCGGGCAATTTTTTTAATGAAGAACATATGTAAAATGCGTTTGTGCCAGGCAAAACGAAATGCATCTTTACGCAACATCATTTTAAACCCCACACCAAACAGAATTAACAGCACCACCACTAATGCCCCCCATTCAGCAAGAAAATCACTGACGGTGATAAGACCCGCGGTTAAGGGCGGTAATTGTTGACCATTTTTAACGAATACCCCAACGATATCAGGCACAACGTAAGCCAATAGCCCCACCACCACTAATATCGCGACCACACTCAAAATAACAGGATAAATTGCAGCAAGCTGGATTTTTTGACGCGCCTGCTGCCTGCTTTCGGTGTAGTCAGCCAAGCGGTTGAGTACTAAGTCTAAATGTCCTGCATGCTCGCCAGCGGCGACCGTCGAGCGGTACAATTTTGGGAAAGCGCCAGGAAACTCGGCCAATGAGTCGGCCAGGGTGTAGCCCTCAAGGACCTTTGCACGGATTGCCAACATCATACTACGAATGGCTGGCTTCTCGTTCTGACTCGATACCGCGCTCAAGGTTTCCTCAATCGGAATTCCTGATTGCACTAAGGTTGCGATCTGACGTGTAACTAACGATAAATCTTTGACACTTATTGACTGCCGACCGGCTAAGAAACCGCCTGCTTTTTTTCGCTCGGCGGTTTGGTCAACAGATAGCGGTGCCCAATGTTTGTCACGAAGTTGCTGCCTTACTTGGCGAGCACTATCCGCCTCAATGACACCTTTTTGTTGGCGCCCTCGCTCATCTAAAGCCTTAAATTCAAACGCTGCCATTATTAACCTTTATGCGTGACACGCAACACTTCTTCAATGGTTGTAATGCCAGACAATACTTTTAAAACGCCATCCTGCTGAATACTGGGTGCCTGCGTTCGCGCATACTGTTCAAGCTCAAGCTCACCAACTTTGTTGTGAATTAATTCACGCAAGTGTTCATCAACTTCGATAATTTCATAAATGCCCAGTCGGCCCCGATAGCCTAAGCCATTGCATTCCGGACAGCCTTTTGCGTGATATATCGTCGGTGCTTCCGCAGGATCAACACCTAACACCTCACACGTTGATGCATCGGCCACATAGGGTTCTTTACAATCGTTACATAAAACACGTACCAAGCGCTGCGCAACAATGCCCACCAAGGAGGAGCTGATAAGAAACGGTTCCACGCCCATATCCATTAGCCGCGTAATAGACCCTACCGCGCTGTTAGTGTGTAAAGTAGAAAGTACCATGTGACCGGTCAATGAAGCTTGAACCGCGATTTCGGCCGTCTCCAAATCTCGTATTTCACCAATCATTACAACGTCAGGGTCTTGACGTAAAATAGCCCTCAACCCCCGGGCAAACGTCATATCTACTTTGGTATTTACCTGTGTTTGGCCAATGCCAGGCAGATTATATTCAATAGGATCTTCAACCGTAAGAATATTACGGCTTTTGTCATTAATCTGGGATAAGCCTGCGTAGAGCGTGGTCGTTTTACCGGACCCCGTTGGCCCCGTGACCAGCATAATGCCATGCGGACGCTCAACGGTACTTTTAATGGCAGTAAGGTCTCGCTCTGCCATACCTAAATGATCTAGACTCAACAACCCTGCATTTTTATCAAGTAAACGAAGCACGATACGCTCGCCATTTGCGGACGGCATAGTCGAGACTCGAATGTCGACTTCCCTTCCCCCGACCCGCAACGAAATACGCCCGTCTTGCGGCACGCGCTTCTCTGCGATATCTAATTTCGACATAACCTTTATACGCGAGACCAGCAACGGCGCCAGCGCTCGCTTAGGCTTAACAATCTCGCGTAGCACGCCATCGACACGAAAACGGACAATGAGCTGCTTTTCAAATGTTTCGATGTGAATATCGGACGCACTGGATTTGACGGCTTCGGTGAGAATCGCGTTTATGAGTCGAATAATTGGGGCATCATCTTCTTGCTCCAAAAGATCTTCCGTCTCGGGAACAGAGTTCGCCAAACTCGTTAAATCCATCTCATCACCGAGCCCTTCTACCATCTGCATGGCTTCGGCCGAATCATTCTGATAAGCCAGATTTAGTTTTTCTTCGAATTCTTGTTCGTCTACCTGGCGAAAAGTCAACGCGCCTTGCGTCGACCGGTTCACTTCTGCAAACGCTTGCGGGCTCAGACCGGGCCGATATAAAAGCTCTGCTCCGTCTTCATTTTGAGAAATAACAACCCCTTGCTTCTTGGCGAACGTAAAGGGCAAGCGAGTCAGTACCCGATCACTCATTGCATCACGTTGTTGCATCAAGGCTTCTTGTCCCACCCCATTTTCGGTACCGGCGTCTAATTGATCCAGCTTGTCCACCAAAGATTCTCTTATCGGTTATTATTTACTAGCCATTCTAGGGCGCATGCCTAAAACAAACAGCATTAAAAACATTAAATCATCGTAAGTGCCTTATAAAGGAACAACCGCATAGTTTAGGTAATATCTCATCACTTAATAAATTTTTAGGCCGCTTTTAAAATATACCTTTTTCTAACTATTTAACGCAGACCAATCATTTCGTTATGCTATTAAATATACGGGCGGTGCAGCCGATAACTATCAGTGCCATAATTAAAAAAACAACGAAGCCGTTTATACCCGTCTACTCAGCGTCCTCGGAGATACAGTGAAACAAATCATGCGTCCAGCGATTCATTTAATGAATCGCCTTAACTACACCAGTAAGTTCGCACTTATCAATGTGTTGTGGCTTATCCCTATTGTTTGGCTATTTACGGTCGTGACGGGGCAACTTGGCGATAGCATTGATGAGGTCTCTGATGAAATACAAGGGCTAAGCTATTACGAACAGGTGCGGCAGTTAGAACAGAGCCTGCGCACTTATCGTGATTTTCATGCCTTGGCCAGCCAACGTTCGGTGGCCGACTTCGACAACCAAGCAAACAATGCTAAGGCAGAAGTTGACGCACAGCTTGACGCACTGCTTGCTAAAGCCAAGCGAGAAAGCTTTGTAGCCTTTGATGAGCAACTGGTGCGACTGCAAGCAGCTTGGCAGCAACTGCAAACCAGCCCGCCAAATGAGTTAGATGTAGTTAATCAACACAGGTCATATACTGACCTATTTGACGAATCGCGAGCCGCGACAACCTCACTGTTGCGCGCTTCCAAATTAATTCTCGATAGCGATCTCGAAGTAAATACCTTGATTACGCTCAACAAAGATACCATTAACGAAGTGTTGATGGACCTCAGCGCTATTCGGGCGTTAGGCGTCTTTGCTTTAAATGAAGGGTCGCTTAACTTCCAAGTGAGTGATGAACTTAACAACCTTTATGATTCACTTGCGACAAAACAAAACGCCCTGGAAAAATCGTTTATACAAACCGCCTCATTGTTTGATGCCGAGGGAAAAGAGCTCCAAACTCAACTGAATGATAAAATTCTAGCCAGCCTCTCTGGACTCGATAATGACATTATTAACCCTATTCAACTCGAACGATCATGGCAAAGCTTTAACACCGACTTGAGCGCGGCCATGACAGCCAGTGAGTCGTTATCTCAAAACATAGACAACGCATTATTAGCGAGTTTAACTTTTCGGTTAGATCAACAAACAAGCTACCGATTTAATTTGTTCGTATTGCAATCGCTTTTGCTCATTGTCATTTTTTACCTGTACACCGGGTTCTCGATGTCGGTGAGAAGCGCTATCGCAAATTTCTCGCTTGCGGCAAAACGCGTTGCAGAGGGAGATCTGACGGTTATTTTAAAGAAAGAATCACAAGATGAGCTAGGCGCCTTGTCAGACTCATTCAATGATATGACTGACAAGGTGAAACAGTTAATTGAACACGCACTACTAATGACCGCGCAAGTTGCAGACCAAGCAAATAATTTGAACAAAACCGCACAATCAAACCGAGATGCAGTGACCTACCAACAACAGGAAACCGAGCAAATTTCGATTTCGATGAAAGACATGGTGTCTGCCGTTTCAGAAGTGGCCGCAAATACGCAGCACACCTCTGACACCGCATCGTCTGCCCAGTCGCAGGCTAATCAGGGCAAATCAGTCGTCGATACGACGGTCGCTACTATTGGTGACTTAGCGCGTGAGATTGAAGATTCCGTCAAGCATATCAACCGTGTTAATGAAGACAGCGATGAAATTTCACAAGCACTTGTCGAAATTAAAGCAATTGCTGATCAAACCAATCTATTGGCCTTAAACGCGGCGATTGAAGCCGCGCGTGCCGGCGAACAAGGCCGGGGTTTTGCCGTGGTCGCAGACGAAGTGCGTTCTCTTTCTCAGCGTACGCAAAAATCTACGGTAGAAATCGAGTCAATGATCGACAAGCTACAAAAAGGGGTGCATGCCGCGGTCACCTCGATGAATAAAAGTCACGTCGCGACCGATCAAACGGTTGACCAAAGTAAATCGGTGGCGATAGCGCTAGACGAAATCGTTGCGGCGGTCGAAGGCATTGTAAACATGAGCCTCCAAATTGCGGCGGCGGCCGAACAACAAAGCGTCATGACGAGCAATGTGCAGCAAAACGTTAGCCAGATTGCCAACCTTGGCAACGAAACCATGAACAATGCAGACAGTGCACTCGGCGCCAGTAATCAGCTTATCGACAACACAAAACAGCTAGAAAATCTGATTGAGAAATTTAAGGTCTCATAACGTTGCTACCGACAAGCTAAAAAAACGCCGTCGACAACCAATGCAGGCAGGCCCTTTTTTCCTTTCCGGTTTGACTGGCTAGCACGGCTAAAAAAATAAAAGCCAAGGCAGTTAATTTACATGCTGATATCGCGCTATTCATGAAATCGAATCAGGTGGCCATTCCATAGCTATGCTAGTATTTCTATAGCCTAATAATTTTTGCGTGGAGCAGTCAGATGTTAACCCGGCATGTACCGAAATTAATCGCCGTCTTTATAGCGCTTGCCTGCATTGCGGGCGCCTATGTACAACTGGCCCCTCTTCTTGCTCAACCAAGCGACACGGCTAGCTTTTCAGCTCCTGTAAACATTGCCTCGCCTGCTGCTGATACGAATTCAAATCGTCAACCTATTGAAAAATTCGCTTTATTTGGTGATGCCCAAGCACCACAACAAAAAGAAGTAATAGACGAGGATTTGCCAGAAACGCGCTTACGCTTAACCTTAACCGGAATTCTTGAAGCGACCGATTCAAAACTCGCCAGCGCGTTAATCGAGGGGCCAGACAAAACGACGGAATCTTATAAACCCGGTGATACGCTTCCAGGCAATGCTAAATTAGAACGTGTGCTTACGAACCGTGTGGTTATTGAGCGCTCCGGTCGACGAGAAAACTTACTATTCCCTGAAATAACAAGCAGCTCATTTATCGCAGAAACTGAGACGACCGATACCTCCAAAACGATGACCAATGAATGGGTAAATAATCGAAACACCTTACCACTTTCCAATAATGGCGCCTTTTCCGAAAACGTGAACGCGCTGCCACAAATTTCTCAACAACAAAAACAAAATATCAAAGAGCGCTTGGCTGACATTCGCAAACGCATGAAACAACAGTCATCAGGTCAGTAACGCATTCCTTACAATGCCTGCGCATGCATTACCTCATCCACGTAAAGCTAATGTCCTAATATGGCTGGCACTTGCTTTGATGTTCAGTGCAATGAGCTTAAAAGCAATCGACTTCCATCCAAACTTGCTTAAAATTGTGGGCAATCACTACGATGACGCGGCAGTCAAGCGTCTAGTGGCATGGCAGGCACTTTCAAGAAGAACAGAGCTCACAGAAAAGCAAAAACTGATTGCTGTGAACCGATTTTTTAACCGCGCTAAGTTCGTGAGTGATATAAAGCAATGGGGCGAGGAAGATTACTGGGCCACGCCCGTTGAGCTACTTTCCGCAAATGCCGGTGATTGCGAGGACTATTCAATTGCTAAATATTTTACATTGGTCTCTATGGGGGTATCTGAGGAAAAACTTCAGGTCAGCTATGTAAAATCTCTCACCTTAGACCAAGCTCATATGGTACTCGCCTATTACCCAACCCCAGAATCCACACCGTTCATCCTAGACAACCTCATCCCGCAAATAAAATCGGCAGCCGAACGCGATGACCTTGTGCCATTTTATAGTTTCAATGTTCGCGGACTTTGGCTATCTAAATTTAAGAAGCAAAGTGCAAAACATATCGGCGACCCAGGCCAAATTGACAGCTGGAAAGCCCTGTTAAAACGTCAAAATAAAATGCTTATTCAAGCAACGCCGGCCAAGAAATAACGTTTTTCTATTCCTTTTTACTGAAAAAAGTAACGCCGCTTATAAAGTTGACGTTAACGTAAACGTAAGTAATAATCTTCGCATTCAACACAGCTTCCGTGATGCGCTAATGGCCATGCAAAACTATAAAATTAACGAACTTGCCAATGAGTTTAATATTACGACACGATCCATTCGTTTTTACGAAGACAAAGACATGCTGCACCCCACACGGCAAGGCCAGACACGTCTTTACAATGAATCAGATCGGGTACGTCTGAAGCTTATTATACGGGGCAAGCGGCTAGGCCTTTCACTTGATGAGTCTAAACAACTGATCGACATGTATCAGCCTCAAGGCGCTAATCAAAAGCAACTCGAAAAACTACTAGAAAAAATAAGTGAACGACGCACCGCCCTACAACAACAGCTTCTTGATATTAAAGCGATGCAGCTTGAACTGGACGAAGCAGAAGCGCGCTGTCTTAGCAGTCTTCAAAATCTGTGTAATACATAAATTACCGGATAACGATTGAACCAAGCATACATTTAAGAGAACTCATTATGTCTATAAGCTCAATGCAAACGTTAAACTTTGGCCTCGGTGAAACAACGGACATGTTGCGCGACCAAACCGCGGGGTTTGTCGCATCAGAAATCATGCCCATCGCCGCTAAAACTGACAAAGAAAATGAATTTCCAAATGCTCTATGGAAAAAATTGGGTGACATGGGCCTATTGGGCATTACTGTTTCAGAGGAATACGGCGGCAGTGGCATGGGCTACCTACAGCATGTCGTTGCGCTCGAGGAAATTAGCCGTGGTAGTGCCTCCATTGCATTAAGCTACGGTGCACATTCCAACCTATGTGTTAACCAAATATTTAGTAACGGTAACGAAGCGCAAAAACGGAAGTATCTTCCCAAGCTCATCTCAGGTGAACATATCGGCGCACTCGCCATGAGCGAACCGAATGCAGGTAGCGATGTGGTCAGTATGAAACTGCGCGCTGATCTTAAAGGTGACCATTATGTTCTCAATGGGACAAAAATGTGGATAACCAATGGCCCAGATGCAGATACATACGTAATTTACGCAAAAACTGCCCCAGACAAAGGCGCGCATGGCATCACAGCCTTTATTGTGGAGCGCGACTGGACAGGCTTTTCTCGCTCACCAAAACTGGACAAGCTAGGTATGCGCGGCTCGAACACCTGTGAATTAGTATTTGAAAATGTGGAAGTGCCGGTAGAAAACGTGCTTGGCCAAGAAAATGGTGGTGTGCGCGTGCTAATGAGTGGCTTAGATTATGAACGTGTCGTTCTCTCTGGTGGCCCAACCGGCATCATGCAAGCCTGCATGGATTTGATCGTGCCTTACATTCACGAACGCAAGCAATTTGATAAATCGATCGGTGAATTCCAGCTAATTCAGGGGAAGGTCGCAGACATGTATACCACCTTAAACGCCTCACGCGCCTACCTGTATGCGGTTGCGCAATCTTGCGACCGCGGCGAAGCAACGCGAAAAGACGCAGCTGGCGTCATACTGTATTGCGCCGAGGCCGCGACCAAAATGGCATTAGATGCCATTCAAATACTCGGTGGTAATGGTTATATCAATGATTACCCCGCAGGTCGTTTGCTACGCGATGCCAAACTCTATGAAATTGGTGCAGGCACCTCAGAGATCCGTCGCATGCTCATCGGTCGAGAACTGTTTATGGAAACGCGCTAAGGAGTATTTACATGCCCAAACTCATCAGCCAAATTGATGAAAATAGCGCTGAATTTAAAGCCCGCAAACAAAGTATGGATGCTTTGGTTGTTGATTTGCGTGAAAAACTGGCGGCCTGCGCAAACATCAGTGATGAACAACTGATTGCGCGTCATCGCGCCAAAGGCAAGCTATTACCTAGGGAGCGGCTAGCCCATTTACTTGATGCCGGTGCGCCATTTTTAGAGCTATCTCAACTTGCGGCTTACGACGTATACGACGAGAACTTGCCCGGTGCTGGGGCCATTTCGGGCGTTGGTCGTATTAACGGTGTTGAGTGTATGATTGTCGTTAATGACTCAACAATTAAAGGGGGCACTTACTACCCACTGTCAGTGAAAAAGCACTTACGCGCCCTAACCATCGCCGAAGAAAACCGTTTGCCTTGTGTCTATTTAGTCGACTCTGGCGGAGCCAACCTGCCGAATCAAGACGAGGTATTTCCTGATGAGGACGACTTTGGCAACATTTTTTATCGCCAAGCCAATATGTCCGCGAAAGGTATCCCGCAAATTGCCGTCGTGCTCGGTTTATGTACGGCCGGCGGGGCTTATGTGCCAGCGATGGCAGATGAAAGCATTATGGTGAAAGAACATAGTACGCTTTTCCTCGCGGGCCCCCCGCTGGTAAAGGCGGCGACCGGAGAAGAGGTGAGTGCCGAAGCATTAGGCGGCGCAGATATTCACTGTAAAGTTTCAGGCGTGGCTGATCACTATGCCGATAGCGAAGCGCATGCCCTCCAAATTGCACGCCAATGCGTGAAAGACCTTAACTGGGAAAAGTGTAATCCGATCAAAACACAAGCGTCTGCCCCACCCCACTACCCCATACAACAACTAAATGGGGTGATACCCAGCGATCTTAAAACACCCTATGACGTCCGTGAAGTGATTGCCCGCCTCGTAGATCGTTCAGAATTCTCGGAATTTAAGCAGTTTTTTGGTGAGACCTTGGTTTGTGGATTCGCGCATTTAGCTGGCTTTCCCATTGGGATCGTGGCGAATAATGGCATCCTTTTTTCTGAGTCTGCACAAAAAGGCGCGCATTTCATTGAGTTGTGTTGTCAGCGAAAAATACCGTTGCTTTTTCTACAAAATGTCACCGGATTTATGGTGGGGAAAACCTATGAAGAAGGCGGTATCGCGAAACACGGTGCGAAAATGGTGATGGCCGTTGCCTGCGCAAAGGTCCCTAAATTTACCGTGATCATTGGCGGTAGTTTCGGTGCGGGAAATTACGGCATGTGTGGCCGTGCCTATCATCCACGTTTTATGTGGATGTGGCCAAATGCGCGGATTTCCGTAATGGGCGGAGAGCAAGCCGCAGGCGTGCTTGCGCAGGTTAAAGGTGACAGTATGAAAAAACGTGGTCTACCTTGGACGGAGGCAGATGACGAAGCCTTAAAAGCGCCTATTATCGAGCAGTTTGAGGCACAAGCGCATCCCTACTATGCCACGGCGCGTCTGTGGGATGACGGCGTAATAGCCCCCGAGGATACACGCAACGTACTCGCCTGTGCGCTCTCTGCAACCATGAACGCGGAAATAGAGGAAACGCGCTTCGGCGTGTTTCGCATGTAGGTTATCTATGCCTGAGAATAAGACTGAGAATAAAACTGCGCACGCAAACACCAAGGCAACGCTTAACATCAGCGAGGGGGTTGCCACGGTTGTGCTAAACCAACCCGAAAAACATAATGCGTTCGATGACCAGATCATTCAAAACCTGCTCGCACACCTTGCCCTGATCAGGAAAACGCCCGGTATTTACGCCATGGTATTGCGGGCTGAAGGAAAAAACTTTTGTGCCGGCGCTGATTTGGCCTGGATGAAACGCATGGCTAAGGCCTCCTATGAGGCGAACGAGCAAGATGCGCTGCAACTCGCCAAGCTCATGTCAGAATTAAACGCCCTGCCAATTCCAACGGTGGTGTTAGTGCAAGGCGCCGCATTTGGCGGGGCTCTCGGCTTAATTGCTTGCTGTGATATTGCGATATCGGCTGACAATGCCAAATTCTGTTTGAGCGAGGTGAAACTCGGTCTGGCGCCGGCCACCATTTCGCCTTACGTACTGGCTGCGATCGGTGCGCGACGCTGCCGACATCTTTTTCTGACGGCTGAGGTATTCAATGCCGAGCAAGCATCCGATTGGGGCTTGGTGCATAAACGGTGCGCGCAGGATCAATTAGAAGAAACGCTCAAGCATACGCTAACTCAACTCGCATCGAATGGGCCCCTCGCCTGCCGCGCATCTAAACAATTAATTTTTGATGTGCTGGACAACGCTGATGACCTGATTGAGCAAACCTCAAAATTGATAGCCAAATTGCGTGTATCTGAAGAAGGCCAAGAAGGATTAAATGCCTTCTTTGAAAAACGCCCCGCTGCATGGATACGACAGCACAATGATTGAATCAACCGCAAACCCAGATACGCATGTAAAGATCGTAGAGGTAGGCGCGCGTGATGGTCTGCAAAATGAAAAAGCGATAGTGCCTTTACAACACAAAGTACAGTTGATTGATGCATTAAGTGGGTCGGGTCTCAAACATATTGAGGCGGGTAGCTTTGTCTCACCCAAATGGGTGCCACAAATGGCGGATTCAGACGAGGTGTTCAAACAAATAGCGCGTAGAGAGGGCGTAACGTACTCAGCGTTAACCCCTAATCTGAAGGGTTATGAAGCGGCGAAGCAAGCAAATGTTAACGAGGTTGCCGTGTTTGCATCTGCCTCAGAGGGGTTTAGCCAAAAAAACATTAACTGCTCAATCGCCGAGAGTATTGAACGCTTTCGTCCGTTGTGCGATGAGGCCGCGAACGACGGCATACCCGTTAGAGCCTATGTAAGCTGCATATTTGCCTGCCCCTATGACGGTAAAGTCTCGATAAGCCAGGTCGTTGATACCTGCGAGCGTTTGTTGGCGCTTGGTTGTTATGAAATATCCCTGGGCGATACGATCGGTGTGGGCACGGCTTTTGATACCAAGCGTTTACTCAACACATTAACGCGCGCCATCAAACCTAGCCAACTAGCGATGCATTTTCATAATACTTACGGGCAAGGCTTGGCAAATGTTTATGCCTCTTTAGAGGCGGGTATTCGGGCCTTTGATGCCTCGGTTGCCGGGCTCGGCGGCTGTCCTTATGCAAAAGGCGCTAGCGGCAACCTCGCAACGGAAGACCTTGTATATTTACTGCATGCGGGCGGGCTGCACACGGGCATAGACCTCGATCTATTGGCCAAGGCAGGCTTAGCCATTAGCGCGTCACTTAGCCGTCAAAGCCAATCATCCGTCGCCTTAGCCCGCGATGCATAGGGTAAACTAAATAGATAGCCCTAGGCTGTTATAAGCAGGAGCATTGCCTTGTCAGACCACTCGACATCACCACAAACCGCTGAAAACCAACAGGAATCGGCCCTGCTTTGGCAGCCCAGCCAAGCCCAAATTAACGCGACTGAGATGGTTGCGTTCCAGAACTTCGTCAACAAGCAATACGGAATTCAACTCAACACCTACCAGGCATTACACGAATGGAGCGTGACGCAACGGCATGCTTTCTGGCAAACGCTTTGGGAATATTTCAACGTATTAGGTGATCATAACAACACACCCGGTGACCAAATACTAGAAAGCGGCCCCCACCTAAAAGAGGACAAATGGTTTCCCCATACACGTTTAAATTTTGCTGAAAATCTATTAAAAACCGCCCTTACCAACCCAGCGCAATGTGCGTTAATACAATACCGTGAAGACGGCACGCGCGATGAACTCTCGTATGGCCAGCTTTATAATAAAGTGGCGAAGGCGGCCTCTATGTTATGCGAGCTGGGCGTCAACTCTGGCGACCGTGTGGCGGCGATTGTACCCAACGGTATCGCCCCACTTGTTGGTATGCTGGCCAGCGCGAGCCTCGGCGCTGTCTGGTCATCCTGCTCACCCGATTTCGGCGAACAAGGCATTGTGGATCGCTTCTCACAGATTGAGCCGAAACTACTAATTGCCTGCAATGGCTACCAATACGCGGGCAAACTTATTGATTGTCGCGCAAAAGCACGGGGCGTGCGTAACACCATTACCTCAATCGAATCACTTTTATGTTTTGATTTTACGCCCGACAACACGTGGGATAAGTCGACTCTTGAGGAACGTGAATCCTTGGCGTTTAACCAAATTCTTCATGAACCCGAAGCAAGCACAGTTTCCCAGACAATTGCCTTCAAAAGGCAAGCATTTGCTAGCCCGCTGTATATTCTTTTTTCCTCGGGTACGACCGGCAAACCGAAGTGTATTGTGCATGGTGCAGGCGGTACTTTACTGCAGCATATCAAGGAGTTAGCGCTACATTCTAATGTAAAAAATAACGATAAAATATTTTACTACACCACCTGTGGGTGGATGATGTGGAACTGGCTTGCCTCCTCGCTTGCATTAGGTGCCACACTTGTTCTTTATGATGGCTCACCCTTTCATCCCGAGCAATCGGTGCTTTTTGATATTGCCGAGCAAGAATCGATTAAGATTTTTGGCGCCAGTGCAAAATATTACTCCGCATGCGAGAAGTTTGGTCTTGCACCGATTAAAAGCCATCAATTGAGCAATTTAAACACCCTCCTCTCAACCGGCTCACCGCTTAGTCAAGAGAGTTTTGATTACCTCTACACGGCCGTTAAGGCAGATGTATGCGTATCAAGTATTTCCGGGGGGACAGACATTGTCTCCTGTTTTGCGCTCGGCAACCCCACCTTGCCTGTCTATCGGGGCGAACTTCAGTGCGCAGGCCTTGGGATGGATCTCGCCTTTTTTGACGATCATGGGAACACACTGCCTAAAGGCAAAGGTGAGCTGGTCTGTCGCAAAAGCTTCCCCTCTATGCCCGTGCACTTTTGGAATGACCCAACGGGCGCGAACTATCATGCGGCCTACTTTGAACGCTTTGACAATGTTTGGGCCCATGGCGATTACGGTGAATTTAAAGCCCATGGTGCGGGGAATGGGACTGGGAATGGAACTGAGGCTGGCGCAAGCGATACACCCGAGCAGTATGGCGTATTGATTCATGGTCGATCTGACGCCGTGCTCAACCCAGGCGGCGTGCGCATTGGCACAGCTGAGATCTACCGACAAGTCGAAAAAGTGGATGAGGTATTTGAGTCGATCGCCATTGGACAACGTTGGCAAGATGATGTGCGTATTATTCTGTTTGTCCGGCTTCAACCTGACGCGCATTTGGATGATGCGCTGACGGCCAAGATCAAAGCGAGTATTCGCGATAATGCCACCCCCCGCCATGTGCCAGCGAAAATCATACAAGTTGAGGATATTCCGCGCACCCGAAGCGGTAAAATCGTTGAACTTGCAGTGAACAAAGTCGTGCATGGCGAAGCGGTGAATAACACGGAGGCACTGAGTAACCCAGAGGCGTTATCGCTTTATAAAAATCTACCGGAGCTCAGCAGTTAACGATACTATGCTAAGCATGTTGTCCTCGACTAAATATACCAACTCACCCTAACAGCCGACCGAAGCCTGAGATGCCTATGAACGCCACACAATACAAAGTAAAAAACGCACGGTTAGGCTTATTTGCTAGAGCGTTCGCGCTTAGTACGTTCAGCACGCTCAGCACTTTAACAATTGCAGAACAAGCTAGCGACAAATTTGAGCCAGAAGCGGCGAGTGAATCGATCATGAGCAATGAAAAATACGCGCTCGCCTCAGAATTTATGCTGGTGACCGCCCACCCTGCCGCGACAAAAATTGGTTATGACATTCTTAAAAACGGCGGCAACGCGGTTGATGCGATGGTTGCCGTGCAAGTGGCACTTGGCTTGGTTGAACCTCAATCTTCAGGCTTAGGCGGCGGGGCTTTCACCCTTTATTGGGATGCGACCTTAAGCAAGCTGACCAGCTATGACGGCCGCGAAACGGCGCCACAACAGACAGATGAATCACTTTTTTTAGATGAAAATGGCCAAGCATTAGGCTTTTTCGAGGCAGTCGTGGGCGGGCGCTCTGTCGGCACACCCGGCACAGTCAAGTTGCTTTGGGAAATGCATAAACAGCATGGCTCGGTGCCTTGGGATCGGTTGCTACAACCGACAAGAGCGCTTGCAGAAAAAGGGTTTGAGGTGGGTCCACGATTAAGTGCTGCATTGAAAAGAGACCGCGAGCGTTTAAAAACCGACAGCGAGGCCTTTAATTACTTTTTCCCAAATGGGCAAGCTGTTCAACCCGGTGTGAAGCTCGTAAACAAAGACTATGCGCAAACCCTCATCCTACTTATGAAACAAGGTGGTGATTATTTTTATCAAGAACCATTCGCCCAAGCGATCGTCGATAAAGTAAGCAATGCGGCAAACCCCGGCTTACTCTCGCTGCAAGATTTTAAACGTTACAACATCGTAGAGCGCGCGCCCGTTTGCAATGTATTTCTACGTTACGAAGTCTGCGGCATGGGCCCGCCAAGCTCGGGCGCCTATGCGGTTAATCAAATATTAATGCAACTTAGCAACACCAATTTTTTAGAGCTCGCGCCAGAATCCGCGCAGGCCTGGCACTACATTCATGAAATGACGCGTTTAGCCTTCGCTGATCGAGGCGTTTACTTAGCAGATCCAGACTTTAGCGATGTACCAATTGGACTTCTGGATAAACAGTACGTTCGATCCCGTGCGCAACTCGCCAACCCCATTAATAAAAGCAAAACGTTAGAAGCAGGTAAGCCACCAACTATGCGCACAAGCTATGTGCCATCAGAAAGCTTTGAACAAACCTCGACGACGCATTTCGTGATCGTCGATAAAGATGGCAATATCATCTCAAGCACCTCAACCATTGAAAATGGATTTGGCGCTCGGCTCATGGTGCATGGCTTTTTACTAAATAACGAATTGACCGACTTTTCGTTTAAACCTGCGGGTAAACAGGGGCCCATCGCGAATCGCGTAGAAGCCGGTAAACGCCCTCGCTCATCTATGGCGCCTACCCTCGTGATGAAAGAGAACAAACCCTACCTTGCGATTGGTTCACCCGGTGGATCACGCATTATTAATTATGTTGCCAATAGTCTTATTCGTCATCTCGCCTGGAACACCTCGCTGGATCAGCTCTTTGCGCTGCCACATCAAAGTAATCGTTTTGGTCAACTTGATTTCGAAGCAACTCAATCTGGTCAGGTAAATGAAGCGTTGCTGCGAGACTTAGAAAAAATAGGGTATACGCCGAATATTAAGCCTTTAAATTCAGGGCTGCATGCCATTCGGATGACTGCGGGCCAACTAGAGGGGGCTGCTGATCCTCGCCGTGAAGGCACAGTTGCGGGGCAGTAGTGACGATTTCGAGCGCTCGAATATGATCGCTCATACAAGCCATAAAATCGAGAACTGGCAAGAGGGTTTGCAAAGACGTAAAACCGCGGCCCTCGGTCATGTGCGAAAAGCGGACGCAAATAACACCACGAATTACGCTAACTATTAGACA
>ENA-OSET01001807-OSET01001807.1-sediment-metagenome-genome-assembly--contig:-NODE-1807-length-21584-cov-4.271586_pt1 | contig 21584 bp, 17 predicted proteins | sample MGYA00237882_ERZ534229 | MGnify/ENA primary metagenome ERZ534229 (study PRJEB26408, sample SAMN06266212) | sediment metagenome | isolation source: Hudson Canyon methane seep mesocosm | place... | reverse complement strand
CAATTTTAAATGCTTGCCCCATACCTACAATTTGATGGGTCGGCAGAGTACCAGAACGCATACCTCTCTCGTGTCCACCACCATGCATTTGAGCTTCAATTCTCACCCGAGGCTTGCGCCGCACAAAGAGTGCTCCAATACCTTTTGGGCCATAAATTTTGTGCGCTGAAAACGACATCATATCAACGAACATTGCTTCAACATCAATAGCGGTCATTGAAGCAATATCTGGGGTTTGCTCTAATATATGACACGTTTTACCACCGGGGGCAGCGCAGCAATCAAGAACAGTATCGCCACTTTGGCAATCTAATAATCGAGCTGCCTGCTGTGCCGCGCCATCTTGTACCGATACCCAGCCTTGTTCAAAGCCCGGTAACTTAGTTACATCCGTAGGACGAGTTAATTCTATGGCTTGGCTTAAAGGCTCAAGGCTATTAATTGATATCTCTGCCGTTGCTAATAACTTTTGATAATCAGTACTGGTGTGGTGTTGTTGGTTTGCTCTTAGCCACATTGGCGGTTTTTGTTGATCCGTATTTTCGTGTAACTAACTCCGAATGTGTTGATGTCATTTCCGCTTTTATAAATTTCGCATTAGCCAGTGGTAAGTGCCGTAAATTCAGTATTTTTGCGAGTGATCGTTTTATGCCTAAAGGCGGAGACAAAGTACTGCGAGATATTTTTGATAAAGCTATTATTTTACCTCGTGAAGGTACCGTTAAGATTGAGATAAATTATATTGATGATGCTCAATCAGAAAATAAACTTCATGCTAGATACTTTCTTACTAACAAAGGAGGCCTTCGTTATGACAAGGGATTTGCTACAACCTCTACCCCTGAATTAGTCGATATTTCTTTATTAGATAAAAAACTACATTTGGAGCTGTATAGCTTATACATAGAAGAAGCTTCTGATATGAAAATACAACGAACGCTGGTATGGGAAAATGAATAATATGAGTTTAAATTTTCTCAATTCTGAAAATGTAACTAGAGGCTAGTTTCCGTCGGCCTTCATATCTATAAATAGTCTTTGTTGTAAACTTGTAAAGTTCTTTATCGATTATTCCTCTACTTGATGCTTGTCTAAATCTTTGGCAAACACGTTTTTTTAAGGTTTCTCGTTTATCAATATCTTGAATTGAAATAAGAATATCAGTTATCACCTTCAAAGCGGCATTGCAGGACACAATATCTTCCTGTCGCATAGCTTCATATAATAACGACATTTCTGTTGTCGGAGCATTACCAACAAGTTGATCTAGGTGATGTTCAGTTAGGTGTTCGAACTGCTTTGTTAGTGCACTAGAATTGGCAGCTATACTAGTCATTTATATTAGATCACTTTTTGAATATTTATTAATATTATACAAGAAAAAATACGAAAGTTATTTGATATTTAATAGTAAGTTTCTATGTGTTTTAGTGTGAATAAACAAAGAAGAATATATATTTATAATGATATGTGTAAACGGAAAGAGGCAAAATCAAAGAAGGTTAAAAAGGTAAGGAAAATTATACCATTATTGTCATATGAACTCAGTTCTTCATTGATGCACACTCATAGGGCACTCATGGGGCACTCACTGGCAAATAAGCACAAAAACCAATAATACATGGCAATAGAGGAGTGAGTTCAAGCTATTGATAATAAAGTTGTTATTCATTATCGTTTGTTGCTGGGTGTTGGCTTAAATAGATTTGTAATCAGAGGGTCGTAAGTTCAAGTCTTATCTCCGGCTCCATGAATATGCAAGAACTATCAAAGCCTTAGCTGATAAAACAGCTAGGGCTTTTTTATTGCCTGTCACTTTTAATTGGGAATTGTCACATTATTTGTCACATTAGCTAATTGCTTAGAGCAATAAATCCGTCTGAAATCATCCTGATATTTTCTCATCAATTACTTCCAGTGAGTTATATTAGCGACACAGTCGACAACTTCCACTCGAAAAATAATCCACAGACTAGTGTTGTTAACTAATTGTATACATATCTTACTGACTCGCTGGTGATCGGGCTTTATCGATCACGAGCATGGTTTATCATTGATTCTGTGAGGTACGATCAGTATCAATACTCTTCTATCAAACTCGTTGGTGAAGTGTAACATCACGAACATTCCTTATATATGAGTTGCTGTGAGGTACGATCAGTAACGGTGTAATCGGGATCAATCTATCGGTGCGACTTAACATAGTCGCGATTATGCGGCGAAGCGAACATTGCGCCTAGCGCAGTGCGCATAATCTGTGATTATGTTACGCCGTGTCGATGCACGCGAGAACATAGTGATCGAAACGATTTTATTTCTTCAACCTAGTTTTAAGATGCTAATGGGACCCCTATCTTTAATCTAGAAATCAGAATCCAAAGTGGGGGTACTTGTTAGAAACCCGGGTAAGGGGAAGTGGACTCTCTGCTAAGCGGTTCATCACCAATCAAAAATCTGCTACACTCGATCTCTGAAAAAATTCATAAAAAAATTTTATTTTTAAAGGTGCAGGGACTGGTGCTATTAGATAACAGGAAGAACGGCAACGTTGGTGATAAACTCAAGGAAGAGCTACTTCCTCAAGCACGCTTATCAGTTATCACCAATCAGTTCTCTATCCATGCCTTCGATGCTTTACGCAAAGAGTTGTCAAATACTGAAAATGTACGGCTTATTTTCTCATACTATAATATTGATCAAGCTGACGACTCTCATGCCATAAATGGAAATCAGTTCGAGAGACGATTACAGAACAAACTCACACAAAGTTATATTGCTAAACAATGGGCCAAGTGGATTGAAGAAAAAACTGAAGTCAGAGCAGCTAAATCAGCTGGCGTACTTAACCAAAACCTGTTTCATATTCAGCAAACTGAATCGAGTGCAGTTGCCATACAAGGTAGTTCTGGATTGACTACTTCAGGTTTGGGTCTGATTGAATCTAGTCATTTTGAAATGAATACACTTCTGTCAGACACTGAAAGCACTCAAGCATTAAAAGAATGGTTTGATAGCATCTGGAATAATGATGCCGCAGTCACTGATATCAAAGCTGCATTGCTATCCCAACTTAATACACTGAGCCAAGACAATGCGCCTGAGTTCATCTACTTCCTGACACTATTTAATATATTCAAAGATCTGCTTGAAGATCTTGATGAAGAAAACATCATTAAGACCAAGACAGGCTTTAAAGACACATTGGTCTGGAATAAACTTTATAAATTCCAGCGTGACGGTGTACTTGGTGCTATCGACAAACTAGAACGCTACAATGGCTGCATCATTGCTGATAGTGTTGGTTTGGGTAAAACGTTTGAAGGGCTTGCGGTTATTAAATACTACGAATTACGCAATGATCGCGTATTAGTCTTAGCACCTAAAAAGCTTCGTGAAAACTGGACGATCTATACAGTAAACGACAAGCTCAACACGCTTGCAGCTGACCGCTTTAACTTCGACGTATTGAACCATACCGACCTTACCCGTCAAAGTGGTAAGTCAGGCGAGATTAATCTAGCCACCATCAACTGGGGCAACTACGATCTTATTGTTATTGATGAATCACATAACTTTAGAAACAATGGCAATACCAACAAAACTGAGCTGACTCGTTACTCTCGACTCATGGATGAAATCATTCGATCAGGTGTTAAAACCAAAGTGCTCATGCTATCTGCAACGCCAGTGAATAACCGCATGAACGACCTCAAAAATCAGGTAGCCTTTATCACTGAAGGTGTTGATGATGCCTTAGCAAATAATGGCATTATCAGTATCGAACAAACATTAAAAACGGCCCAACGCCGCTTCAATATGTGGTTAGATCAAGATGACAAAGAACGACGTGTTGAGACCCTACTTGAAGGCATGAACTTCGACTACTTCAAGCTGCTGGATATGTTGACCATTGCTCGTTCTCGCAAGCATATTGAAAAGTATTATGATATCGCTGAGATTGGTGCATTTCCTACTCGGCTACAGCCTATTAATATCAAAGAAGATATCGATATACAGGCAGAATTTCCACCATTAAAAGAGATCAACAAGATTATCCGTCGGATGAATTTGAGTGCCTACGCTCCTCTTAAATATGTGCGTATGGAAAAGCGTGAAGAATACAATCGAAAATATGATATTGAAGTACAAGGTGGTAACTCAGTATTCAAACAAGTTGATCGTGAGCAAAGCCTGATCCACTTAATGCGAATCAATCTTCTTAAACGTATGGAAAGTTCGATCAACTCATTCTCCATGACGCTTGAAAAGCTGCTCGGTCAAGTCGACACATTGATAGAACGAATTGAGGCTCATGATCCAAGTGAATTTGATGAAGCTAGTATTGAGGATATTGAGATTGACGATCCCAATTTTGACAGCTTACTGATCGGCAAAAAAGTAAAAGTATTACTAGGTGATATTGACGTTATTAAATGGCAACAAGATCTAGAAGATGATCGAGAAAAGCTTGTATCACTGCTTGATTATGCCAGACAAGTAGATGCAGAACGCGATGCCAAACTATATCGACTTAAACAGATCATCAATCAGAAATGTCAGAATCCAATTAATAGCGGTAACAAAAAGATTCTTATATTTACCGCCTATGCCGATACCGCTAACTATTTATATGAACATATTGCACAATGGGCACATGACGACCTCAATATACACGCAGCACTCGTAACAGGTTCAATGGCACCAAAGACTACCCTAGCCTCTGTTCGCAAAGATATTAACAGCGTATTAACCGCATTCTCACCTAAATCAAAAGAACGTAAAAAGATTGATGCCAGTCAGACTGAAGAAATTGATCTGATCATTGCCACAGACTGCATTTCCGAAGGGCAAAACTTACAAGATTGTGACTACCTCATCAACTACGACATCCATTGGAATCCCGTACGAATCATCCAACGATTTGGTCGTATTGATCGCCTGGGTTCAGAAAATGACGTTATTCAACTGGTTAACTTCTGGCCCAATATGGAACTGGATGAATACATTAATCTAGAAGCGCGAGTCAGTGGTCGTATGGTCTTGCTTGATATATCAGCTACAGGTGAAGAAAACGTCATCGAAGAAGATGGCAAAAAGAAAATGAACGATCTAGAATATCGTCGTAAACAACTCAAACAGCTACAAGATACCGTTGTTGATCTCGAAGAAATATCAGGTGGTGTATCGATTACTGATCTAACACTCAATGATTTTCGTATGGATTTAACTGAGTATATGAAAGAACATCTTGCTCAATTAGAATCAGCGCCAACAGGACTTTATGCTGTTACCTATATTGATAGTAGATTAGAGCCCGAACTTGATCCTGGTGTAATCTTCTGCTTGAAGAATGTAGGTGGTAAATCATTAGCTGATAATGCGTATGCCCTTAAACCTTATTACGTTGTCTACATCACCGAATCAGGCGAAGTGAAGTACAACTTCCTGCAAACCAAGAAGACGCTAGATATACTCAAAAAGCACAGCATTGGCCTACATTATCCCAATAGTCATGCCGTTGGTTTGTTTAATGACACCACCAAACAAGGTCAAGATATGAGTAGTTATCGCGGCATGTTAGAAGTAGCGATTAATAGCATCATTGGTAAGGAAGAAGAAAAAGGCGTTGAGAGCCTATTCAGCCGTGGTGGTACCGTGTTGAGTAAAGACACCTTCCAAGGCATCGAAGACTTTGAAGTCACTAGCTATCTGATCATCAAATAACGACCATGATTGAAACGTTCTTCAGCCAACTCGCCATCCCTGAAAGCTGCCAGCTAGATAAACGCATATTCAAAAAGATGTTCTATGATAATGGTCAACTTAATGCAGCTGATAAAAAGGCATTCAGTGATGATATTGATGAAATAATTTGGCGTTACACACTTAAACCTGAAACCATCAACATTCCACGCTATGACGATGCTGACCATGAATATCATGAAATTGCCATTATTCAGATTGGATTGAAGGACACGAAACGACTAAAACGTATCGCTCAAATCATTCAACGTAGCATCCCCTATCCTGTCTTACTGGTGTTAACGCAACACAACACACTGTTACTCAATACAGCAGATAAACGCATTAACAAAGTCGATCAAACCAAAATAGTGATTGATGAAACCCTTTACACCGACTGGCTTGATCTAGAACAGCTACTCGACTATCAGCGTGAGTTTCTGCAACAATTCAGCATGAAGCAGTTTAGCTATCAAGACTTGTATCGCACCTATCTCGACATGATAGATAAGATCGTCAATCTAAACTGTGGCAAAATCACAGGGAAATTTGGTAATAATAGCCATACAGAGGATATTGATAGACGCGCCTGCTTAGCCGAAATTCATCAACTTGAATTACAACGAAACGAACTACGGTCAGCATTAAAAAAAGAAAACCAATTCAATCGACAAATAGATCTGAACGTACAAATAAAACAACTCGAACAATATATTACTTCAGTACAAAATACACTCTAGGTAGCAGATAACATTATGGATAAACTCAACCCAACAAACAATGGCAGCAGCATGAATATCGTGCAAGACAATATTCAGCAATTAAAGCAACTGTTTCCCGATGTGTTTACCGAAGGCAAAGTCGACTTTGATCTGCTTAAATCTACATTGGGTGAATACCTAGAAACCAATGAAGAACGCTATAACTTCAACTGGCATGGCAAGTCAGCTGCAAAACGGATTGCACAAACCCCGTCAATGGGCACATTGAGACCCTGCAAAGAAGAAAGCAATAATTGGGACACGACTCAAAACCTATTCATAGAAGGTGACAACCTAGAAGCTTTAAAACTGCTACAGAAGTCATATCACAAACAAGTGAATATGATTTATATCGACCCGCCCTACAACACAGGAAAAGAATTTATCTACCCTGATAATTACCAGGATAACCTTGATACCTATTTAGAATACACTGGGCAGAAAGATAGCGAAGGCCGCAAGTTTGGCACCAATACCGAAACTACAGGACGCTATCACACTAATTGGCTGAATATGATGTCACCGCGTTTAAAATTAGCAAGAAATCTTCTGTGTGATGATGGAATGATTTTTATTTCTATTGATGATAATGAGCAGGCGAATCTAAAAAAGCTATGTGATGAAATTTTTGGTGAAAGTAATTTCGTAAACAGTTTGATTTGGAAGAAAAGATATAACGCAGCAAAAGAAAAACATCTTGCCGCTATTCATGAGTATGTACTGATATATTCAAAAAACATCGATCACCTCTCAGATTTTCTTGTTCCGGGTGATAAAAATTACTTTGATATGTATTTTAAAGAAGAGGATGAGTTTATTTCGACGAGGGGAAGATTTATGACTCAACCGTTAGAAGCAGGAAATAGTATGGACGCTAGACCAAACCTCCATTTTCCTATTATAGCTCCAGACGGCACAGAGATTTGGCCTAGACGACAATGGGTTTGGGGGAAGGATCGAGTTAATAAAGCTCATCACGAAGGCCGTTTAAAGCTTTATAAAGACAAACTTGATAAATGGAAGGTGCGTCACAAACAGTATGAAAGAGATGATTTTGGAGCCTACAGAAAAGTAAAACCTTTTTCTATTTACGATAAATCATTTACTCAAGACGGCACTAAAGATATTGAGAAAATATTCAATAAATCAACGATTTTTTCTTTTCCTAAACCAATAAAACTTATCAAGCATATGCTTGAGCTTTCTAATGGGAAGTCTGATCTTATACTAGATTTTTTCTCTGGCTCCTGTTCCACCGCCCATGCTGTCATGGACTTAAATGCCCAAGATAATGGCAACCGTAAACACATCATGGTGCAATTACCGGAACTATGTGATGAAAAATCAGAAGCTTATAAAGCTGGCTACAAGACCATTGCTGACATCGGCAAAGAACGCATCCGCCGAGCTGGTGAAAAAATCTTCGCCGACAATGCTGATAAAGAAGGTATTGAAAACCTCGATATTGGCTTTAAGGTCTTCAAACTCGACTCCTCTAATATCAAAGCCTGGGATTCAGATTTAGATAATATCGAAGCCTCTTTATTTGATGCAGTCGACAACATAAAACCTGATCGTAGTGAAGATGATGTGTTGTATGAGTTGTTATTAAAATACGGTATTGATTTAACAGTACCTATTGAACAGCGGCAGATTTCAGGTAAGGCTGTTTATTCAATTGGTTTTGGTGCATTGATTATCTGTTTGGCTGATGATATTACGCTTGATGTGGTTGAAGGCATTGGCAAACTTAAACAAGAGTTAGCTCCAGAACTTACTCATGTGGTATTCAAAGACAGTGGCCTGAAAGATGATGTAGTCAAGACTAATGCGATTCAGATCTTGAAGCGTTATGACATTAATGATGTAAAAACGCTATAAGGTTGTCATGATGAAGATTCAATTTAACCCTGATCTCGGGTATCAAAAAGACGCTATTGATTCAATTGTTGGTGTATTTGAAGGCCAGGAGAAACGCCAAGATAATTTTTCTGTGCCGACTATTGATGTCAGACAAAACGATATGTTTGCTGATCAATCTGATCTTGGTATTGGTAATCGTTTAGAGTTGTTAAACGATGAAATATTAGACAATATTCATAAGGTGCAGCTGAAAAATGGTTTAAAACAATCACCCGCACCATTAACATCAAAAGACTTCACGATTGAGATGGAAACAGGCACGGGGAAAACCTATGTCTATCTGCGTTCGATGTTTGAGCTTAATCGGATGTATGGCTTTAGTAAGTTTATTATTGTTGTGCCATCGATTGCGATCAAAGAAGGTGTGTATAAAACACTGCAAATCACCGAACAGCATTTTAAAGAGCAGTATGAAAACGTGGCTTATGATTACTTTATCTATGACTCATCAAAGTTGGGTGAAGTCAGAGCCTTTGCCACCAATGATGCCATTCAGATTATGGTTATTAATATTGATGCGTTTCGTAAGAGCTTTACAGACCCTAGTAAGGAAACTAAAGCCAATATCATCCATCGTGCTCATGATAAATTAAGTGGCGTAAAACCAATTGAGTTTATTCAATCTACTACGCCTATCGTTATTATCGATGAGCCACAAAGTGTGGATACAACCAATAAGTCAAAAGAGGCACTAGCGTCACTGAACCCTTTATGCACTTTCCGTTATTCTGCTACCCATAAAGATAAGTTTAATCTGTTATATAAACTGGATTCTGTAGCAGCTTATGAACAGAAGCTGGTGAAACAAATCGAGGTAGCTTCAATTCAAGTACAAGATAGCCATAATAAGGCGTATATGAAGCTTGTTTCGGTTGATATTAAAGATCACTCCGCTCGACTTGAGTTTGATTCGAATAAAAATGGACAAACAAAACGAATCATTAAGAAAGTTAAATCTGGTGATGATTTGTTCCAATTATCGGGTGGTCGTAGTGTTTATGATGGCTATGTAATTAATGATGTCTATTGTGAGCCTGGTAGTGAGTATGTTGATTTCACTAGTACGCCCGATATTCTCCAGGTCAATCAGGCCATTGGTGGCGTTGATGAAGATTATTACAAGCGTTTGCAGATCAAAAAAACCATTGAGGAGCATTTAGATAAAGAGTTACGACTTCGTCCTCTGGGCTTGAAGGTGTTGAGCTTATTCTTTATCGACAAGGTGGCTAATTACCGTTCTTATGATGACGATGGCCAAGAAGTTAAAGGTAAATTTGCTGAGTATTTTGAGGCTGAATATAAAGCAGCCATCAAGAAACCTAAATATCAGAGCTTGTTTGAAGGTGCTGATTTAGAGTCTTTGGCTGAAGAAGTCCACAATGGATATTTCTCGATTGATAAAAGCAGTAAGCGCATTAAAGATACTTCGGGTTCTACACTCGCTGATGAATCAGCCTATAACACTATAATGAAAGAGAAAGAATGGTTACTAAGTTTTGATTGCAAACTAAAATTCATCTTCTCACATTCAACATTAAAAGAAGGTTGGGATAATCCTAATGTGTTTCAGATCTGCACCTTAAATGAAACGGCATCCGTAATGAAAAAACGGCAAGAGATTGGCCGTGGTTTGCGTATTGCTGTTAACCAAGAAGGTGAACGGGTTTATGGCTTTGAGGTAAATACACTGACGGTGATGGTGAATGAATCCTATGACCAGTTTGTTTCTCAATTACAGAAAGAGATTGAGGAAGAAGAAGGCATTCGTTTTGGTGTGGTCGAGAATCATTCATTTGCCAATATTGTGATAGAGAATGATAGCCATCATCAAGAATATCTTGGCGCCCAAACATCGGAGCAGATCTGGAATCACCTATTGGGTGAGGCTTATATTGATAAGTCAGGCAAGGTATTGGATAAACTTAAGACTGATTTGAAAGACAATAAAGTTAACTTACCAGAGGCTGTGGCTGAACATGCCGATCAAATCATGGCTGTACTGCGTAAAGTGGCTGGTAATCTTAATATTAAAGATGCTGATGATAAAGAGACCATTAGGCTCAATAAGGCGATTTATCTTAGCGAAGACTTCAAAGCATTGTGGGAACGGATTAAATTTAAAACGACCTATCGCGTGGAGTTTAATGTCACAGATCTGATTGATAAGTGTGCCAGTGAGATCAATAAAAAACTGGTTGTTGGTAAAACCGTTTATTTGTATGAGCGCGATAAGGTACAGATGCTGAAGTCAGGTCTGGAAGGTGATGATACGGGCCCAATATCAACTCGTTATATCTATGACGCTAAAGACTTTAATTTGCCTGATGTGTTGAGTTATTTGCAGAATGAAACCAATCTAACGCGACGGACGTTGGTTGAGATCCTTACTCGTAGTGGCAAGCTGGAAGACTTCAAAAACAATCCACAGAAGTTTATGGATGAAGCAGCAGCCATCATCAAACGACAAATGCAGCAGACGATTGTTGATGGCATTAAGTATGAAAAGATTGGTGATGACTTCTTCTATGCTCAGGAGATGTTTGATCAGAATGAGTTATACGGCTATTTAAACAAGAATATGCTGGAAGCTCAGAAGTCGGTATTTGAGCATGTGATTTATGACTCTGATGTTGAGGAACAGTTTGCCCGTTCGTTTGAACAAAGCACTGAGGTGAAAGTGTATGCCAAGTTACCAGGCTGGTTTAAGGTGGATACGCCTTTGGGTAGTTATAATCCTGACTGGGCGGTGTTGGTTGAAGCTGATGGCAAGGACAAGCTGTATTTCGTGGTCGAGACTAAAGGCAGTATGTTTACCGATGCTTTAAGACCAACTGAAGAAGCGAAGATTAAGTGTGGTCATGCTCACTTTGATGCCTTGGGTAATGATGTTGAGTTTAAGCTGGCTAATAGTTTTGATACGTTTATACAACAAACTGAAGGGGTAGTTTCGGCTCCAGTTCAAACTAACAACATCACAACGTACCAAGATTTGATCAATCATGTAGAAAATGCTGCCTCCATAAAACATGTAGCTTACTCAGAAAGTGGTACGTCTCAATCACCCGAGATAGGACCAATACTTGAACTTAGAATTAACGTTAATAAAGAAACCGGTAAAATAAACTACTATAGACTATCAACAAAAAACACGCTCAAATCGTTAAGGTCGTTAGCAAAAACATCACTCTCAATTGCCACACTATTTACTACATTAAAAGTCACAGATGTAATTGCTAGCACTACAGTTAATCTTTTATCGTTAACTAAGCAATATAGTTTTTTTGCCACTATTGGTTTACTTGTTGTCATTGTTGAGTTTGTTCATGGCATGGCGAAAAATGAAATTATCAAGCTGGAATATGTAGCCATACTTATGGCTTTAGATTCAGCGAAGGACAAATTTCTACATACTAAGGAACTGTGTAAAAAATCAAAAGAAAATATGAACTCATTAGGATTAAAATCGAAAAAAGATTCTGTGATTCTAAAATTAATGAATGAACTTCAAGATACGTACGGAATAATAAATAAATCAGACAACGACGTTTGGTTTATACAACATGAGATACATTATAAAAAATAACGTCATGCAATATATTCATCATAGTGTCTTAGAGGTAAGGAATGAATAAAGACTTCGACCAAATTAAGCATACAGTTCTACCTGAGGGAGTCCGTAGACTAACAAAGCTGATTGCTATCGTTGCAGCAATCCTACTATTTTTAGTGATGGCAGCAACAGCACGTGATGGCTGGCTGTTAGGTTTGTTTTTGGGGGCTGGGGTTTATTACCTTATTCCACTCGTAGCAAAAGCTATCTTCTGGATAAAGAACGGTTTTTAATCGTTTATAAGGATAAATATTGATGGACCAAACACTATATGACATTTTAGGTGTAAAACCTGACGCGGCAGCAGATGAAATCAAACATGCTTACCGCAAGCTAGCAGGTAAATGGCATCCCGATAAAAATAAAGGCCATGAAGAACATGCTGCAGAGATGTTTAAAAGTATTGCTCATGCCTATACTGTTCTGAAAGACAAGGTTTCACGTAAAGCTTATGATGATGAATTAGCCTTCGCCTATTCATCATCTTCTGACTATGAAGAATCATCGACATCTGATGAGAAACAGTCTGAACAAACTGATTCTCATGATGAGCCAGATGAAGCGGACGATTTTGCTGAACAAATGTTCTGGGAAGAAATGCTGGACTTGGCTTTTGAGCTCAGAACTACCGGCATGGAAGAGCGAGAAATCGCTCTAAACTTAACCCGTGCAGGCTGCCCTGCTAATTTGGCAGTAGCGATAGCCAAAGCGGCATGTAAAAACGCTCAAAAATCCACAACAAATAATGCCACTCAAAACAATAACTCTAATCATGATTCTATGCAGAATGAAGATGAGACTATTGAAGATTACACGGCTTTCATTGGAAGTCGTTCAACCGATTATTACCTTGATAAATTTTTAGAGTTCGACTCTCAAAAAGAAAAGAGAAAAATATCGTTTGCGCCAGGTGTTTTTGGACTTATCCTGTTGAGCATTTTCTGGAGTTTGCCCATTACAATTTGGATGCTTGCTCGTAAGCAGTGGGTTCTATGGGGCAAACAACTATTATGGCTTATTGCTACAGTGGTTGCTTCACTCCCTGGTTTTGCAGTCATCGATAACAATCAAGGCCTTGGAACTCTATTACTGGCACCAGCATTTTTCATGTTCGTATATACGATTCTTTATCCATGCTTAATGGGGAATTATTTTTACCATCAGAAAGCTAAGTATCATATCCGTCAATCAAAACAACTATATCGAACCAAAGTCCAGCGATTAATGTACCTTCGCCGTAAAGGAGGCGGGGTAACGCCTTTACTCATTATTGTAATATTAATACCTATCATAGGGATATTAGCGGCAATCGCTTTGCCTGCTTATCAAGATTATACGACTCGTGCAAAAGAAGCTCAGACTAATTCAAGCTATTCATCAAGTCCAACACAACAAAGTAACTTAACAGCTGAAGAACAATATGACTTGGGATGGCAGTACTACTCTGGTGAGGGAGGTCATCAGGACTATCAGCAGGCATTTAGTTGGTTTGATAAAGCAGCCAATAAAGGTTCTGTCCATGCTCGGTATTTAATGGGCTTCATGTTGAAAGAAGGTCAAGGTATCGCTCAAGACCTGAAAAGAGCAGAGGTTCAATTGAGTACCGCGGCATCAAATAACAGTCAATATGCATATCTTGAATTAGGTAAAATGTATTCAATGGAGGGGTATTTTAAATTTGATTTTCCTTTAGCACTGAAGTACTACCAAAATGCAATTAATTCTACCGGAGGTGAAGCTGAGTACTGGATCGGGAAAATATATGAACTTGGATACTCTGTCACCCAAAATAAGGCTATTGCACTTCAATACTATAAGAAAGCACTGCAGCAAGGATATAGCGATGCACAAAACGATATAACCCTTATGAATGAATCTGGATACTATTAAGTGTCAGATTTCATCTCAGCTCTTAAAGATAGACTTACTGCGTATACAGATACCTCTTCAGCCCAAGCTTGGTTATCTAAAAATATCGATCGCATCGAGAAGTTGTTCTCTGATATCAGTATTCGTGATTTTGTTTTTGAACCAATTAAAGATGTATTTGCCATTAATGGTAAAGATGAACGGTCGGAAGTGTATGCAGCTATTACACGGGTAGCTGTTGCCAATGCTGTATTAGCTGGCTTACCTGGCAAGATGGGTATCGGTGTTGTTGTGTCTATTGGGCTTGAAGCTTGGATGGCGTGGGTGATTGCCAATCGAGTTGGGATGAAAATCACTAACGTCTCCGATATATGGAAGTATATGGGGATGTTCGCAGCGGCTATGACGATGATTCTATGGGGGATTAAAGCTTTATTAGGTTTTGGTTTTTCTGCATTTTCTATTATTCCTGGCATCAACCCTCTCATTTTAGCTGAGCTATTTATCACTGACTTTGTGGGTATATTATTCTATTGTGCTTGGCAGGAAGCCCGAGACAATGGCAGTTTTTCTATTCCCATACGAGTGCTGAAGCGCTTGTGGAATGAAACTAATGAGTTGTTTAGTTATCAAGCAGATATATTGCGGAATAATTTGTCGCTAGAAAACCTTAAGATCATGGGGCAACGCTTACGTGCTTGGTTGACTGGCGAGATCCCATCTAACCACGAGGTGATCCGTGGTGAGCTTTTCCCTACGTTGGCTATGGGATGGTTACTGGCAGGACAATTTGATCGCTTAGGTGGGCCTATAGGACAAGAGTTTATCGCAGCAATACGAGATCGCTATCCTGATTTAGAATCAGCCTCCGTTAGTGATATTTCTGATTTCATGTCTAACTATGATGCTGAGCAAATGGTTGGTGTTATTAGTCTAATCAAGGGCAAGTTATTTGAACGATTGGTTACTCATACTGAGAACTCAGATAATGATGCTTGGCGTGCGTACATGCATGAGGATGAGAGTTATCCTGGTTCGGATATTATATTCACCAATGATGATACAGGCGAGATTTTAGAGATCTCACTTAAAGCTACAGATAGTGCAAGCTATATTGAAAGTTCATTATTAAAGTACCCTGATATTCCTATTATGAGTACGGATGAAGTCGCTCAGTATTTTGATGATAATCCAATGATTATGACAAGTGGCTTTACTAATGACGAGCTGCAGTCTGTAACTGAGCAAAACTTTGCTGAAATGTTGGGACGTTTATCGACGATTGATGCGATGGGTGCTGCAGCAACTGGAGTTGGTGTTGGTGCAACCTTGTCCTTGTGGCCATTCGTGGTTGCCTATTTTGCTAATCGTATAAACCAACAACAACTATCAGATGCCTGTGAAAAGGTGTTTGGTGATGCCGGTGTAGCACTTGCCTCACGATTAAGTTATGCGGTTATCTTAGGACCTGTATTTGCTTGGTATCTGTTGGCACGTGGGGTTATTGGTGTAACTAAGTATGCTGAGGGAACTAGGTCTAATTACCGGGTTAGTTTTGTAAACCAAGCTGCGGTGATTGATGGTGCCAAATGGCAACCAATCTAATTGGGTTCTAACAAAATTATTTACGCATTATTGTGCACTGTTCTGGGGCTATTATTCCAATTATTACGTGATTCCGATGGATCTCAATAATTTCGATTTCAATTTGCTTAGATGTGAACAGCTCTTTAACAGTCATATCTAAGGACATATTATCTGGATAAGATAAACACGGCTTCATTAAGTTTTCTGGTTAGTACTAACATTTTAGCTCCTGGTTATTGAGGGGTATCCTCTGTAATGATGAAGTTGCTGCATATCATTCCACATAGCTTAACCGGCACTCTATTACTATTAAATCAAACACTTATAAGTTAGTAGTCAGATTTTTATAGTATAATTAACTTAATGATTTCGATTTTAAGGGATTAAAATATGGCTAAGTCAGCATTGGGTTACAGCCGCTTTCGAAAGCGAGTGTTATGTATCGATGATTTGTTTTCACTTGATATCAGGCAGTGGAACAAGGATCAGGTTCTGGATTGCAATTTGTTCGAATACCACTGGCAACGTAACCAGCAGGCTATTGGTCGTATCTATTTACAGCTTTGTGATGCGACTGATACCGTCTCTTATACTTTGGAAATGAAAGGTGTAGCAAAGCGTAACGGTCAATTATCGTTAGTTAGGACCCGTTGCCATTATGGTGGTGAACGCTTTTGGTTTGAGTGTCCATGCTGTAAGCGTAAAGCAGCTAAGCTGTATTTTCATGATCGCTCATTTCAATGCCACCGCTGCTGTGCTTTACCTTATAAATGCCAAAATGAAACTGCTTCAGATAGGAATATACGACGTGTGCGATCTGTCAGGCGGTTGTTAGGTGCTAGTGATAACATTCTAGAACCTATTACTTCTAAGCCTCTAGGCATGCACTGGGATCGATTTGGAAGGCTATTAAATAAGACTGAACAACTTGATTCCATAGTCTCTATGTGGGGAACAGTGACTGAGGGTGACTAAGTAAATATCGGCCAGTCACTATATCTCTCATTACATTTCAACGACTTGAAAATAATTACATCGAATGACTGAAAAATAGTAATTATAAATATATATAAAAATAGCTTCTACGCTGTTAACGTAGAAGCTATGGTAAATACGACATTCTTAGTCACTGAAAATTACTGTTCTGAAACAACAACTTAATAGGTGACTCACGTTTTTTATTTGGTCACTTAGTCACCTCACCCCTTGCCACCAAGATGTGTGAGCCCAGCAGTAATACCCGAAAAATTGTCTTGTTTCGCTTTAATACGAAATGTCCGAGCTGAATTTTTTCGTTTGCCCGTAAATCCAAGTCCTCTAAGTACATTAGATACCTTTCTATTATTAGAATTAGTGTTTTGAAGACCATACACCCTTGATAATATTTCACCTGATGATAGATCTTCTCCATCCGCAGGATCGATATTAGTTAAATCGAACTTGTCGGCCAAAAGATCAACCACAATATCAATAGGTTCATGTTTCTGGGTTGCCGTAATTAATTGTTCTTCTAACTGTGAGTTTGGCCACCACTGTTCGCCCTGCATATATAACTTCCACACTTGAGCCCATAGTTGTTGCATATCCATAGTAGAAATATCATCTAGTCTTGTTACAGTTAAAGGCCAAAATCGTCGGTTACCAGTAGTATCAGTTAAAAATTCCATTTCATTTACGGATGCTATAAATGATGTACGCCTATCGTACTTATTAAACAGTCGGTCATATGGCAGTCTCATTTGATCAGTATCTTTTGATAAAAATGCTTTTAACTGTGCGATGTCAGACTTTCTGAATGTCGCATCTAACTCACCTAGCTCTACAATCCAGTGGCTGAGAATGATCTTTTCTGAGTCACGATCCCCAACATTCAAATGTCCACCAGTTTGTATATATTTCGAATGTTTACGTGGTAATAGTGTACTGACCCATGTGGTTTTCTTAACTCCCTGCTCACCCTGGAAAACCAGTACACTTTCGAATTTTGGCAACGCATCTTTTCTTGGTGTTAGAGCAGCATGATCAAGTGCAGCTACACACTGGATTAACCATAAAGGAATAACCTGATCTCGTAGAGATATACAATCAGCCGTTACATTTACCGAGTCAGTTAACTGTTTTATACGATCAGCTCCATCCCAAGGAGTTTCTTTAATCCAATCTATAACAGGATTTCTCGCATTATTTGCAAGAATTGGCTGCAAGTAATCTGTAGATTCCTTAGTCATACTGTTAAGTGAGCAAAGGCTTTTAAGCTCCACTAAGACCGCATTATCATTCAGATCATCATGAAAACTCTGGCCAGGAATTATGACTTCTTGAGATTTCTTCACTTCATCGTAAAAAACCTCAATTTTATATGCTGTTAACATCGCATCAAAATTAGGCCTCGTCGATTTTAAGTTGATGCCTTTCTGTGTAATCTTTACATCTGGAAATAATGCTCGAGGCAATTCATCAGCCATATCGTAATGGCTTTCACCAGATAAAGCCTGATTTAGTATCTCCAGGCGATCCTTGCTTAATGCTGACCGCTTCCATCCTTTCTTCTCAGCCATATGAATGATTGTGCCCAACGTCACAGGCTTAGCAGCTTTGTGTGTAAAGCCATCAAACATTTTCCTGCAATCCTCTTCATCGACATATTTTGATGATTGTTGACTCCAACTATGAAAAATATCAAAACCTGCATCACCAAATTCATAACTGATGGCCATTCCAACCTTGAGCCAGTCGTCATAATCATCTGCAGATATATGTTTTATAGCTGACTTAATCAAGACTTCGTCATCTAGCATACTTTTTTGTTTGCTAACCGATGATTTTTGCTTTGTAACTGTTTTAGCTAGAGAGCGTACATTAGACTTGTCTAATGATAACTTAACTATATTTGTGCTACCTTCATGGCTATATGAAACAAATGGATTACCCTCATCTATTCGTGGAAAAAACCAAGCATTAGACCACTTACTATTTTCTGGTACATCGGCAAGAGGCACGTTTTTATTGTGCAATTCTTGAATTATCCAATTCACGCATGGTTTTAATTGCTCACGATTTAAACCCTCAGGAACTGGTAGTACAACACGGTAACGGTGATAATCATTTCGATGTGAATGGGTTGTGTAAAGAACATGGCTAATATCAAGTTCCTTCAGGGCCTGATGGACTATTTCTGCTGCTGGTGCACCATCGGTTGTCTCCCTAGAAGTTAAATCGATGGATTTATCACCGTCTAAAATAACGATATATGCGATATCAAAGGCGCTATCTAAGCGTTGCTTAGCTTGGCCTCTAATCATATAGCTGCCATCTTTAGTTCCAACTTCAGGATGACTTAGTCGCTGCGTCAGCTCGGTAAATGTTGGAGACCAACTCAACAAGCTAGTCGACCTTACATTGCCAGTACATTGCGATAAATGCAGTATTTGTGTGGAGTTGTCATTTGAGATCTGAAGGTTATTTTTCATGACGAAATCCTCCCTCGGTAAATTCTTGATACCCTCGCTCAGCTAACAGTTTTTTAAATAATTCTTTTCCATTTGGATCTAAATTATTGCATTCCTGACATTGCCAGATAATGTCATCCTCAATGTAAATAGGCTGAATGGGATGGTTATCACCTCCTCTTACAAACTTAACGCCGCATTGGCAGCAGTGATCATTATGACAAATGCTCAAAGCTTGTCTCATAGCATCAAGTAGCTCTTTTGCATCAGTAAATGTATTATCGTTTTGCTTAGTCATGATGTCCTCCGTGACGAATAGTAAGACTTTGGATAGTTGCAGCGATGGGTTCAGCGACTGGACCGCGTGGTAAAGAGTTAAGATAGTCATCGACCTCGTCTTCTGACCAACCAACAGCTTTTGGCGATAATTGAATTCGCTGGGGAAAACGTCCAAGTTTTTCCAAGCGATCAATGGTCGAAAATGATTGACCTACTTTTTTAAGTAGCTCATGCCTTCTAATAATGTTCATGATGTCGTCCTGTGTTTATTGAATTACAGGATGAATTGTCTACGGACAGTATCTATAGCGTGGTTAAAAGTTTATTACCGTGAGGTCATTAACGTTCACGCGACTTTTTTGCCCTAATCGTTTGTTGCTTGCGGTAATTTTCGCGCCATTTAGAATCAACTTTGAGTTGTTCATTTTCTTGTTCTAGCATTTTTATATGGACATCTTGTCGCCTACGCTCTAGTTCGCTCTGGACAGCACATTTTCTAAGTTCAGCAGGATCGTCAGGCAACGCGAACGAATACGTTGAAAAAGTGGGCAGTGTTAACGTTGCACTAGCATTGCCTGTAACAAGGTCAATTGGTAAGGCAGATTTAAAATCAGGCAATTTATCCATAGCCCATACAAAAAAATCAACCGTATTGATTAAGTCATCTGAACTTGTGCAATTAAAGTCACGTTTTATACGTCGATAATTAGCGTCTATATTTCTGTTGTTATATAAAGGATTCTCAGTTCGAGGATCATAGCCATTTACTATCCACGCAGCATGACGAAGACTAATAGTGGGCTGCGTATCATAATAGTGTCTGTAACACCCTTCTTTACAATTCCACATCATTAGCATCCTCTAGGTGTTTATTGGTGATAATCGATGACAGCCAAACGGTCCACTTTCCCATAGCTACACGTTTTTGTTCTAGGTAATCGAATTGGTCATAGCTTTTTGAACCAATATCTTGAAATGCATGTCCTTGGATACGGTTGCGAATTTCAAGATCTAAACCAATACTTCCTGCCATGGTTTTCCACGTCCGTCGCAAATCTCTAGGTGTAAACTTTTCAAACTCCATGGCAGTGCAGTAGCGAGAAACAGCCTGTGTAAGAGCATCATATTTACGAGGTTGTTTGCCATCGACATGAGGAAATAGCCATGAACCACGTTGCTTTATACTCGTTAATAAACTTATATGAAAATCCGTTAGTGGGACAATGTGTGGCTCACTTTGCTTATCTCTAGTTTTACGGCGTGCTCCAGGAATAGTCCAAACCATATCCTCAAGGTTAAATTCACTCCACTGTGCCTGTATCACTTCCTCAACTCTTTGCCCTGTCGATAACATCAACTTTAGAACTAAGGCAAGATCAGGGTGCATGGCTTCAACGCCTATACTTGCCCATAATTTGGTGATCTCTACTTTCGTTAAATAGCGAGTTCCTGCAGCTTCTTTTTTAATTGCTTTTTGAGTTTGTGCTGCTGGGTTATATAGCAATGAAAAATCAGGTGTTTTACCTCGCCACTGGGGAATGTCATTACAGATTAATCCAAAATTAAAAGCGGCTAGTAAATAGGATCGCACGCGGTTAGCCTGCACTAATGCACCACGACCAGCAACCCTAGCAATAATATCTGAACAGTCATCTTTTGTTATAACACTGGCGTGTAAATCACCAATAAATGGTGAAATATCATGTTCAAATATCTTTCTTACATTATGAGATGATCGCTTTCCATTCAGATTTAGATCATCAATATATAAATTGAACAATTGAGTTACGGTGCCTTGACTAGCTTCTTTTGATAATCGAAGGTTCTCAGTTTCCTCATCGCGTTTTCGATCTTCTATGGGATCAACTCCTTTGCCAATCAGAGTTCGAGCTTGCCTGCATGCATCCCTAGCAACAGCCAAAGTCACCGATGGATACCTTCCTAGATTTAACATTCTTCTTTGATCAGTTTCTGGTGATGAGTAATAAATGCAGAAGCTCTTACTACCACTAGGTGCAATCACAAGTCCAAATCCCTTCAGCTGCGGATCACCTGAGCCTTCCCACACTCGACGTACAGATTGAGTGGCTTTTTCCGATTTTATCTTTTTATCTGTAAACATAAATAACCTCCATATTTTGTCACATTAGTTGTCACATTAATAACTGACAACATATAACAATTAGTGAAACATCATGGGGTGAATTTTACGCTAACATACTGATATAAGTATACAATGTATTTTATTGTGGTACGGTGTGAAACAGTGTGAATCAAAATAAAGGGTGATTTGTAATCAGAGGGTCGTAAGTTCAAGTCTTATCTCCGGCTCCATGAATATGCAAGAAATAACAAAGCCTTAGC
>ENA-OSET01001806-OSET01001806.1-sediment-metagenome-genome-assembly--contig:-NODE-1806-length-21588-cov-14.143880_pt1 | contig 21588 bp, 22 predicted proteins | sample MGYA00237882_ERZ534229 | MGnify/ENA primary metagenome ERZ534229 (study PRJEB26408, sample SAMN06266212) | sediment metagenome | isolation source: Hudson Canyon methane seep mesocosm | place... | reverse complement strand
ATATTATTGTCAATTCTTGTGTTACGTGAAATAGTAGTATCATTAAATACTACTAGATTGGATTGGTATGGATATAGAACCAAGAGCTGATGAAATTCTAACCAAAATTGGTTTTACACAACTTGAAAGCGAAGTTTATCTCTATTTATTAACCGAAGGGGCACATACCGGATATGCCGTAGCTAAAGCAATAGGTAAAGCGATAGCTAATGTATACAAAGCGCTAGAGAGGTTGGCGCAAAAAGGCGCTGTAGAGCAATCGAGCGGAAAAAGTAAGCTCTGTGTTGCATTACCTTGGCGACAGCTTATTGCGAGCGAAACGAAAAAATTCAACACAAATACGACTGTTACGCGCCAGACCTTCCTGGGTTCTACCGAAGTGGTATGCCTGACAACTTTCAATTCACTCTTGATCACTATGCAGACTATGTTGACCAACTTGTCGAGGCACTAAACTTGAGAACCCCACTGACCCTAGTCATTCACGATTGGGGTGGTATTTTTGGCATGCTCTGGGCTTGCAAATATCCGCACAAAGTAAAGCGTATTATCGGTGGAGACTTTCCTTTCAGCCATTTATATTCATGGCATGAGTGGGCGACAGTTTGGAGAACACCAATTCTAGGGGAATTGGCCATGGCAACCATGAACTGGCCAATTTTCAAATGGGAAATGAACCGGGGCTCCCGGCACCTAGACGTCAATTCGCTCAAAACTCAGTACCAACATGTTGTGAAACAACGAAACACACGTAAGGTAATTCTCAACTTATATAGAAGTGCCGATATGCATTTATTTACTCATTGGTCTTCACTTCAACGACAGTTGTCCGAAAAGGTACCAATCGACATTGTTTGGGGTAAAAATGACGTCTACGTTTCAACACACCAAGCACGCCTTTTCCACTCACGCTCAGTCACAGTTATTCCAGATTGTGGACACTGGGCACCGTCAGAGGCGCCCAGGGAATTCTCACAGGTGGTTTTGAAAGGATGACTCGCCCTGAGCTCAATGAAAATCGTTACGCCGATTTATCTATCGCCCCTTCGATATTGTGGTGTTTATTACACATACAACCAAAAGGTAATATATTAATTCCATACCAAAATTGGGGTATTTTTTATAGCATAAGCTATCATATTCTAGAGAAGCGCCTAACCGGCCCTTTAACCTTTTACTTATATATAAAGTGTAATAACATCTCTCCTGTAAACCTAATAATTAGTAATTGAGGAATAACTTATGCCGATCATTAATAAACTACTAGTAGCGCTCACGACCGTATCACTTCTATTTTCAGTCTCTGCGCTTGCTGAAAATAGTGATACCCCAGTCGAAGATTTAGAAGAAAGTTTATTTTCCGCCGAAACACACAACACCTCACAACCCGTACATGGAGAGGGTGAAAAAACTGAGATTGTGGGAAGTATCGCAATGATTGGCGTCGGAGCATATGCCATTTATGAAATGGCTGACTACATTGTCGAAGAAGATGAAGATGATGATAGTAGTAGCGGAGGTGGTGTAACTACTCTCTATTGCGCATCCGGTAACGTCTGTGTCAAATATACATTCTCGGATGGCTCTGATGGTGAAGATGCAGAAAGTGCTTGTGGTAATGTTCTGTCAAGCTGCCCAACTGACTCGACATATAATGGTCGGTGCCGCGTAGGTTCTAATGAACCAGTAATTAATGGGGATGGTACAGTTACAACAATTTGGTATTCTTATAATAACTATTTGACATCAAGTAGTTGCTCCAATGCTGGTGGAACGTGGCTTGGTGAGTAAACGCTGTTAGATCAAAAGCTTCCTAATTATTCCGCTCTTATTGCTTGCATCGGACTAATTTGGGAAGCTTTCTTTGCAGGGAAAAAACCACATGCAACTCCTACACACAAAGACATCGAAATAGATAAGAAAACAGACCAAGGAACAATAGCGACAGGCCAGTCGGATATTCTCGAAATTGCAAATATGGCCAACAACCCCCCTACTATCCCAAATACGCCACCAGTTGAGGTTAATAGCATAGCCTCCACCATAAATTGCCTCATAATATCTTTCTGACTTGCACCTACAGCACGACGAATACCAATTTCCTTTCTACGTTCAGATATACTTGCGAGCATTATATTCATAATTCCAATGCCACCTACAATTAACGAAATTCCCGCTATCGACCCTAGAATATAATTGAACGTCTTCTGCGTTTCTTTCGCTTGTCTAATCAGTTGTTGGGGGATAATTAGATTGTAGTATTCATCAGTATGATTAAGTTCCAACAAACGCATCACATGCTTAGCCGTCACATTTGTATCCGTGCCATTTTTCATTCGAATTACAATGCCATCTAACAATTTGTTCATAGGATTTTTATAATAAAGGTCTCGTGCCCAAACGGGCATTATAATGGTATTGTCTAGCTTTATAGGGGAAAGCTGTTTAGGTTTCTTTACCACCCTATGCGGCGACTCAATAATGCCTATAATCGTAAAGAGGTGTTCGCCTATTCTTATACGACTACCAACCGCACCATCTTTCGCCAATGAATGCGCTAAGCTTTCACCAATTACAATCACCATATTCTGACGAATGGCATCCTGCTCATTTATAAAGCGCCCATGAGATATCGACAAACGATTTACATTAGAAAACGTGGAGCTAACCGATAGTATTTCAATCGGAGCCGAGTAGCTTGGCGTGTATACCACTTCTTGTATATATCTTAAGCCAGATATCCATTCAATATTCTTAATATTATTATTCAATAGTTTGTGGTCAGCATCACTTAAACCTTCCACATAACCATTCTGCTCCGCCCCTCCTGTATCTATATTTGTTTTATTCTTAATGATTATATTATTAGTGCCCAAAGCCTCAATTTCGCTTAGCGTTTTAAGCTTGGCGCCTTCACTGATACACACCATTGTAAATAAGGAAACAACACCGCATACAATGCCAAGTATGCTTAATATAGATCGTAATTTGTTTTGTGTAATTGACATGAAGGCTGTCGATACATGAACCCATATATTCGTCAAACTAATCACTCCTGCAATCGCCCATCATGGCAAGTTATTTTCCTTCCTGCAGCACTAGCAACATCTGGGTCATGAGTCACCAAAACGATCGTTGTACCATTTCGATGAATGCTCGAAAAGAGATCCATAATGATACCTGTGTTGTCTGAATCCAGACTACCGGTCGGTTCATCCGCAATAACAATTTTTGGTTTGATGGCCAATGCTCTAGCAATCGCTACTCGCTGCATTTCTCCTCCAGAGAGAGCGTGAGGTTTATGGTTAGCCCTATGCTCCAATCCAACTTGTTGTAACGCAATTAACACCTGATCTTTAACATAATCAGTATCGAGATTTTGATACGAAAATGGCAATGCTATATTGTCATAAACACTGAGATAGGGAATAAGAAAAAAAGATTGAAATATCGGTCCAATGAACTTGCCTCTAAGTGAAGATAGCTCTTCATCGGTAAGGTGGTTGATGTTCTGCCCCTGAAATACAACGTCACCCTCACTAGGAGTGTCTAAAAAACCGATTATATTTAGTAATGTTGACTTACCGGAGCCCGACGGGCCCATTATAGATATAAATTCTCCTTCAAAAATAGAAAAATCAATAGACTTCAAAACCGGAACAGCTTGCCCCCCAAGTTCATAGGTTTTACCTACATTCAAAAGTGAAAATAAAGCGACATTGTTCTCCATTATTATAGAGTCTCAGGGTTAACTAGACTCACCTCGTCACCGACTTCAAGCCCCGATAGCACCTCAACCCAAAATTCATTTTGTCGACCAACCCGGATTGGTTGCAAGCGAAAGCCAGTCAATGTGTTTACATAGCAGAATTTTTCTTTTCCTTTTGAAAAAACTGACTCAATAGGCGTTGCAATAACATTACTAATATTATCCCCTAGTATCGAAAGCCTTGACGTCATCCCAGGCCGTAACCGGGTATCGCTCTCGACTAACTTAAGTACGACACCAAAGTACTTTTGCTTGTGATCATTCAGACTCTTAGCCATTGTTCCAATTGAAATAATAGTGGCTTGGAAGGGTTTGTTTGGGTAAGCTTCAATCGTCACAAATGCACTACTGCCCTTCTTGATTTTGTTAAGCTCTATTTCTCTCACTTGCGTTCTGATGATAAAAGACGAAGTATCGGGTAAATAAATGATGGGCTTATTTTTCCAAACTTTATCTCCAGTTCTGTGTTTTCTAGTTCCATTACTAAAAAAACCTTCCGCTAACACAGCTATTCCGTCAATAGGTGACTTTATAACGGTATTCTCTAAGTCCCTTACTGCTTCTTTGAGTCGGTCTGAAGCCAACCGAAGCTTATATTTTATTTTTCTGCGTCCAGCTTCAGTTTGCGCAATTTTATGTGTAGAAGCTCGTTTACTCTGCCCTAGTTCCATTTGAGCTCGCGCTATTTCACTTTCACTTTGCTTTATTTCAGAAGGAAGCACATGTTCTTTGTAACTATTGTATCTACGAAGGCTAATATCATAGAGAACTTTGAACTTCTTAATCTCCGCAGCCGACTTAACCCACTCTGCATTGTTCTTAATACCCTGCGCCTTTAACCCTTCGAGCGCTTTTTGATACTCAACACGTTTTTCGTATTCTCTCTTTTGCTCCTCGTACTCTCTTTCTAGATTTGATAGCTCTATAGGGCCATCCCCATGGACCAGTTTTTCGTACGAAGATTTCGTGGATATAACCAAAAATTCAGCCGCTTTAATTTCTCGATCTGCTTGGCTCGACTCCCACTCTACAGATTGCTGCATGGCATCTAAAGCCGCGGTTAATTCGTCAACTTGACCTTGGTAAAGGTTAACGGCGTCGTCAAACGGGGCAGTTCCAAACTCTACAAGAACATCGCCAGAATTGACCAGTTCACCATCGTTTATAATGGATATTATTTTAGCTTTCTCACCACTTAGATCAGACGAAATAGTGATAGAATTTTCAGCATCGACACTTCCAACAGAATTGACTAACACATCAAATGACTGCACTGATACCCTATGTAGCAGCACGTCTCTATACGCGCTATCATTTTCTGAAAACCAGTATGCAATAAGAACAAATAGAACACAGCCAATTAAGACCTTGATAGCTAGATATCGATCCTGATTCTTATTCAATTGTATTTGATTCAAGTAACGTTCCTAATTCTCGCCTAAATTGATAGTAAGAGATGATATAGATGACTGTAGCATTGAGCGCATTTTCACGTGCACTTTGTAATTCCTTTTCAGCTTCAATTACATCAAATGAAGTCGCCAAAGTATAAAGGTGCTTTAGGTTTGATACAGAAAAGTTAGTTGCTGCCTGCTCGACCTGTTTATCACTAATATCAATTCGTTTCTTCGCTGTTTTTAGCAAATTCATTTTAAGTTTAATTTCACGCCTAATTTCACTTTTCGTACGTTCAAGTTGAAACATCAATTCGTTTTCATTTATCAACGCAGTCTCGTAAGCAATTCGTTGACGTTTGCGATAAGCATCACCACTAGAAGATATATTTATAGACCACAGAGAATCATCCAAATTTGTACTTCTTCCAAACGACTCATCTTCTCCTTGATATGTGTACTTAAGGCTTATATCTACATCTGGAAGCTTATCTTCTTTCGCCAAGAATGTTTTCGATTTTGCACGACTAATGTCGTCTAAAGCCCCTTTTACCCGAATACTGTTTTCTATTGCAGTTTTCACCGCTCTCTCTAAAGTAATATCAAAAGAAGGTTCAACTAGCTCAATATCCAAAATTAACGGTGTTTCTGACTCTAACTTAATCAAGTATTTTAAATCTGAAGTTGCAGCCTGCAAAGCCTCCCTAGAATTTATTAGTTTTTGTTCAATATCTTTTGAGGCAATCTTAGCCCTATATACATCTAGAGGCGTAGCTAAGCCTACTTTTTCTTTCGCGCTGCTAGTCTTAGCTTGATGTTCAAGGCTTTCAATTGTTTTTGTATATAATGAAATTAATTTCTGTTGCTTCAGAAAATCATAGGCCAAGCGTATACAGGACATCACGACCTCTACTTGCTTCAAATACAGCTGCCGATTCGAGTTTCTAATTTCATAATCGGCAGCATGTATATTATCTAAAACTGATTTTCTACCAATATTTTTTAAGATAGGGCTGGAGATACTTAACGAGACACCAGATGTATAAGCATCGTCGCTATCCACCGTTTTAGTCTCTATAGCGACTTTCGGCCCATGTTCAAGTAGTTTTGACACCTCCAAACCATAGGAGGCTGCAGTTTCGCCATTATCATTTAGGTTTTTTGAGAGAACAGGAGCATACTTAATATCGAAATCAGATTGCTCCGATATTCTGTTATTTCTAACTGATTGTAATGAGTAAAGCTCATTCTGAGTATTTCTAGTTGAAGAGAGTGAGAGGTCTATTAGACGCTGCAAACTAAGAGCACGATGTTCTGGACGCGCAGTCACTGAGCTCGCAAGCACCGAAGTAGTATTAACGACTACCACAAACACTATTCCAATATTAATACGCAATATATATTTAAAATTCAATTTAGGCTCAGTCAAATTCACTGTGCCGCAACGAGCAGCATTCTCAAATCAAGGTATAATTATGTTAGGGTTCTCAATAAAAAAACCAGCCCGACATTATTAGTATGAACAATCATCTTCTAACGCTGCACCTACATTCATGTAGAGTATGTTAGTTCGACAACAATAAAAGACTAGTCGAGTCTACCCCAGCCACCTACTTGAATACAGAATAAAATAAAGCTGTCTTTACGAACTATTTCATCAATATAGTGACACATATAATGCACTTAAACATTTTATATTACTTTGGCTTATTATTTCTCCTCGCGGGTTGCGCCCAAACTCCATTTAATACTAATCACCTAGCCCCTGATAAAGCCTTAATGTTATACGTAGAGATTAGTACGCCATTCGCATCATCTTTCTTAGGCAAAGTTGGTTCTGGCACTATTGTGAAAGACGGCATTCTTGTCACTAACAAACATGTAACCGATACACTATTCCCGCAAAATGCTCACTTCATAAATGGTCAGAAAATTCGACTTACAGATGCGATTCTAAGTAAGCGCTTAGACATTGCGTTCTACTTAATTCCTTGTGAATATCAAGGCGTTGATAATCTGCCTGTATCAGAAAGAATTATTGATGAGGTATTTTCGCTTGGTTCAAGCTTAGGTCTTTCAAATAATAAATCGCTGATAGAAGGTCGTATTGTTTATTCTGACTTTTTCATGCATCACACCGATGTTGAACTCGAGTCACCAATCGACAGAGACAAAAATGGTCAAGCAATTAGTAGAGGTTTTCTATACGATGCTCAAGGCTTAGAAGGTTTTTCAGGTGGGCCTGTTTATAATCGCAAAGCTCAATTAATAGGTATAAACCAGGGTCGATCAACTCAGATACTTGATGGTCGGCAAGGAGACAATATAGAAAATTACGCATTTGCATACTACCTCCAAGATATCTTAACTGAGTTAGAAGCACTGATCCCTAATTCGAAATCACATTGTAAAAAACCTCAAGACAAATATTTAGCTGATTAAGACCAGTTATATTATCGTTAGTCTTCTCTACAAGGACCGGACTAAATACAGCCCCTCATCCTTGATAGTTGACGTCATCAGACCAATCAATAAACAGTAAAGGTACTTCGTTCGTTTTCTGACTAACGGACTGAAGCAGATTTAAAGGGTTAAGAGAATTCACCCTCTCATCGACAACAAATCTTTAAAATGATTATCACGCCGTCATAGGTTTTTTACGTTTGGCCTTTTGAACACCCGCTCTCGTAAGACCAATTTTGTCATCTGAATCGACACCTAGTTTTCGCTTGGTTCTATCTTTCATCTTGGCTTTTATTCTAGGTAGAGATATATTTTGATAGGCCTGCATTATTGGCACTGCCTGAATACCAGCAGCCTCAGTGGATAAAATCGACTTATTTTTAGCGACATCCGCTCGAACCATATCCACCGTACCAACATCCATCAAAAAGGACATCATCGAATCTTCACGTTTTAGAGCAACATGCCGCTCTAGCGCAACGCCCAGCGCATGTTGCTCAATGTACATGGCACGATCAGGTTCTGGCATCGCATCGCCTAGCACAATCTGCTTGTCATAAATCACCGTCGCAGGATTAATACTCGTAACAGCGGTATCAAAATCAGCATCGCTTGTAATCGAGCTAGGATCACCACCGCCATTCCACACTCTGATACGGTACGCATCTGGTATCCGGCGGTCGGTCCAATCGCGAATGTGGTTTTCCTGAAATAACGCTAGCGCCACATCATGCGCTTCCTCTATCCCCGTTCTTCCCCAATTGACCTCTATCAGAATCATCGCATTGTTGAACTGGACCTGCGACAACTCAATTTCCATCTGCCGCCATTCTCCATTAGGTTTTCCTTGCCAATGTTCGAATTGCGGGACAACGTTATAACCATCATCAACACCCCCGATTTCGAGCCCGATGATGTGTCCTTTCGCAAAGGCTAATTCAGCCGTATTGTAACCATTACCACAAGCCGGTGGTGAACTTCTCCCCCTGGTGTTTCTATGGCGTATAATACCGAGAACCGCAGTCGTACTACCATTCTCGTGGTACTTCATACAAATGTTGCTCGTGACACCACCTAAGGTGAAATCATTATTGGTCTCAATCATGGTTATCGCTTCCATTCAGATAGGGTTTCCCAATTAAAGTAGGGAAACTCTATGGCACATTTAATTTATCACGTGTTGAAGAGGTATTCGAAATGGTACTTTTTGTTATTATTTCCTCAGGCACTTTTAATCATCAAGCTGCCGGAGGGTTTTATGTTTTTTGTCGACGTACTTTACACTTAATTAGCAAAAGCGCCATAGTCAAGCTCAACAAAGCACCGATCGCTGCTTAAATCATAATCAACTAAACCAAGTTATGACACTTGTTAGGTTCAACAGTTTTCCCGTTCGGTCAAACAAAATTGGATATTTTCACCAATTCGCACCTAAGGTCGGCTATTGACAATGTGCACCGAAAGCATTGAAATACTTGTCGATTATTTGAACCAATCACCAAGCTAAGAGCCGAATATGATTCACAATTTTTTTTCGAACCCTCAATTTCGTACACTCTCTACCGTATTGCAGTGTTGGTTACTATTTTTGATTCCTAGCGCATGCACAGCATCTACAGAGCAAGTCGTTAAAGAGAACCTATATATTTGTGCTGAGTCAGAAACTGAAAATGACTTGCTCTCTTGCAGAAAAGCAGAATACGAAAAGTCCAAAAAGGAGATATCAACGCTGGTCAGCAATCTCGAAAATACTTATAGAATAGATGAACCAGATTTAGTACCCGTATTTGAAAAATCTCAATCAGCATGGATAACCTACGCCGAGGCAGAATGCCACGTTCAAACCTACTATTCTCGTTCGGGCTCTGCATTTGATGTTTATTGGTTAAGCTGTATGTCGACCGAAAACAAGAAGCGGATACGCACATTGCAGCAACTAACAGATAGCCCTTAAGTCGGGCCTTACGTATATATTCAAAAATAAAAAGGTTAAACAAAATGTCAGAAAATGCAACGGTTATAAAGTGTAAAGTCGAACCCTCAAAGGGCTTAATTACATGGGCTGCAGAAGGCAATGAAGGTGGTCAGTTTCATAGTCGAACGCTACATGTCCCCTCGAATTCTTCTGGGTTAACAATTGGTCGCGGCTATGACATGAAACAGAAGAATGCAGGAAAAGTCGTAAATGATTTGGTCGCGGCAGGCATTCCCTCAAAACAGGCAAAAATTCTAGCTAAGGGAACAGGTCTAAAAGGCGTAGCTGCAAAGAAATTCATTAAAGACAATAAGTTAACGACTTATCAAATCACCCTTTGCACACAAAAAAACTTATTTGATATTACCTATAAAGACGAGGCCGCCGAAGCTAAACGCGTATGCGAAAAAGCTGACGTCGCAAAAAAGTATGGTAAGTGTGATTTTGACAAAATGCATCCTGCCATAGAGGAAATTGTAGTCGATCTAAAATTCAGAGGGGACTATAACCCGAACACTCGAAGAATCATCCAGAAAGCAATCTCTAATAATGACCTAGAAGCATTTACTAAGCTAATGTCGAAAAAGGCTAAATGGCCAAATGTACCAAACGAGCGCTTCAAGAACCGAAAAATGTTTCTGGAAAAGGCGCTCAAGCAACTAGAGAAAAGTAGCAAGCTAAATATAAAACCTTTTGCAAAATTATTGCATGACTAACTAAAAAGTACTAATTTTGCCTTGAAAATATGCGGTCTAGCAGTGTTCGAGGCAAAATGAACCCACACCACTTTCGTGGACCATTTTTTTATGCCCACGATCCAAAGTCGAGCACACCCTATTCAAGTCACTACCCTCAATTAACACATTCAAAAATAAACACGCCTTCTTGACCTAAGTTAACCTAACTTGCCCAAACACGACCTAAATTACCTTGCCTTAAACACGCGTAAGCCCTAGTTTTTGATGGAGTTTATTTATACATCAAGATTTTGGTGTTTTGAGTTTTCATTGTTCTAGGTCATACGAAAGCAGTTTCAAAATACTAAAAAGGGAGCCGTAACTAGCAGGACGCATCAGAAAAGTACTCTAAAGGGTAAAAAATAAATCAAAAAATACATACTTGTACGGAGAAAATGATGATTAAGAAAATAACGATGTTTATGTCGGTGTTCATGTTGTTTAGCTTTACCAGTTTAGTTAGCGCTGGCGAACGAGATGAAGGTATTACCTGCCTCAATAAAGGAAGTTACGAAACAGCTGTTTATGACAAAGGCTCCAATGGCACTCTTGTCACAAAGAACATTAAGGTTGGAAACAGCTACGGCGGCGGTAAGTGCATGGGTCGCTGTGGTGGCGGCTGCGATAAGTGGTGGGCAGCAAGTGCTTGGGCGAAGGACTGTTTAGATCATGATATTTGCATCGTAGATCAGAACGGAAAAAATGACTTAGCAAATGATGAAAACTGTGGTGATGAGTTTGTGCACGCTGCCGATGATTATGTGTTCGGTGTGATACGCGGCTGCAGAGGCTAGAAGACACATTAGAGTCTTTGACTTGTGAAAACTCGGCATTGCCGAGTTTTCTACACCGTATATTGAAGCATTCTTTGCATTGTTCATAAGCATCACCCTACGGCTATTCTATTAGCGACTGGGCCCGTTTAATACCAAGATTTATCACACAACCAGAGCAAAAATAGGCGAACAATGAAATTATTATTTTATACACTAGTCATGTGTTTCTCTATAACGCTTTACCTACTAGTAATGTCAGAAAGCGAAACTAGCTCCTCAGACTCGGTAATTAAAACCACCTCACCTGAAACTAAACCTTTTTCTCAGGCGATACAAATAAACAACATTACACAAAATGATAACAGGAGCGGTACAGCCCAAGTCAATAAAATTGACTCACCCGACTCGGTATCTGAAGCTCCGACTCTCTTACCTGACAAACACACCAACGATGAAGAGTCTAATGATCAGATTTCAGCAACTGGTGACGCTCCATATAAATCAATACTCCCAGGAGAAGACGTCAACTTTGACCTGGACATTTACTCTTCCACACATCACATGATCGAGGGTAACGCTACATCAGATATCGGTGACATTCTATTTAAAAGCAGACTCTTGCCAAGCAACGAAGTAGAGCTATCGATTAATTTGGAACAAAACGAATTTGATGGTGTTGAACTCGTTGCCTATGTCGATTTGGCAAACTTCACCATGGAAATGGATGGCGCTAATAGCGTTTTGAATGTGGACCACAAACAGGTCTTGAAGCATTCTTCATCCCACCTTCAATCTAGTTTTGAACAGCAATACAAAGACTACGACGCCCCAGAACATGCCCTTGTGTTAATTCGTATGATTGCGTATTGGTCGATGTCTCCAGAAGGCTTTGTTCATGAAAAAAGATCTATTGTTAGTGAGTAGTTTTTCTTAAATTCAAACAGTTACACCTATTGGTGTGACTGCGATCTCGACATACCCCCACACTTCCACATTGCATCCTCATTTCCTACCCATTTCATCTTTACGCTGTATTACATGTTCTCTTGAGTCGTAAGTACGGCACGAGAACGACCAACTAGCTGCCTACCTGGAGTAAGTGAAAGATGACAAAGCACAATCGTTTGATCAAACATAGACTCGCCCTGTCGGGCATTACCCTATTGAGCGTAAGCTTGCTACTACAAGGCTGTATAATTGGAGAACAAGGCGGCGAAGACGTTAGTGATAATGTTTCTGAAACAATAGACGAAACGACAACGGATGCTCTCGATATCACAAATAGTATTTTCACTGAACAAAGCGGAGATTGTGCCGATTACAGCAATAACCTAGAAGCATCCGTAGTAGATATCAGCAGAAGTATGGGCTTTGAAGCGAACATATTGATTTCAAACACCAGTGACAACTGTACATTCGTATCGAACAGTATTCCGAACCACGACTTTAATGATGCTACCGCCCGCTTTGCGACCCCTGCGGCCGAATATGCGCTTGAGATGAGTGTCACCCGTGCCCCTTCCATAGCAGCATCCTCCACGGCATTATCGAAGCAAACTGAAGATGCCATGTTTCTCAACGGCGTTGTACTCGATATTCTTTCAGCTGGTTGATACGACCCAAGCATGAATGGCGCAGATGCTAACGGCAACACCGCCATTGGATACGGCACCGATTCCGCTTGGTTGCTAGATCCACTAGGTTCAGAAACCAAATTTGGAGCCGACTACATAATGCCCATACCCAGCCAACAAGACAGTACCACTACCATGGTAACCTTGTGGCGATGTTTAACGACCACCCAAGACCAAACGGCTCGCCTGTTATTGGTTTCGCCGCAGGCGGGTTCCCTATTTTTGGTTCTTAATTTTTGGATGACGCTACCGGCTCGGTTAGAAAAGCAATTTCAGGCTTCACACTCAAAACAGGTAATCGAGTGACTATTGATGGACTAAACCCTGCGGACGATAGCAATTCATCTGTCTATGATGGCACCTACGTAGGTGACTGGGAATACACCGATTCTGGGGACTTAGACGACTGTAATCGTATCACAATAGATAGGCAGTACGGCTATTATGTGACCGATAGCTATCCTTGGGTACCTGCCTGCTTTAAAGGCCCCCCTCATGAATTCTTCAACAAAAATGGTGGGCCAGCACCAGCCGGAGACACTATAACTGGTACAATGCCATCAGGAACAATAGAGGAAAACTGCCCCGAACCTGGCACACTACTGTACTTTAATTTACGGGTAGAGGTATGCTAGCTCACTATTGTCGCGGTGACCCTACCGATACTAATGTATGTATTCAAACGCCAACAAGGTCTACTATTCGCGCACTCAGGCTCAGTAATGATCGGATGGATGGGAAGTTTGTGGCTGGTTGAACGCGTTGCTGAACAGTGGGTGTAAAGTATCTTCATTAGTGGAATAACTTCACAATAATCATAATATAACTTCCACAGTCGCCTATACTTAAAACAAGCTTCTAACTAGTTTATACGCCGTATGATTTTTCGAATTTTTTTGCTTCTCTTTTTGATCGAACCCGTTTTCGCACAGAATGTAGAGCGGGAAATCATATGGGCGAGAACGAACTTTCCACCGGGGTTTATTCTCGATGGCAAAGAAAAAAACACAGGCTATGGTGATCTCCTCAATCAATACATGATGGAAAAACTCCCGCAGTTCAAACATAAGTCAATCATCTACCCAAATTGGACAAGATTACTCTTAGAGGTTCAAACGAATAAAACACAGGTAATTTGTACCAGTGCTTTCTTTTACAGAAAGCCAGATAAACGCGAAGACATAAAAGATAAGAACCTCTTATCTGCGCCAAATTTTGTATTTTTTCTTCATGACGTCATTGTGAGTAAATCCAAAAGGCACCTCTACCCCAAAGAAGTGTCTTTTCGAAGTCTACTCAATAACCCAGATCTAAAATACGGATTTTCTCGAATTGTAGGCCCTATTTACAATCAGATACTGGGAGATTATTTGGGCGTCAAAGACCTAGGAAAGCTAAGCGTAAATGCACGTTTAGACGCACTACGTTCAAAGAACAATATAGTCTTAAGGCTTGGTGAAGACATGGTCGAAGGGCCATTAAAGATGGTCCAGTACGGGAGAATCGACTATACCCTGGAATACGAATTCATGGTCAATTTCGTACAGGATAAAATACAAGGCTCTGACGAATTAGTCGCAATACCCGTAAAAGAAGCGGAAGACGGTATTTCCATTGGCGCATTTGGTTGCTCACCTTACCTCTATGGTGGAGAGGTAATTGAAGATATTAATAAAGTCCTGATCAGAGACCGAGATAAAACCACATATAAGAAGAACCTAAACTATTTATTGCCAAGCAATGAAGCACGGAAAAAGATTTATTGGGAACGCTACGATGACCTGCTTAAGATGGTTAAATAAGGCGCATCAAATTAGGTCAGATAAGAATAAAAAGAGAGTATAGGCTTGGTGTAAATTCTAGCTCTTGAGCATTAGCAGGCCCTATTCAGGCAGTAATATTTCTTAAGTTAATAATGCGAATCGAACTAGAAGTTTTTCTGCGCTTTGCTTGGTTCGCATAAATGCGGTAACAAAGACCGTATCTGTAGGTTTGTCATATCTGTAGAGAATTTTATAGCCACTATCGACTGTCAGCTGAAGATATTCAAATACACCTATATGTTCTAGCTCTGGACATACAGGACTGATTTCTGGATGTTTCGCTAGTTTATTTGCTGCAAGATCAAGAAGCTGTTCAGTTAATGATTCAGGGTCTGATATAAACTCAACCATGTACTGCTCTAGAAAATAAAGGGTCTCAAACCCAATATTAGTAATCTTAACTTTTGCCAAAGCTTGTTAACCCTTCTTGTCTACGTCTTTTCAAAGCTTCTTTTGTTTCTTCAGGTGTCATTGTCTTACCTGAGCGTATATCTCTTTCAGCGATATTCATCAATTTTAATAAAGCGATAGCTTCATCTTTTCGCTGAGCTTGATGCTCCGTCTCAATTCTATAAACAGGCTTACCACTTTGGGTAATAACCATTGGCTCTTCAAGTTCTAAATTGGCAGCATTCTGTTTCAAAAAACTGATTGTCTCAATTCGCATAATGTCTCCGAACAACGCAAGATTAAGTGGTCTAATTATAGACCATTAAAAGACTGATTGATACTAAGTATACCTCTACCGAAATCATCTGTGCAAAGCGATCCCTTTAGGTGCGTCGAAATACAGTTGAACCCACCGCATTAGCCTGCATGGTAAAAGCAAAGAAAAGCATGACAATCAGGCAATTTTGGCAAATCAATAACGATGGAAGTTGAGCAAAAGCACTACCTTTTGGAATGCTGAAAAAACGCTAGGAAGGAGCACAAAGCAATCCTTTATGTACGTTAAAATTTATTTTGGTGGACCCAAATGGAGGGAGCACTTTTTCCTCTAGCTCTATTTTCAATCGAGTCTGACCCTGCTGGTTTGCACTAGCTCTATTTTCAATCGAGTCTGACCCTGCTGGTTTGTAATTATACCGTGAATGGAAAGGTCACTGGATTTTCTACCGAAGTGGTTGAAGCTGTCTTAAAGGAAGCGGAAATCCAGGGGAAACCCTCATCCTATCCTTGGGCTCGGGCCTATAATATGGCATTAAAGGAGAAAAATTCAGTGATCTATACCCTAGTGCGGAATGCTGAGCGAGAAAAGCTCTTCAAATGGGTCGGTCCGATTAGTTTCAGTCGAGGATATATGTATAAGCTGGAATCCAAAACTGCGATTCAGATCAATAAAGTTGAAGATGCCGCCCAGCATTTATTAGGTTTGGTTCGGGAGTTTGCTATATCTCAAAAGCTTTTGGCCAAACCAGAATTTGTTAAAGGTAAAAATGTCTATCTGGTCGGTAGAGAAGAACAGTTAATCGGAATGCTAAAGCTCGGACGGATTGACTTGATGATTATGGCGGAGCCGACTTTACTATATCTATCCAAACAAATGAGGCAAGACATCAATATGTTAGAAAAAGCATATCTAATGGATGAAACACTTGGTTATATAGGAATTAACAAACAGACCTCGGACGAAACAGTTAATCGTTTGCAAGCAGCACTGGATAGGCTAAAAGATAATGGAAGCTATAAACGGATTTTACTCAAATATTTTCCTGAGTAATCACAATAGCCCCCTCACGGATAACAATACGTTCAAGGGGCCAGAATCTACAAATTGAGATTTTTAGCTAAGTGCTTACTTCTCGAATTATATGCTAAGTCTCGCTCTAATCTATATGCCGCTTTCACCCTATTGTTAACCTTAAAATTAGACCCTGCTTATACCCAACACATTTCCGCGCTGTGACAGCTGCCGACCAAAATCAAAAAGGATTAACTGACACTGTGAAGTTAAGCTATCCTTTTTCGGGTAAGAATAAACCGCCGGGAACGAGCACAAAGCAATTCTTATTGGGTTAACAATTGTTAGTAATAGCTGATACTTAAAAGGCTAGGTTTTACCTACCTCAGTTGTAATATATTGACTTTATACCATAATAACTAAATGGATTAAGCACTAGCAAGAGCGCGAAATTATTAACTAATAAAAAGGCCTAAATTATGCTTAAAGGTATACTTTTATTGTTCTCGATTTTTTCTTTGACCTTAACAGTTCAAGCCGAGACTATATTCAAAGTAGCATTCGAGAACAAAGTTCAATTCCCTTATTACATGGGACAAACTTCAAAAGTCTTGGCAGACAAACCTGGAGCGGCCGTTGAGCTAATAAAGCTCATAGAAAGCAAGGTTCCAGACATAAAAATTGAATTGGTAAGATACCCGTGGACACGTTGTTTAAAAGAATTAAATGATGGAAATATTGATGCCGTTTTTAATGCATCCTTTGAAGAGGAAAGACTAAAGATTGGAGCGTATCCGTGGAAAGCTGATTCAGTCGACACCGATCGCAAGCTCACAACGATAGCGTATCACTTTTACAAATTAAAAAGATCTGATTTTGCATGGGATGGCAAAGTTGTATCAGGAAAATCGAGCTCTATTGGCGCACCGACAGGATATTCCATCGTTGAACATTTAAAAAAGATAGGACTCAAGGTTAACGAATCCAGTTCAACTCAGAGTAACATGAAGAAATTAATTTCAGGCAGAGTTTCAGCCATAGCACTACAAGAAATAAATGGCGACTACTTAATAAAAACATTGGATGAATTTAGTAACTTAGAAAAAGTAGAGCCACCGATTATTACTAAACCATATTATTTAATGATATCGAATCAATTCAAAGGAAAGAACCCAAAAATCGCTGAGAAAATTTGGGATGCTGTGGCTTCACTTAGAGACGAGAGCTTAAATAATATCACTGAGAAATATTTTTAGTAAAGCTAATGACTGAAATATAGAAATTACGTATGTAACCAGATGAATGTTCGCCTTCAACTAATTAGAAACTAAAATTGTAAAAAGGATCTCTTTGGGCTGTGATTTCAATGGATCGTTGCAACACACAAAGTAATCCTTTATGTCCGTTAAAATTTATTTTGGTGGACCCAAATGGAGGGAGCACTTTTTCCACTAGCTCTATTTTCAATCGAGTCTGACCCTGCTGGACTGGCCAGAATATCCTGAGGCTAAAAATACCCAACCAAGGCTGTTGAGCAAAAGCGATCCCTTTGGGTACATCAAAATACCGCTAGCTTTGAGCACAAAGTAATCCTTTATGTCCGTTAAAATTTATTTTGATGAACCCAAATGGAGGGAGCACTTTTTCCTCTAGCTCTATTTTCAATCGAGTCTGGCCCTACTTAATTTCTTGTGATGACGTAAAAATACGAGCCATTAAAAACCAATTCATCGATCGTCATTTTTTATAATTTTGAGGTTGCGCTTATTATGATTCGACCTACTTGATTCCAAAAGGCAATAAAAATCGTCTTCTGATAAAGGTTTGCCAAATAAGTATCCCTGGCCATAGTCGCAGGACAAGCCCTTTAGAAACGCCAACTGCTCTTGCGTTTCAACTCCTTCCGCCACTACTTTGAGTTTCAGTCCATGAGCCATGGTTATCGATGCATTGATTAATTCTCGATCTGCCGAACATGTACCTATGTCATTGATAAAACTGCGGTCTATCTTAAGCACATGAAACGGATATTTACGTAAGTAGCTGAGTGATGAGTAACCTGTGCCAAAGTCGTCCATCGCCACTTGTACGCCAAGCTCAGAAAATTCATGCAATGTATCATAGGCATTGACGTGACCGCTCATTAACAGACCTTCGGTAATTTCCAGCTCTATGTCACCGAATGAAATGTCGAACTTCTTAATCATCTTTTTAACGTTTTGAAGCAGCGATGGCTCGCGAAACTGCCGTGGAGAAATATTAACGGCAATACGAAAATCGAACATCAGTTGCTTTTGCATAAGCGAGGTAAAGCGTAGCGCTTCGCTTAAAACAAATTCTCCAATAGGAACGATTAAGCCGGTCTGTTCAGCGATAGGTATAAACTCATCAGGTGTAATATCCCCCAGCGTCTGATTGCACCAACGCAACAAAGCTTCTGCGCCCATAATTTTACCACTATCCAGATCTACCTTTGGTTGAAACATTAGGGTAAATTCGCCCCTACTGAGGGCTTCATTCATTTGCTCTTCTAGCGCGAGACGCCGTGTGTTTTCATAGTTCATGGAGTTTGTAAAATAGGAAAAAGTATTACGCCCGAGCTTCTTTGAATGATACATTGCGGAGTCGGCATTACGTAACAGTTCAATGGAGTTATCGCCATTGTCTGGATAGATCGATATTCCAATACTAACGGTCAACAACATCTCTCGACCGCCTATTTTGTATGCCATTCCGAGATGGTTAATCATATTTTCAATGATGCCATGAACATACGCCTTGTCCTTCAGTCCATCCAAAATAACAACAAATTCATCCCCCCCCAAGCGGCCAACAGTATCTCGGCTACGCACGCTTTTACTCAATCGAGTTGCCGCTTCTATTAGAATCTTGTCACCTACATCGTGCCCCATTGTGTCGTTGATTTTTTTGAAATCATCGAGATCAAGAAATATGATTGCGCACTTTTCATTATTCCGCTGGGACTCAATCACCCTTCGACCCAGCCGATCCAAGGCAAGAAAGCGATTAGGTAGCTTGGTCAAACTGTCGTAATGGGCTTGATAGCTAATCGTATCTTGGGCTTTCTGATAATGTCCGATTACCATATTTATCGCATGTAAACCTCGAAGTGAAATAAATAGGCCCACGATTCCAAGTAGTGTGAGTAGCAAATAGAACAAAATCGTTTGCTGACTTTCAAAGTTGCTTAACTCTTCAAGTCGTTGCTCTCGAGTAACAGTATGCAAGCGAACAAGCTGATTCAGTGTAATTAGAATTACACGTAAGTTTTCGCCCACCTCTGCTGATATTCTCAGGTTCGATAGATGCGCCTGCTGACTATCTGCGTAGTCGGACAATTGGCCCTCAAGTTTTGCAGATAGTTGGAAGAACCGACTACCCATATACTTTCTTTGAAGTTGTAACCCTGCTTGGATTTCCTGTTGAATGACATACCAAAGCATGGAATAGTTTTGTAGATTATCCGCATCTTCAAATAAGGTCTGATATTCTATAGGAAGAGTATCACGTGTTTTTTCAATGAGCAGATGTCCTTGGATGTGTCGTATTTCTTCCATGGCGGTTAGATAATGAAAGGTGCTGGTCAAATGAAACTCATTTACCAAGGTATCTATGTTATCTCTATGATTCTCATACCAAGCGCGGTAGGCAATTGCGAGTAAAGTGATAGCGCCTAAAAGGATAAACACCCTATAAATATAGCGCCGAATTTCACTGCCCCAAGACTTTCCGCTGACATCGTTCATTTTGACGTCACCCCGAGCAGGTTAAGGTTTCTGGCTGTACGCTCCAAAGACAAAAAATCACGGTTTCCGGCTGGTAGAAAACTCACTGCCCCTAGATGAGCTAGAATGTTTTTATGATCTGGTTTGGTTACATCAAGTCCGAGAAATATGTCACGAAGTTTATTTTTTAGCTCGTCATCCAGCGTTTTTTTCACCGCCCAAACATAATTGACGTACGGTGGTGTTTCCCAAATTATTTGTAAATCATTATTGGCTAATCGCCCCTCTGCTAGCATCCTTTTCACAGAAATGGAGTTAGCTACACCGAGATCGATTAATCCGTCCCGCACTTGGATTGCAGTTTTATCGTGTGAGCCAGAATAAGCGACCATTGAAAAGAATGTCTCTGGTGAAATTTGTTGCTCTGATTTCATGAAGTGACGAGGCATAAGATGCCCCGAAGTTGATAGCTCGCTTCCAAAGCTAAATCGCATACCCTTAAAATCGGATAGGTGTTTTTTAGTCGGGTCGGGTCTCGCTATGAAGTAGCTTGAGAATCGCATATCTATGTCTCGCATCACCAATGCTTCTGCGCCGTAATTAATTGACGCCTTCACAAATGTAAGACCACCAAAATAAGCGATATCAATTTCATTATCACCAAATAGCCGCGACAGTTCCTGGTAATTTTTTGGAATGACCAGCTGGGTATCAACACCCATTATTTCAGACAAATGTTTAAGCAGCGGGGCATAGCGGGTACGCAACACTTCTGGGTTATCATCGGGTAATATGCCAACTTTAAGTATCGATGGCGAGATTTTATCAGGGTGCAGTACAGATATTGACAGGAAACCGCCAAGGACTAATAAAGCCAAAATGAACAAAGCAATGAGTTTACTTTTCATTCTGTTACAAATGCCTCCAGACGTGGGAATACGACGGGTTCGTAGTGTAGCAACTGAAAATGCAGGACGCATAGAGTTTCACCAAACTTAGAGGTTCAGTATAGACCCGATTAGAAGAGTTTCAATTGAGAGCTACTATACACCATCGTTACTCGCTCCTTTCTTTTCGAGGCATAAAATTCTGTTTGTACTCCTTAACAATAGTTAGTTTCAATAGAATAAAAGGGGTCGCTTTAAAGCTAGACCTAGCGGGTTTTCGTTACTCGAATGAGTACCGCTTTAACTCCGTTTATGCGCTTTTAGTGCTTGACCAAATTGTCCAAGCGGAGAAATAAATTAAAACTCCTACAACAAGATATATATACCTCTAGCCATGCAATGCACGTAAAGCAAATTGGGGGTCTTTATCTAAAATACGTAATAGAGCGCGAGCTGGCCCAGTAGGATGGCGCCGACCTTGCTCCCAATTTTCAATCGTTCGTTTGCTTACACCGATTAAACCAGCAAACCTTGTTTGTGATAAGCCTACTTTATCTCGTATAGATTTTACTTCTGGCTCAGCAAACTCAGTTTTTCGTGAAGGCTCAGCATTTTTATTAACGATGCTGTCCATTTCATTAACGCTAGCCAATAATTCATCAAACTGTTTATCGTCCACGCTACCACCTCTCGACAATTGTTT
>ENA-OSET01001805-OSET01001805.1-sediment-metagenome-genome-assembly--contig:-NODE-1805-length-21591-cov-4.513201_pt1 | contig 21591 bp, 23 predicted proteins | sample MGYA00237882_ERZ534229 | MGnify/ENA primary metagenome ERZ534229 (study PRJEB26408, sample SAMN06266212) | sediment metagenome | isolation source: Hudson Canyon methane seep mesocosm | place... | reverse complement strand
GTAATGATTGAGGGCAGGAAAATGATGGTGTATAGATCAACGCTACCACTTGTGGGGCTAGCAAATGTTATTGAATGTAGTGTGCAAAAAGGAGCAATGAAATGAATGAAGTTTGTCCTATATGTGACAGTGAGGATGTTGCTATTCGATGCGAATATAGGGGGGTGCATTCTGCCTTCATCGGATTGGGGCGTAGTCATTGCAGCACATGTGGAATGGTTTTCGCGTCTCCAATGCCTAGTGATAAGGTTCTAGAGGAATATAACGCCAGTTATTTTGCTACCGCCCATGGTGGTCAACCGCGTAATAAAGCTGCTTTGGGATTCTTTTTGGGCATAGCGCACTTGCGTCTTGCGCATATCGAGCGTTATCTGGCTATTCAGAATATCGTTGTATCAAGTTTATTGGAATTGGGGCCGGGCGCAGGTTTTTTTGCGTCGAAATGGTTAGAGAGTTATCCAAAAACTAACTATTTGGCCTGTGAAACAGATGCATCCTGTCATGTTGATCTTCATGAAATCGGGGTGGATATTCTACAGACTACTGCGTTGATGGAGGATGGCAATGCGATTGATTTGGTCGTGATGTCACATGTCTTGGAGCACGTGTCAGATCCAGTCAGATTTCTTAGTGAGGCTACTCAAAACCTTAATAAGGGTGGTGCCCTGTTTATTGAGGTCCCTTGCCGTGATTATGAGCACAAACCCATTGATGAGCCCCATTTGCTATTTTTCGAGAAAGAGTCGATGCAGCACTTGCTTAAAAAGTTGGGTTTTGACAATATTCAGGTGAGTTATCATGGGCAAAAAATAGAAGAATTAGGCTCAAACTCTTTCTTTCAGATAAAATGGATGGCTCTTCGTTCCCGTCTGATTAGCTTAGGGTTGATTGCACCATTTTCAAGTGTAAGACCAGGGATGGAAATGCTCTCTAACCCCATTGAACGAGCAATGGTTGCTCCTTTTGAAGCTCATCGAGAATCATCCCAGCCGGCTTGGTGGCTGAGAGCGTTAGCTACCAAATGTTAGAAGATATTTTAAAATAGAAAATGATATTTAAAAAAAATTGATTGGTTTCTTCTGAGGGCGCTGTGCAATATTTTCTTTATGAAAAGTACGATTTTTTTACACCGCCGTATTTTTATATATTGGTAATGGATATGTCAAAAACATCTTGTGATTTATTCAGCATTGTGTTTTTGGAGAAGTCCTCGTTTCTTGATTTATATTAAGAGGCTGTATATAAGGGTGCCGTATATTAGAGGTATTCGGTTAGGCAGATGATAATGAAAATCATATTCATATCAAGTTGTCTGTTTTAAGTAGTTTTATTAGAAAGTTGAGGAGAAAGAAGATGCCTTATTACCCCATCATTAAGGCTCCTAATTGTAAAGGGTGGACAACTTTATGTAACTTCGCCCCCAATAACTGGGAGGCAAAAGATGCTACAGAGAAATTTATTAGTTTGACGTGGGCTGAAGAAGGCCAGTGGCGGACTGAATTGCTCGATATGCTTGCAATCGATGCAATGCGTACTATCAGTATTGAAGATGTTTCTAGTATGATGCCCGAAGGGGTATTGCCCTTGTTGTCACTTAGTGCGTCGAAACTCCCGGTACGCAGTAATACCTTGCCACAGATAGATGCTCCCCAAGCTATTGTGCCAGTTTGGCGTGCGACACTCGGATTGTCAACAACGAAGACTTTAGTGAGTTACCAAGGTGAGATTGACCCTTTTCCCGCGCAGGGGTCATTGTTGACTTTTTGCCCCTTTATTCAATTTGGTGAAGAGATAGAGAATTATCTGTTATTTCTGAATATGGAAAAATCGCCATTAGCCAGAACAGCCCAAGTGGAAGTTTATGATTCCAAGACGACAAGCTTAAGAGGAACATTTAACGTAAGAAACAACGCTATAACTATTATTGAGTTGGATCCACTTGGTTTTAATCCAACTGACTTAGCTTTAATTATTTGTCGAGATATGTCAGCAATACCATTGTATTTTTCGAAAAGTCGTGACAATGAGTTTCTCAGTCTTGAGCATAGTCATCCACCAGCATCCTACGTGATTCATGGGCAGCGTTGGGAGGCCCAAAAAATACTTAAAAAAGCTTGGTTTTCAAAGGTGGTGAAACAATGAAAAGCTTTATAGAGAAATTAACAAAAACATTTTGGCTTTATATCCAGCCGCTTACTCAACGGCCCGAACAAGTAGGGGATCCGGTTAGCGATTTGTTCATTTGGCGACGTTCAAAAGAATGGAAAACATTTTTTGAATTGACGGATATAGCGGGGCTTTTTGATGATCCGGACGGTGCTTCAAGCCGATCAGTGACTATTGTTTTTTTTGACAACAAGGGTGACCAGTTTCTTGAAAAATGTTTAGAGTTGCTACCCAATCAGCGTCAGACGATCGATTTGAGCGAATTCGTGAGTGAATCGCAAAGTTCGTTCGGTACATTTTGTATCTTTCACTCTACTCCCCAAGTGATATCGGGTCTTGGCTCGTTTATTACTGAGAGAGGCTATGTAAGTTATCGTTATAAAAACGCACCGCTACGCAGTTATGTGCACGGCAACTTGGACGCAGTGTCTCTGAGTAGAAACAAGAGTCTGAAACTTCTCTGTCTGAGTAGCTTTTTTTTGCGTGAATATAGGCTTCAACATGAATTATTAGGTCCGGCGTTGTATGAGGTTGGCATAGTAAATCCAAGTTCACGGAAGAAAAAATTTATTTGCCACGTCTTATCATCAAAAGAAGGGGGAATGTTGAGTACACAAGAGATAACATTGAGACCAAGAGCATCTCATGTGTTTCCTATTCAGGTGGGAAAGTTACAATCTGTGAGGCTTGTTATTAAGAGTTATCTTGTTATGGCTAGACCACTTGTTTATCGAACGCAAAAACAACATATAGATGTTTTCCATGGGTAACAGAATTCGGATTTGGAGATAACTAAATTTAGAAAATTATTTCCTGAGTGGAAAACCAACCGGTAATCATTTGTTTGGGATTTGTGGCGTTAGACTCTTTTTATTCTCAGGGCATGTCTATTTAGGAGTAAGTAGTGGAAGTTATAATGCAACTGATTCGTGCTATCAGAGTAAATATTAAAAATTTCATGGTCTCAGTAATGAAATATTTAATTCGGGGTAATTCCCGTTTTTATGGGCGTTATTTCGGGAGTGATAATTTTTTTGTGTTGCTGATAAAGAATGTAGTTCGACCCAAACGATTTTTTATAAAATTAATATACGGTCAAGTAATTCCTTTACCATCATTTATTTTGTTATCTACACCGGCAGTTGATGTGCAAGAGATGACCCCACAATGGAAAGAGTATTTCAATATATTAAGACGTGATGGAATTGTTTTTATACCAGAGTATTTTGAAGGTAGTGCAGCTAATCTCGTAGAGCGCTATAAATTGAACAGTGAAGAATACCCACCGAGGGATAAGTATTATCGATCAAGTGTGGACTTAAATGATCCGGATGTTTTTAAGATAGTAACAGACCCGAGGCTATTGAATGTTATGGCAGAGTATTATGGTTGCCAGCCTTTTCTTAGACTTTTTCCAGGCTTAAATTGCACTCATAGTGGAAGTGTAAAAGAGCTCGAAGCACCCGGTTTTAATGATTTTTGGCATTATGACACGGTTAACCAATTGACCGTACATATTCTTTTAAAAGATATTTCCGTATCGGATAACTGCATGTTATTTGCTAAGGGTAGTCATTTAAAGCACAGAGAATATTTAACAAATAATGATTATTTCTATTCTGAAGAATATATGGATAAATACTTTGAAATAATTCCCTGTGTTGGAAAGGCAGGAACTCTGGTTATCTTTGATTCAAATGGCTTGCATCGTCTTGATTTGAAGCCAGGAACTTTTAGGTCGCATTTGCATTTAAACTATACGCCTGGTAACGACATGAAGGATTTCAAAGATGACTTCTTTAAAGATGTTTTGAAAACAGATTTTCCAATGCATGGCGCGTTGGAGTTTTCAAGGCTATCTAGTCTGCAAAGAGAAAGTGTAAAGAATTTAGTAGAAATTAAAGATTAGTTTTAGATTCTTAATGGGTGTGGTTTCATAGGAAGCTACAATAGAGTATTGCTTTAATGTTTTATCACACGCTTATTTGATTTATACGCGTGTTAGTTAGTGGAGCTATAAAATAAATTAATTCTCATTACAAAAACTGGATGTTCATGGATAAAGCAATAATCGAAGTAGGGTATGGTAAGGTCTCAAAAGTACAAATTGGTGGAAATAATCCATTAGTATTGATTGGAGGGCCTTGTGCAATAGAAAGCCGTGAGCACGCATTTAAAATGGCTGATGAAATCGGAAAAATTTGCAACCGAGTTGGAATTAGATGGATTTATAAGTCTTGTTATGACAAAGATTGTCGGTCTTCAGTGGATAGTTTTCATGGTGTTGGCGCGGATGACGGGTTACGTATTCTTGCTGACCTTAGAGAGGAATTTGGAATCCCAGTAATATCTGATTTTTCAGAACCGACTTGGGGACCTGCGACTGGGGAAGTCTGTGATATGGTACAGGTACCGGCCTATCTGTGTAGACAAACTTCTATTTTGCGAGCGGCGGCTTTAACGAATAGGCCTGTGCACCTGAAAAAAGGACAATTCATGAGTCCTTGGAATATGAAGAATTCAGTAAGGAAGATTGAAGCAAATGGGAATCACCAGATTTTATTGGCTGATCGCGGTACCTTTTTGGGCTATAACATGTTGGTTAATGATATGACCAGCTTTCCTATAATGGCCAAAGTGGGGTATCCGGTTTGTTTTGATGCGACACATTCCATTCAATTGCCGACCTCTATGGGTAATATTTCTGGAGGTCAACGCGAGTTTATTCCTTATCTGGTTCGGGCGGCAGTGGCTTGCGGGATCAATGCTTTGTTTATGGAGGTTCATGATGACCCTGATAATGCATTGTCGGATGCCAATACGGTGTTGGATATCCAGTATTTGGAAAACATTCTTGGTCAGGCAAAGGTTATACACGAGACGCGCCTAGAACTACTAGAAAAATATGGAGAGGATAATGTGCACCCAGAAAAATAATATGATGCAGGTTCGTGAGGTTATGATGCCAATAGAGAAAATTCCGATAATTGGCGAGAAGGTTATTTTGAAAGAGGCTTTTGACATGATGGGTCGGTCAGGCTTGGGTATTGTTTGTATTGTGGATGACAACAGAAAACTTCTTGCTGTCTTTACGGACGGTGATATTCGGCGCATGATCCTCAAGGTACAAAAACCATTTTCCTCATTGTTTGTAGATGATACACTCGAGCACGCTATTCGATCGCCTATGACAATACAGTCAAGCGAAACATTAGTGCATGCGATTGGGCTGATGGAGCAGAAACAAATTTGGGACTTACCCGTTGTCGATCAGGGAACCCTTGTTGGTTTGTTGCATCTTCATCCAGCGGTTAAGGCACTGCTTGGGATTTCAGAATAATGTATTCAGGTCAGGCGGGGATTGATTATCTCGCAACTAAAGTTGGCCAAGAAGATTCCCGTGCTAGTTCTCATTGGAAAAAGTATCATTCTGACTTTCGGTTTCTCGGTAAAGAGGGGTTTGAAGGTTTGCACGGGTTTGGTGGTAGCGGTAAGCCATATAAGGGGCTGCGGCGGGTTATGACTAGCTGGTTACAACGGCGGTTCCGCAAGATGGGAGGCTCGAAATTTCAAGGTATAGACAGGTTGGCCGCAGAAATGGTGGCTCGGGAACACCGCGCTTATGATTTGGATGTGCTTAGGCAGGCGCTAACAGTCTCCTTTTTAAAGGAACAAATTCCTGATTTATTTACATCAGTGTCAACAAGTTGCGTGATAGGGGATGGCTTTGGGTCGTTGACTTCGTTGATGCTCGCCAGTGACTTTTCTGATCGTGTCGTGCTGGTCAATCTGACAAAAACGCTGCTCGTTGATTTATGGTTCCTACGGTTATGGTTTGGTTCGAAAGCATTTGAGTCGCAAGTTGATCTGGTAACGGATGAAGTTGGCTTATTGCGCGCACTTGCGAAACCGGCAACGAATGAGTTTAATAAAAAGAGGGTGATTGCTATTCAGGCCTCCGATCATCAACTGTTGAGACAATGCCCAGTAGATATTGTGTTAAACATAGCATCTATGCAGGAAATGGATCTTTCAGTAATAACAACTTATTTCGATGATATGCGTGTTATTGCATCGCGGCGGAAGTTGTTCTTTTATTGCTGTAATCGAGAAGAAAAAATATTACCGGATGGTGCGGTGATACGTTTTTCAGAATATCCCTGGTGTACAAGTGACCAAATTATTGTTGATGAATTGTGTCCGTGGCATCAGCAGTATTACACGGCCATGCCGCCATTTTTTCGATCATACGATGGTCTGCATAGGCATCGGCTGGTGACTTTTAACAAGATAATTAAAGGTGTTTGATGAATAATATTTTTGAAAAACGAGCTCAATTAAAGGAAAAGTTTCGGCGACGTGAGCGACTGTTTGCTGGTTGGGTATCTTATGCTCATCCATCAATCACTGAAACCTTTGCGCGCGCAGATTTTGATTTTATTGCGATTGATATGGAGCATTCCACTATTTCAGTTGAGCAGGCACAGAGAATCATTGCTGCAAGTCAGGCAGAAGGAGTTCCCTGTCTTCCAAGACCAGTTTCACATTCAAATGACTGGTTTAAACCCTTACTAGAGTCTGGTGCGGATGGTTTGTTAGTCCAAATGGTTAATACAGCAGAAGAAGTGGAGGAGATTATTGGGCACCTTAAGTATCCTCCTATAGGGAATAGAAGTTTTGGCGTAAGTCGGGCTCAGGCGTATGGTTTTGATTTTAAAACTTATATTCAAAACTGGAACGAAACGTCGAGTTTCATTATTCAGGTTGAATCAATCCAGGCTGTTGAGAATATTGAAGAATTACTAGCCTTTGACGAGGTCGATGGTGTAATGGTTGGCCCATATGATATTTCAGGGTCGCTTGGCGTTCCTGGTGAGACATCTCACCCGCTTGTAATTGAAGCGTCAAAGAAAGTTATTGGAGCATGTGAAAAGTTCGGTAAAAGTTGTGGGACTCAAGTTGCTGATGCAACCGTTGATAGCGTGCAGGATCTCTTTGATCTAGGTTATACCTATGCAATTTTAGGTTCAGATCTTTTTGTTCTTTGGAAGTGGGCTGAACAGATGCAGGGTATGATTAAATCAATGCGTTAAATTAAAGGTTTTTTTATGAATACGTATCTTAATGAATTGTTTAATCTTGAAGGTAAGGTTGCTGTAATAATTGGTGGAGGTGGACACCTTTGTGGTGAAATGGCTCGAGGACTTGCTCGTGCCGAGTGTAAAGTTGCCATCCTAGACTTAAAGCTGGAAAAAGCAAAGGTTGTAGAAGATGAGTTAAAAAAATCTGGATTTGATGATGTAATATCGATTGCGATTGATGTTGCACAAAAGCAAGATCATATTAATGCGCTAGAAAAAGTCTTAGCAGCATTTGGTCAAGTGGATATTTTGGTTAATGGTGCTGGAATTAATGGTCCGACACCTTTTTTTGAATTAACACTTGATGAGTGGTATGCAATATTAGATTCGCAGATTACGGGTACATTTCTTGGCTGCCAAGTGTTTGGGGAGTATATGGTTGATAGAGGTAGGGGTTCAATCATTAATATTTCATCGGCATCTGCAGGCCCTCCTCTTTCCAAAGCGATTACTTATTCTGTGGCCAAGGCAGGCATTAAAAACCTGACGCAAAACCTTGGGCGGGAATGGGGGCAGAAAGGTGTTCGCGTAAATGCATTGCGGCCAGGGTTTTTCCCAACTGAATGGAATCGTAAGAATTTTATTACTCCCGAGCGTGAAATCGCTATTTTGGGACACACCCCAATGAAGCGTTATGGGGTGCCGAATGAATTAATTGGGGCCACTTTGTGGTTGGCATCAGAGGCATCTGGTTTTGTTACGGGTGCGGAGATTGCGGTTGATGGTGGGTTTTCCTGTATGACTATTTAAGGGGTCTGAATAGCTTTAAGCAAAGGTCATATTGTAGATTTGGAGTAAAGACATGAAGCAAAAAACAGTGGTAATTACGGGGGGGAACCGTGGAATTGGACTTTATATTACAGAGGCTTATATTAATGCAGGCTATTTTGTAATTGTGGGTTCTCGCCAGGAGTCTGGGTTGAGAGAAAAGTTTGGCGATAAAATAAGATTTATCCCTACGGATGTTAAGGATGAATCTGCTCACTATCGCTTGGTTAATGCTGCAATCGAAGAAACAGGTTCGCTAGATGTTTACATCAATAATGCGGGTTTTTCAGAGTGGCGTCCCATCGCGGATATTGATGAAGAATTCCTGGACAATTTGATTAGTACCAATTTAAAAGGGGCTTTTTGGGGTTGTAAAGTCGCTTCAAGTGTGATGCAGAACGGTGGGTGTATTATCAATGTTTCCAGTATTGCAGGTAAGCGCGGAAGCTTAAATAATTCTGCCTATTGTGCATCCAAGTTTGGGATGAATGGATTAACACAATCACTTGCCAAAGAACTCGGCCCACGTGGTATTCGGGTGAATGCTTTGTGCCCAGTGCTTATCCCTACAGAGGGTTTGCTTGAAGCCTTAAAGGGTAGTGCTTCTCCCGCCAAAGGTAACGCGAAAGAGTTTATTGAAAATTTTACAACGTCTAATGCTGCGTTGGGCAGACTCCCAACAGGAACAGAAGTCGCCGCGACGAGCTTGTTTTTGACGTCTAGTGCTGCATCTGCGGTGACGGGGCAATGTATTAATGTAGATTGCGGTGTATTTCCTCAATGAGTAATAAATAAAATGAAAATAGTTGCTGTTATTCCCGCTCATTTGGCATCGGTCAGGTTTCCAAATAAAATATTATTTGAATTTCATGGTTTGCCTATGATTGAGCATGTCAGACGGCGAGCGTTGCTTTCTGAGGCGGTTTCAGAGGTTTATGTGGCAACCTGTGATGAAGAAATCGCGGAAACAATACGCGGATATGGCGGCAAAGTTATTATGACTGCTAATACGCATACAAATGGTACAACACGCGTTGCTGAGGCAATAGCAAACATTGATTGTGATTATGTGATGTTGCTTCAAGGGGACGAACCATTAATATTACCTCGGCATCTTGATGAATTCGCGCAAGCCATTAAATCCGATCCTTCTGGTGATGCCTGGAATGCGACAGGTCCAATTGAACATAAAGAAGAGTTAGATCGCCATTCCTTTGTGAAATGTGTGATTTCACAATCGGAACGCATCATGTACTGTTTTCGGCGCTCACCTTGCTACAGTGTAACTGACAAACAACGAGTATTTGTTCGTAAAATTCTTGGGATTATCGCTTATCGCAAAGATTTTTTGTTACAGTTGACGACTCTTCCTGCTTCACCCGTCGAACTTGCTGAGTTTATTGAGCAGATGAGGATCATTGAAAATGATTATAAATTACAATCTGTTTCGGTAACCCCAAGTCTTCCTTCTGTAAATGAACCTGATGAGGCGGATATCATATTAGGATACATGCAACAAGATAATGAACAGCGAATATTACTTGAGCGGATTCTGAAATAACGGTATCAGATGAGTTTTTATCGTCTATAAACGGGAATATTTTGCTAAGCGAAGAACAGTATAAAGAGTTATGTGTCGTATGCGACCGTATATTGTTAGCAGAAGATTCAAAGGTTGAGTGTATTGCTATTCCATGGTTACACATTATTCGAGAACACCCAGTATTCCTTAACAATTACATTGACCTTTTTGCATCTGAACATGGCATTAAGGCATTTGTTAAGTCAAGATTACGAAGGTTACGTAATTTGGCGGTATGGTTTAGGCAACTTGGTAGATCATTTTATTCAAAAGGACAATGGTGGTTTAGTTCGAAGGATATTTCTGGCCCGATTGATGTTTTGTTTGTCTCGCACTTGGTGAGCGAATCCCATGTGGGTCAAACGGATGATTTTTATTTTGGTGAATTGCCTGATGAATTAGTTAAGCAAGGATATACGGTAGTCATTGCGCTGATTAATCATTCAGGAGGGCAAAGTAATTTATTTGCGGATAAATGGAAGAATAATGTTGTTCCACGAGTAATCCTTTCGGGTTCGTTAGGCATTAGTGAGGAAATCAATAGTCATCGACGGCTTAAAATTGAATCGTTTCGACTAAGAAAGTTAGCAAGTAAAGAGACTTATAGCTTATTTAAGAAAGTGTTTTTACGAGCGTCACTGGAAGCGTTATCAAATGCTTCATTGACTACGTTACGCATGGATAAGCAGATTGCTGCACTCGTAGCCAAGCTAAATCCTAAGGCTATAGTGACTACTCATGAGGGTCATGCTTGGGAGCGAATAACGTTTTCCGCCGCCCGAAGAGAGATTCCAGAGATACGGTGTTTGGGGTATCAGCATGCTGCTGTATTTCGCTTACAGCATGCTATTCGGCGTGATCTTTCTACTACATATAATCCTGATAGAATTTTAACGGCAGGAACGGTTTCTAAGTTGCAATTAGAATATATGCTAAGTTCAGAAGGGAGGGCGATATCAGTGTTAGGGTCTTGTCGTTCATTTAAGGGGACCTGCCCCTCTAAAGAAGAGTTAGTAATGCGGTCATATAATCTTACATGTTTAGTTATTCCTGAGGGTATTGTTAGTGAATGCTATCTTTTATTTGATTTTTCATTGGCTTGTGCTCAATTATTTCCGGAGATTCAATTTATATGGCGACTTCATCCTATTGTAGATTTTGAATCCTTGGTTACACGGAATGCTAAATTAAGAAACCTACCAAGAAATATTGTGTTATCCCAGGCAACGCTTGAGGAAGATTCCTCCCGATCTTGTTGGGCTCTATATCGAGGATCTTCAGCAGTTGTTTCGACGATAATGAATGGGGTCCGACCAATTTATCTTCAGATGTTAGGTGAGATGACAATTGACCCCATTTACGAGCTCGAAGTATGGCGAAAGAGTGCTACTAGTATTTTGGACTTTAAACAAATAATCCAGGTAGATATCGATGACAACTTTGCGTCTTCAGAAGAAGATCTTAGATTAGCTCAGGAATATTGCGAATCGTTTTATTTGTTTTTTAATGTAGATGTTCTTACCAGCTTGATACTGGAAAAAACCACATATGACCAGCATAAATCAACATAACCAAAGTCAGTGATATTTCGAGCCAATGGTTCAGGGGTGGTAGTGAAATTGTTTTTCTAGGTCGATAATTAAGTTTTAAGTATTAATCCCGCACTAAGAGGAATTAACAAAGCCATAGAATAAAAAACTAAGGGATGATGCTATTTATCAAGGTGTAGTGCCTTCGATAATTGTCTTGCTAATAAATTGAATAAAATAGCTTTATTATGGTTAGTATCCTTTTTGAAATTTTCACCTTAGTTTTGCACTATAGACTGGTTTAATTCATTAGTCATTTCATACGCCACTGACTAATAATAAAACTGTGTTTGGCAGGTCTTTTGTTCTCGTTTTGATTTGGGTTAATTAAGCGTTGATTATTATGACTGTGTGAAACTGCCATAAATTGGGATAAAGATGTAATAGAATAATTTTATTATTGTCGCTTTTTTTAAACGTCATTCACGATTTTTCCATAATAAAGTACAATGAAATTCAAGATATAAAAAAATAAAAAGTATGCTTTTTGGTGATGAAGTACAAAAAGTTTTGGTCGCTATGGCGAGAGGCACTTGGTTTTAGTAATAGAGTCAAAGAACTTGATTTAAGACCCAGAGTTATTCTGGAAATAGTGCGAGTTTGTAGAGTGTATTAACCTAGATTGATTCAATCGTTAGCTGTACCGCTGATTCTTTAAACTCTGAAGGTTAGGTATTTTGTTTTTTAGTTTAATTGAGGGTTTAAAATAGTGGAAAATGGTCCTTTTAGTAAGGAAAAGAACCTCCTGTCAGTTGTTATTGCGACCTTGGGTGGAGATTCTCTTGAGAAAACAATAGATCATTTAAATGTAGGAGCTATAAAACCCTTTGAAATTTTGATTTGTATACCAACTGAGGATGCATGTCGAGTTAATGATTTTTTTTTTAAAAATGTTCGTGTTATTAAAACTTCATGTCGAGGTCAGGTTGCTCAACGAGCAATAGGGTTTCAAAAAGCACGTGGGCGATATGTTCTTCAGTTAGATGATGATATGCTTGTAACCAAAACTTGTGTTGAATATTTATTGAATACAGCAATAGCTGAAGGAGGGAACGTTGCTATTGCACCTGCGTTGATATGTGACAGTAGTCGCAAGTCATTTTATCAAAGACCTAGGAATCAACTTTTGCTATGGGTTTACTATTGGTTGCTTAATGGAAGCTCTGGGTACCAACCGGGTAAAATAACACTAGCAGGCACCAACGTAGGTATTGATCCAAGGTTTGTTGAGGATGACGTGGTTGAAGTTGAATGGGTTCCTGGTGGGTGTTTGCTACACCGTAGAGATAATTTGATAACCGATAACTTTTATCCTTTTAGTGGAAAAGCTTATAGTGAAGATCTTTATCATTCTTATTTTCTAAAATTAAATCAAGTTAAACTCATGGTATGTAATTCCGCGGAATGTTTTCTTGATGATTCAGTTGTTGTATATAATTTCACTGTCCTTGATTTTCTTTCCTATTTAAAAGCTGATCTAAAAGCCAGATCACATTTAGTTAAACTAACAAAAAATAGTTTAACTAGAATGTATGTTTATTATGTTTTTACAATATTAAGATATATATCAATCAAGATTAAAGGGTGCTTAGGGAGCGGATGATTGGTCATTGTAATCAGGTGAAACATTATTAAGACGTCTACATTAAAACTCATACCACATTACTTTTTGTTGCCAGCTATTTTGTTAAATAGCTTGTTTGGTAATCAAGTATGGTCTCCGACCTTAATGCTTTTGGGGCAAGTTTTATACTGGTGTAGTCTATGTATTGCTATGTATGTTGTTCAACAGAACTTTGGCCGCTCTTATTGGCTATATTTATTGGTTTCCCTTCTTGTCGTTAGTCGAATGGCGTCGTATATTGAAATGCCGGGCACCTATTCAATGTATATACTGTTTATGCTTATGCTATTTGCAAGTGCAGGAGCTTCATTAATATTACAGGCACCTCAGATAGTGAACACTCAAGCTAAGATTTTTTTTATATTGAGCTTTCCAGTAATGATATTACAAATTTCTGGTTTTTCAGAATGGGTGCAAACATTTAATACTTTGTACAATATCACAACTAGTAATGGTGCTACTGTTCATCCAGAGTTTTTTCTGTTGTCCTTGTTTAATACACCTGTTGATAGTCTCATTGAAAATTATGGGTATGGTGAAACGTCCTATTATTTTAAGTATTTGTCAATGCAGTCTCGGCCACCAGGGCTAACACATTCTAGTGCTATGCTTGCTGTATTTATACTTGCTGGTACAGCATTACACCTTGGGAGGTTAAGGGGTAAGCAAGTACGTTTTTATGATTTAGTTTTAGTTTCTGTAGTGGTTTTTTCTGGAGCAAAGTTGGCGTTGCTAGGCTTTATCGCCATAGTGTTTCAAGCCATTTTAGGTGCTAGCAGAAAAATACGATTTAGGCTCATATCTATATTATGCTTATTGCCGATAGTGCTATTGCTATACTCTTTCATTTTCCCTGCAAGTAAAAATCACAATTTTAGCCCTAGTGCATTTGAAGTGTCATTTCTTACTCGGGCTATTGATGCTGCCGTTGATGTTAACCCTGATCTTGTAGAAGAACCATATGTAATAGACATTATGGGTAGATATCCAACGTTATTAAATAGTGATAGTATTGAAAGTGGGGGGTTGTCAGGAACAGTAGGTCTTTTGACATTTTTACCGTTCGTTCTTATTATAGTTTTTGCTATAAGTTCAGTAGTGGCTAAAGGCTTTCGTATATGTAATAAATTTTTACCAGATAGAGTTAAAATTTCAAAGTTGATGGTGCTAGTTTTATTAGTTGTTCCTTTGGCATCAAATATGTTCAACACACCCTTTTATGGTTTGTGTATTGGTATTACAATACTACCCATTATCATAGGGTTGTCACCTCGAATAAGAAATCATTTATTACATTGAAAACTAATCAAGATTATTTTGTTCGTATGTGTTTGAAATAACACATAGAATTTTACAGAAAAATATCATATATCATGAGACCACATTTTTCAGTTGTAATTCCTTTATATAATAAATCGCTACATATCGCTACTACACTTAACTCGGTACTTCAGCAAAATTTTGATGATTTCGAAATAATAATTATTGATGATGGCTCAACTGATGGTAGTGGTGATGTTGTCGCTCAAATAAACGACGATCGTATAACCCTGATTCACCAAGTGAATTCTGGTGTTTCTGTGGCTCGTAATCGTGGTGTAGATCAATCAAAAGGAGAATATGTTGCTTTCCTTGATGCGGATGATGAATGGTTACCTTGGCATTTAGATGAATTAGATGGGCTGATCAAGGAGTTTCCTGATTGTGGTATTTATTCTGTTGCTCACTATATTACGCAGGGAGGCATAAAATATTATCCAAGTACTGGTGTTGCTAAAGAATTTAGAGGGATTATTGATGATCTATATACTACTTTTAGTAAAGGGTTGGCATTAATTAACAGTAGTACAGCATGTGTAAAAAAAGATGCATTTTATCGTTCAGGATGTTTTCCAGTTGGAATTACACGAGGTGAAGATGTATATATATGGCTTAAAATTGCAAACAAAGAACGCTTAGTCCATAGTGCAAAAGTATGTGTGCAATATAATAAAGATGCTGTAAATAGAAGTAACCATGAAATAAATATAGAAATACCATACTACTGTATATATTTGGATGAACTTTTTTTCAGTGAAGAAGTAAGAGATGATGAAAAAAAAGGGATCCTTGATCTTCTTTTTAAGGGGATCTTATATACAGCTGCAGGTTATCGGGTAAATGGCTGTATGAGTGCTTTTAGTGAATTAAAGAAGCTACAAGTTGTTAAACAATCATTTATTTTAAAATTAGCATTAATGATTTTAAGAAACATGCCGGCTGGATTGCTGATTATGCTGAGAAAAAGACGTCATTCTAGAAAATAAAAAAATAATTTTATGAAAAGTGAAACCATTGATAAGGAATTAGTTTCTGGAGATTTTTTGACAGTCACTACAATAAACAATTTTTTACAGTTGTGGTTGAGAGGTGATTATCTCAAGGGGAAGGTTCGTGATGTGTTTGAAAATTACTATCGAAGTTATATAAATGAATTTGGAAGCTATATTCAATATTATTATGCAGAGCAAACAAGAGATTTATTTGATGAGCTCGGTAATGACAAGAAGTTGAAGATTCTGGAAGTAGGATGTGGTTGCGGTACAGAATCTTTATGGTTAGCAATGCAAGGGTATTCAGTTACTGCCATTGATATTTCGGATGACTTATTGGAAGTGGCTAATTGTCGTAAAAAAATTCTTGAAAATTATTTAGGTAGAAGTTTATCGTGTAACTTTGTGAAACGCTCATTACTCAATATTACCGACGAGCAATATGATGTGATATGGATGTCGCAAACATTTCATCATCTGGAGCCACGGGCTAAAGTATTAATGAAATTATCCGAGCTGTTATGCTCCGGGGGCAAATTGATTATATCTGAAACAAATGGAATGAATCCATTGATTCAATTAAGATATTTCCTATCAAGAGGATTTAAAACAGTAATAAATCACTGCGGTGAACACTGGGGGCATGAGATCATTATGGCACACAATTTAGTTAGGTCTTTAAGTCGCCATGATATTGCAAATAAGAAAGTAAGATATTATAGATTATTACCTAATCAATCTTGGGTTACTCAGATTGTATCAAGATTTGGCATTATAGATAAAAAAGTGTTTGGGTTACTGAGACCTTTATACACGCATTATAATTATATAGGTACTAAACAATAGTGGTAAGAGTATTACTACTAGTATTATTTTTTGATCATTAAATTATAGTAAAAATATATGTTGTTTAATTCATTAACGTTTGTTTTTATATTTTTACCAGTCGTTTTTCTGGTTTTCATAGTCCTTGAGAGGTTTAAGCTTTACAAATCAGCCTTGTTTTGGTTAACAATATCGTCATTTTATTTTTATGGCTATTGGCAGCCCAAATATATTTTACTGATTGTTGGATCAATTATTTGCAATTACACCCTGAGTAGAGTGATAAATACTGGGGTTTATTACAGAAGAATAATATTGATAATCGGTGTTGCCGGAAATCTATCTTTGCTGGGATATTTTAAATATACAGATTTTCTGATTTCATCTATAAGCTCCGTTGTAGATTTAAATATACCTGGTCAAAATATTATTTTACCACTTGCTATTTCATTTTTTACATTTCAACAAATCGCCTATCTTGTTGACGTATATAGGGGTCTAGTTAAAGAACACAATTTTTTAAATTATTGTCTTTTTGTTACTTTTTTTCCTCAGTTATTAGCTGGACCTATAGTTCACCATTCTGAAATGATGCCCCAGTTTTTGGGGAAATATAAGTTAATAAACTACGACCTAATATCTAAAGGAATTTTTATATTTTGCATAGGTTTATTTAAAAAAATAGTTGTTGCAGATTTTTTTGGAACGTGGGCTGATATAGGTTTCGCTGATGTATCTGTTTTAACAACTACGCAAGCTTGGATTACATCTTTTAGTTACACTTTCCAGATTTATTTTGATTTTAGTGGATATACCGATATGGCTATTGGTATTGCTTTAATGTTTGGAATACAGCTTCCGGAGAATTTTAATTCTCCATATAAAGCCAAAAATATTATCGATTTTTGGCGTCGCTGGCATATAACCCTGTCGAGATTTTTGCGTGACTATTTATATATCCCATTAGGAGGAAATAGAAAAGGCCTTTTTCTGAAAGGTATAAATATTATGGTAACGATGGTTCTTGGAGGGTTGTGGCATGGGGCTTCATATACGTTTATTATATGGGGCCTTTTACATGGCACATATCTACTAATCAATCATTTATGGGTATATATTTCTAATTTAAATCTTGCTTTTGTGAGTAAAAATAACTCACCTTTAGGGTCATATATATCTCATGTAATTACTTTTATTGCTGTGGTATTTGCATGGATATTTTTTAGAGCTGCTAGTGTTAGTGATGCCTGTATTGTGGTTAAAAAGCTATTTAATACTAGCCAAGCAGTTAGTTATTCATTTTCATTTGTAGATATAGAAAATTATTTTAAAAATGATCAGATATCGTTTGCCCAATATTTATTTCTAAATCCTGATGGTCAATTAATATGTATGTTTTTTTTGATAATCGCATATTTGGTTGTTATTTTCTTCAAAAATAGTAATCAATTAGTTGAAAATTTTTTGCCAACCTTAAGTAAAGCGGCATTTGTAGCTATAACGTTGGTCATATTGATTACTTTAAATGTTTATATGGTTACGCCTAATGATTTTCTTTACTACCGTTTCTAACATCAAATTCTTTTTTGTTTTTTTATGCCTATTTGTTGCAATAGCAATGTTTGGCTTTATGTTCATGGAAGGCAAGGCTGAAGAAATGATTTTAATGAAGGAGAATGAGCACTATAATTTTTTAATTGTAGGGAAAGAAAAGAATGTTGCTCTTATAGGTACATCCCATTCGGCAAGTTCGTTAAGCTATTTTTCAAATAAAGAAGAGATACTGGATTTAGCTGGCGCATATACAATTCCAACCGTCATGTATTTTAAATTAAAACATACTTTGGTAAAGGTCTCTCATCTTAAAACATTATATCTTGAAGCTGATTATCATTTGTTTTATGAAGGACCACTTTATACGAGTGATCGGAGTGATGGAGTTAAAAGGTGGTCAGCATTTTTTGAACCTTCTTCAGGGGAAGTGTTAGGGGAATTGTATGCTGTTTCCAAACCTAGGTTTTACTCAATTGAGCGTGATACAGCTCCGATTTTAATTAAAAGAATTATTGCTGATTATTTGAAGCGATTAAAAATACTATCAACAAAGAATTTGTCATCTATTCGGCCTCTAAAGAAATTTTCCAATATGTGTGATGATGATTTATGGAGTTCTTTTATCAATGAAGCTAAAAAAAATATTGTTGTTGATAATAAGTATTGGTATGACTTGACTAAGAATGACAAATATAAAGCAGCCAAAGGGCGTCAAACAGAGGGTTTTGGAATGATAGATAATGCAAAATTAAGTTCTTTAATGCTGGATTATTATCAGAAAGCAATTGAGTTGGCAAAAGATAATAATGTTTCAGTAGTACTCATCAGAAACCCTCTTCCAAAAGAATATTTAGAAAGTATACCCGAAAATATTATTAATGATACGGATCAGTATTTGGAAGAATTAGAAAAGAAATATGGTTTAGATATACTGGATTACAGATATATTTTTAGTAATAAGACAGAAATGTTTTACAATCAAGATCATGTTAATCAGTATGGCGCTGTTGAAGTAAGTCAAAAAGTTAGAAATCATTATTGTAATTCTTTGTAATGCTTTTCCTAAAAAGGCATCTCTTATCGCGACATGACTTTGAAGCATACTTATATTATTTAGATAAATGAGAGGGTGCATTGAAAATAATTTATGTCATTACTAGGTCAGATGTTATGGGTGGTGCCAGCGTGCACTTGCTTGACCTTGCCTCTGGGATGAAAAATGCGGGGCATGACGTTATAGTTTTAGCAGGCGGTTCAGGAATTTTATTTGATAAGGCTGCTGCTCTAGGAATTAAATGTCAATCCGTGACTTACTTAAAAAGAAAAATAAGTCTTTCAGAAGACTTTAAGTGTTTTTTTTCTTTGCGAGATATTTTTAATGCGAATAAACCTGACATGATACATGTTCACTCATCAAAAGCTGGGATACTTGGACGGTTGGCGGCAAAAAGTTTAGGTATACCTGTGATTTTTACTGCTCATGGCTGGGCTTTTACTGAAGGGACTCCTAAGTCAACAAGATTGATTTATTGTTATGTTGAAAGATTTGCAGCCTACTTGTGCACTGCAATCATCACTGTTTCTGATTACGATCGTTGTCTGGCATTGTCTTATGGTATTGGCAATGAACAATTGATAACAACAGTTCATAACGGTATGCCAGATATCTTGTCTACAAAGATTAGTAAAGAAAATGAATCTAGTTCGTGCAAACTTGTTATGGTTGCACGTTTTGATTTTCCAAAAAATCACCATGATTTACTCTATGCTCTTGCTAATATTATTGACTGCGACTGGAGTCTTGACCTTATAGGTGATGGTCCCTTGTTTGATGATGTGAAACTACTTGCAGAAAAGTTAAATATTAATCAACGAATTAATTTTGTTGGTGCGTCGAATAAAGTTTCTGAGTATTTATCTACAGCTGATGTTTTTGTTTTGATTTCGAATTGGGAAGGCTTACCTTTAACTATTTTAGAGGCAATGCGTGCTGGGTTGCCAGTGGTTGCATCTGATGTTGGAGGTGTAGCGGAGTGTGTTGTTCTCCAAAAAACGGGTTTTTTAATTGATCGGGGGGATATTAAGGCATTAGCATTATCTTTGGAACAACTAATAAATTCGCCTAATTTAAGAAAATCAATGGGAGAAAATTCCAGAATGTTATTTGAAACATCATTTACTTTTAATCACATGTTTAATGATACTCTTAATGTTTATAAACGAGCTTTGAGTATTTAATATGATTTTGATTACCGGGGCGACGGGATTCATAGGGAAAGCTCTTACTGAATATTTGTGCAAAATACAGAAATATAATGTTCGTATCTGTGTGCGAAAAAACCCTATAGACTTCCCATCAGATGTTGAGGTGGTAATAGTAGATGACCTTTCTAAAAGTGAATTTTCACCCAATATTTTTTCAGGTGTGACATGCATTATTCATCTTGCTGGTCGAGCCCATAAAGTGAATGGTAACGACGCTCATGCGTTACAAAAATTTCGAGATGTTAATGTCAGAGGTAGTTTGAACTTGGCTAAGCAAGCATCAAAACATGGGGTGAAGAGATTTATTTTTTTAAGTTCAATTGGTGTTAATGGAAACTCAAGCTTAACGCCCTTTAGTGAACAAGATATTCCCGCACCTATACAAAATTATGCTATTTCTAAGTTTGAAGCTGAACAAGGGTTAAAAGAAGTATCATCGATAACAGGTCTTGAATTGGTAATTATTCGTCCCCCATTAGTATATGGTCCTTGTGCACCCGGTAATTTCGCAACATTAATACAATGGATGAATAGGAATATCCCCTTGCCTTTAGGAGCAATACATAACAAGCGAAGTTTTATTGCAATAGATAATTTAATAGATTTAATCTTAACTTGTATTGAACATCCTGCGGCTGCAAATCAAGTTTTTTTAGTATCTGATGGGGAAGATTTGTCGACGACTGAGCTTTTAAGTCGATTGACTCTTGCGTTAGGAAAGAAATCAAGGTTATTTCCTATCAATCAACAATTTTTAGAGTTGAGTTTAAAGTTGATAAATAAATATAATTTAGCGCAACAATTGTGTGGTTCACTACAAGTTGATATTAGTAAAGCTCAAAATCTTTTAAACTGGAGTCCACCCATTGATGTTGATGAAGGTTTACGAAAAACGGCACAGTTTTTTCTTGAATCGGAATCTGTATGAATGGTTTGCTATTACCTGGTTTTGTATTAGTCCTTTGTGCCTATTTTATTCTCCATTTACCAGTGTCGCAAATAGCTTATGAAGTGGTGTTCTATGAACAAGTCACGTTGCATAGGTAGTCAAATCACGTCGATTATGAAAAAAAATGAAGCTGGTATACCATTTCTACCGCGGATACGGCATGAGCATGCGACATTTATAAATGACATTCTAAATACCTTGTTAATGAAATGAATGAAAGAGCTTAAATGAAAAGAGTATTTGATTTGTTTTTTTCAGTGATTGCGTCCTTAATATTGTTATTTCCTATTATTGTAGTTGCTGTAATAGTTAAATTAACATCTCAAGGTCCTGTTTTGTTTTGGTCGAATCGGGTTGGGCTTGATAATACTATTTTTAGTATGGCAAAATTCCGGAGCATGAAAGTTGATACACCTGCGGTAGCGACACATTTATTACTAGACCCAAAAAGTGCTTTAACGCCTATTGGCGGTTTTTTAAGAAAAAGTAGTCTGGATGAATTACCGCAGCTATGGAGTATCTTAAAAGGTGACATGAGTGTTGTCGGGCCTCGACCGGCACTTTTCAATCAAGATGATTTGATCGCATTGCGCAGAGAAAAAGGTATACATAGACTGATTCCAGGTTTAACAGGTTGGGCGCAGGTCAATGGCCGGGATGAATTGCCAATACCTCAAAAGGTTGAGTTAGATGTTGAGTACCTCAATAGGCAGTCTTTTGGATTTGACCTTTATATTATTTGGTTAACTTTTATTAAAGTTATCCGAAAAGATGACGTTTCCCATTAGTTGGGTAAAACAAGATTACTATTCTCAA
>ENA-OSET01001804-OSET01001804.1-sediment-metagenome-genome-assembly--contig:-NODE-1804-length-21592-cov-4.900023_pt1 | contig 21592 bp, 20 predicted proteins | sample MGYA00237882_ERZ534229 | MGnify/ENA primary metagenome ERZ534229 (study PRJEB26408, sample SAMN06266212) | sediment metagenome | isolation source: Hudson Canyon methane seep mesocosm | place... | reverse complement strand
CTAAAATACAAGACAAGCTCGTTGCGATGAAACCATTTTTATGAATTTCATCTGCACTTATTTCTAGTATTTTTTGACGAGTTAGTTCAGCGTCTCTCATATTAACTTGCTTTAATTAGATTATCGTTTCAATTTATTCTAACCGACCGTTGGGTAGGTTGTAAACTAAGTTACTTGTTCTATTAATTGAGTCGTGTGATCATTCCAATATAGAGCTAGAACGATTCTAATGAAGCTGGATCGGATTTTAGGGCTATGATTTCGCTGAAAGCCATATACATAGCTTGATGCATTAATACTGACTTTGTTTATTTTGAAAATGGCATCTGTATTAACTCAAAATATGTCCTCTTTTGAGTAGTTCATCTGGCTTAGTAAAGTGCATACGCTAAAATTAATACTTTTCTATTTAATGTCTAAGAACAAGATATTGTGCTCATTTAGAATTAGCTTTGATTCTTCAGATATCTTCTCTTTACATGCAATAACTAATAATTTTTGTGCTCTTGTCATTGCTACATAAATTAAACGCAAATCATCATCGGTAGTTGATTCCATTAGCTCTTTATTAGTAAATGATTTTTTTATGTGGTTATTAGAATCGAATAATACTAAAACAGATTCAGCTTCTAACCCCTTACTTTTATGAATAGTTAAAGCTCGTGAGCTTCCGCTGTGATGGGGAAAGTGCATGGTAGGTTTTTCTAGCCTCTGCTCTTCATAGATAAGAGACTCACCAAGCTTAGTTTTAAAAACAGCTTTAATTACTTTTAAATCAAGTTCATCTTCTTTACTTAAGCTGATGGCTAATGATCTAAATTGTATTCGGGTAATATTATTTTCTGAGCAGATGTCAGTAATACTTAAACCTACTTGTTGAGAAATGGACTTTTCTAATATGCGAATACATTTTTTACTTTGATGTTCTAGTACATTATTTAAATGATCAATATAAGGCGAGAGAGATTTATTACTTTTTGATAGAAAAAAAATGTTATCAGATAAACCTAGTGATTTTCTTTTCTGATAAAAAACTTCAATTATCTGTGCGGTTTCATTAGCTTCTATTGCAAAAACTGGACAGAAACTACCTTTGTCTGACGTTTGCTGAAATGATTTATTAAATGTATTAGCTAATGCAACAATCTCTAACGAAGAACGATAATTTATATGTTTTTCATTGTAGTTATCACAATTGGTTTTCATTAGTGACAACGGGAAGTCATTGAATGTTTTTGGTCTACGAGCACCATTTTCTGAGCTGCCATAAGAAAAGCCATAGATAGACTGGTTAGGATCACCAATAACGCTTAATTCTGTTTTTTTACCTTTATAAACATCAGTAAAAATATCATGTAGCCACTTGTATGTATCTTGGTACTCATCCACGAAAATATATTGTAGTTTTATGGACAACGTTTTTCTAATACGAGCTTTTGATACTAATTCTTTAGATCTTTTGACCAACAAATCATTTGTTATTAAATTTGCATCATCGAGAGCATTATATATTCTTTCTTTTTCTTTATTCCATTTACTATTTATTACTCTCTGTCTTTTAGTTGGGTCTTCTATGGTCTTTTTAGCCCAATTTATATAGCCAGATATTTCATCTTCTTTTTTAGATAATCCTGAAACGATTGAATAATCAGCTCCCTTTGGGAAGTGCGGTTTAAAGATAAATCTAAACAAAAAACTGTGAATAGTACCTATAAATATATTCGGAGGAATTAAAATTTCCTTTGAAAGCTTACTTTTAATGCTAACAGTTGCGTCATTTGTATATGTAATTACACATAAAAATTTGTTGGTATCTAAAGTTACAATCTTTTCAATTATAGCTTTGACCATGCTAGTTGTTTTGCCACCACCAGCTCCAGCATATGTAACAGAAATCAATCAATAACTCCGACAAACTTAAAAGCATCAATAATATAAGGAGGAATTATGAATTTTGAATTATTATCTAACTCATTAAGCAAATCAAAAGCAAACTCTGCTTTATGCTCTCCTATCAATTCGAAAACTTCATCAGGAATGAGTTTTTTTGTAAACTGTTTAACTACATCTGGCTCTTTGGATTTATTTGGTCTGGTATTTTTAATAGCTTTGTTTAAGAGGGTTCTTCCAGTACCTGTTGAATTAGCTGCGATCAGTTCTTTTTCAAAGGTCGTTTGATCTGAAATACAAACTTGTATGTGCTTACCGTCAAAATCCTTTTTTAAGTTTATTGCTCTATCTTTTGTTTTCGTTTCAGAGTCACTATCTGTAATAACAGCAGATTTTATGAAATATCCATTATTAACAACAGTTAGGAAGTTCCTAAAAGCAACCCCATTAACATTAACAATTTGGCAGTTCATCTTTTCAGGCTTTGAACCAAAATGTATTTCAAAAAGCTTAGGTATAAGTATCTGTTCAGCTATACCTTCGACAAAAATAATACGTCTACTAAGGAACATTATTGAATTAGTGGCATTTAGCCATTTTCTCAAATAATTTTTGGTTCTTTTTCCTTTTGCATCATCTTTTATACCGCTTAATAGGTAATGAGAATCAAGTTTCCCCTTATTATTGAAAATAACAACTGTATTATTTACATCTAAATAAGATGAAATATGGGTCGAATGACTAGTCAATATTATTTGTCGATTAGAGCTATCGTTGAAAAATCCATTATCTGTAACACTTTCAGCAAAATGCTTCTGTAAAATTGGACTTATATGAGCTTCGGGTTCTTCAATAGCAATCAGACGAAAATCCGGAACTTTAGCCTTACTCTGAATATGAGATAAGACGAGAGCCATATACAAAAGGTTATTTCGGCCTAATCCATTATTTTCTATACTAATAGGTTTATCACCATACTCTAAGCTTATCTTTTTTAGTAATTCACTTAGGTTAAGGTTTGAAAAGCTAAAGTTGATATCCTTTTTACTTGGGTCAGTTTCAAGTGAAAGAACATCCAAAAGCTCTGTGATGTCATTTTTTATTGTAAATAATGCGTTTTTATCTGTACCTATTGCTTTATTAAGCTCATCCGCACTCGATTTTATATCAGTATATTCAGACTCATCTCTATTGTTGAGTATTCGATAAAGTAATCGATTCTCTCTTGATGCGGATAATTCAGTTTTAGCATCTCTTAAGGCATCAAGAAAGTCTATTTTGATAGGTGCAAGCTGAAAACTATCAGGTTTAATTCCACCTAAACCAGCAGTAATTCTATATTTATAGTCGAGGATTGGTAAATCCACACTATCGATTCTCAATTGTTCAGCTTTATCTCTTCCCTCACCCTCTAATTCTTCATCAACTATAGGGAGAGCATCTCTAATGCTGTTAACCCATTTAGTTTTGTTCGCTAGGTTACAATAAAATTCGTATTTCAAAGTAGCGGTTTTATGAGTGTCGTCTTCATACCACTCACTTACTAAAGCCTCTTCATCATCATTATTGAAATCAGTAAATGTTGCTTCAATAGTAATTGTTGGGAAATCAATATCAGATGAGATTACAGTTAAATCTGCGACTGACTTTTTAAAGGATTGCACAGTATCGTAGTTGAAGTCACTTATCGATAATCCTCTCTTTTGATAACTTACAATTTCATTATTAAGTATCAAGGAGATGGCATTCAGTAAGTTGGTTTTTCCTATATTATTCTCACCGATGATCAATGTTGTTGGCTTTAACTCAATAGTAAAAGCTCGAAGAGATCTATAGTTTTGTACTTCCATTTTACATATGTGCATAAGAACATCTCTAAATTAGGTGACGGATTTAATCACCTCATTGCATTTAGTGGCTAATTAATCTTGGCCACAGTATTGTGCTTTTTTAATTAATAGTGCACTTCATTAAATGGACAAACAAACTAATCCATTACAAAGCACTATTGCTTATTAAAACCTAAATTAAAAAAAGTAAAGCTACTAGATAGCAGCATTACCCTTATGCTCTTCTTTTAGATATTTCACGTGCTGCTTATTCGTTTTTCTACCTTGCTTCAACTTTATACTTTGCACAAGGTTTATTACCTCTAATTTCGTATTATTATCAGACACTTCCTCATTAAAAGACTTGATATAAGCCATCATTTCTTTCAAATGACCAACATTGTTTGGCATCTTTGTTTTCAGCTCTGCGTTTAACGTAAAGACTACTACGGAGTGAAATTGTTCATGTGACATATTTAACAAATACGCCAGTGCTTTAGTGTGCTTGTAATTTTGTCTTATTGGATTCTGAAATGGGTATTTTGAGCGGTGAATGGTCTGTGTCCATTTAGCTTGATGCTCACTACCAAAAATCCAACCACTCATATTTTTTGTCTCAATAACAAATACGCCATAATTAGATACAATGATATGGTCTATTTGTGTCGTACCACCATCTTCCAATGGCAAGGTTACATCGTTAATAATGTTATATTTGGTTTCGTCTAAATACTTTATTAAACCTTTTCTTACATGCTTTTCACCAATTCTCCCTTTAATTTCTGGTAGTTTTTTCTTGAAATAATAAAGGGCCATTAAACCAAAAAATAATAGTATAAACATTGGCATTAGCGTCTTAGCAAGCAGGGTAAATGGGCTTGATTGACTAAGCACAGGTTGTGATTTCGGTGTTGATGCTTCCCGTAGAGCTAGTGGCATTACCTTGATTGGCACTGCTTTTGTTGAAGGCTGCACTTGTTCACTAGAAAGTAAAACTACCTTACTAGATTTAGCGGTTATCGGTTTCTGGCAATGAGTATCAAAATTTGATTTTGTTTGGGTATATAGAGAGGAGTTTGTTCCTAGTCTTCGTTTATAGTCATTAACTTGCTGTTTGAGCAATATACACGAGGATTCAGTGTATTGCTGTGCTGCCTGAGCAGGCAACACAGTCATCATTAAACCAATAAAAATCCATTTCATTTTCTTCTCCTATAAGTAAAAGCGAAGCTTTTAATTACTTAAATATATTCATCAACTGCTCACCACTTGGTGACATTAACCAAGCTAGAGCACAGAAATTTGCGATAACCGTCAACCAAAAAACGAACCTAAACTCTTTTTTCTGGGATTTATGTCTGAGTGTTTGCTGAGCAATAGCTGCTCCTGGCCAGCCGCCAGCAAGCGCAAACAAGTGCAGCGTACTTTCCGGTGTGCGCCAAGCGCCTCTCTTCGCTTTGGATTTATCATACGCATACAGTATGAATGTAAGTGTACTTCCACCTAAATAGAACAATACCAAGTTTATTGGCATGTGGCCTATAACTAATGCAGCCATCATTAACACTATGAATATTACAGATAAATAAATCGAAAATTTACTAACATTTTTGGCTTGCTTCTTCTTTAGTTTTTCACCGGAAAAAGTTGCCTCATCAGCGCAATAGCGCCCTTGTTTATCTCTGGCTATAGAAAATGTGATGATATCTTTAATTTGAGGAGTTCTTTGTCTATTTGAAAAAGCACTTTTATGAATGAAAACATGGTCACCACCACCGTTTGGTACGATAAAACCAAAGGCTTTATCCTCATCCCACTTAATTAACTTCCCTTTTAGACGCATAAAGCTAAACTCCCTTTGTTTTGCCTGAACTACTATATACGAAAATTATCAATACAATAATTGGAATATTCTTAGTTATTGGCCCGAATGGGTGTAACCAAAAACTCGCATCGACAACGGTTAAAATCAACATATAGAGCGCTATCGTTGCTACTTGTACAATACAGCATAACTTTGTTTTTACTGAGGTTAGAAGCCAAAGCCCAAGTACTATATCTAAAGCACCACCAGCATAAACGGAAAAGTCTGCCATTGAACCTGTGATATTGGCGCTTGCTAGGATTTCATAACCAATCTCAGGAGAAAAATAAATGGAGGTTAGCCCTGTAAAAATCCATAAAAAGGCCAATGCATATATTGCAGATTTATATAATTTTTCTTGGTTATTTTTTTTCATAGTTATGGCCTAAGCAACAGGGAATGGCTTGAAAACCATTAGCCAGAAAATACCTATGATTGCTGTAAAAGCAGGAATTCCCAGCAGCGTCCATGTTTTCATCAGTGACTTAAATTCAGGCGTAACTTGATTTGAATCTACAGATATCTTGGCTAACTCCCGTAGTTTGTATTGAATACGAAGTACAGGCAACCAACAGATACCGATGAAAGCAAACAGTCCCACAACCCAATAAAACCAAGGTGCTGAAAATGAATAACCTTGTATGTTCATCAAAAGTATCCCTGTTACTATTTGGGTAATAACAGCAGGTGTCGTGAAAATCCAATCGCCTAAAATTACATGTTTGGCCGTTATATAAATTGCTTGAGGATTGTTAGAACGATTTGCCATAAACATAAAAAAGGCAATACCAGCGCCAGTGCCTGTTACAACAACAGCAGCTAGAATGTGAATCAATTTAAGGATTAAATAATATTCCATCATCCTTTCTCCCTTACTACTTCCGAAAACAATTGTTCTTCATAGTGAATATCTAAGGCATCAAAATAAGTGTCGAATTCACTTAATTCAAACATACCTGCACACGGTTTAGCGCCTGTTTCCAGTTGAGAGCATTGCTTATCACTACTCAAAAGCTTTCTTGCTAAAATAATGGTTGAGAGCGTTGGAATATATGGGCCATTGCCCTTTGGTGCATACAAGGTCCACTTTATTTTTTTCGCATTGCAATCATTACCTTTACCACTAATCAGCACTTCCATAGCCCCTTTATCGCTACCAAAAGGAAGAAACACATTACTGGTGCTAACAATAGTTTTTGATAACGGTGCCCAATTCTTTACTAATCCAATCTTGGAAAGGTAGGCCATGCCCATCATTGTTTTGTGCAATAGTGAAAGCTCTAAGCCTGCTTGAAAGCTAACTTGCTGCGTTACACCAAAACGGCTAGGAAATAACTCTAAATCAGGAACATCAACATTAGCCAAGTGGCGCTTGCCAACAAAACCACCAAAATCATTTACCTTAGAATCCATCCAACCATAAACATCTTGCCAACGCCCCTCTTTAAACACATTTAGAGGGTGCCCGGTATAAGATAAAATTGCTTCAACTGTTGCTAATCCACGTTCTGCTTTATTCCCTGGAGCAATAGCTAAATTAATTGATTCAATGGTACTGAATTGATTTTGATATCGCTCAACCACGGCTGACGATAATCCTGGTACTGAACTAGCGCCACTGACGATTAATACACCTTTATCTTTTGCTTCGTTGTCTAACTCAGCAATATCACAAACAAATCTTCTATCATCAGCTAAGTCAATGTAGTGAGCGCCACATTCAATGCATGCTGTTGGCACTCGATAGTCTTGCCCTTGAAAAGGACCACTTGTATGAATAACAAGGTAAGGTGAGAGGATTGCTAGCTGCTCTTTAAAATCATCAGCGAAAATATCAATAACCAATGGCTCTAATTTAGCGACTGAAGTATTTTCTAGATTTGCCACTAGTGCTGACGACTTACTTAAGTTTCGACCAGCAATGATTACGGTTATATCTTCAATACTTGTAAGGTTCTCAACAATCCTTTTACCAAAATTTCCATATCCACCAAGGACTACAACTTTTTTCATATCTACAATTCCTCACATGGAATATCAAAATCAACATGATAGTGTTCATCATGTCTTACCCACGAACGCTTTTTGGAAAACTGAATATGCTTTTTAAGATATGACCCGTATGGTGTTTTGAATAGTTCGGGTTGTAACTTTGGATCAAAGATTACTCGCCATAAATCGACACCTTGTGCTTTCGCTTCTTTATGCAAAGCAACAATATGAGCAGATAGGGCGATATAATCAATAGCATATTCCTCGTATTTCCCTTTACTATCAAATTCAATGATGTAGCCAAACTTGTTGAGTGGATGAGTTGGCAAGTGCACTGATTGGCCTGATTCATCCTTAACAGGTGTCATAAAGTCTACTGATAGTCCATTGCGATGAGTTTTATGTGGTTTGAATTGGCCACCTTCTTCGAATCCTGTTTCTGCATACTTAAATACTTTATTGGGCTGCTCTGTTTCTAACGATTTATATGCGCCTACTAAAATGCTTTTTACTTGAGAATGGACATAAGTTCTGCCAGCTAACCTAGCAATATCACTGTAACCTACAAAGTTTTTTCCTGAGCTAGGCAGTTCAATTCCATTTTCTAAACGTCCTTTAGAGGTTGTTCCATAGCAGGTGCTGTTTTCAGCTAAAGCAGGAAGGGAGAGCATGGAAATAATTAATATTATAAATTTCACTTATCACTCCCTAGTGATAATTGCTTAGTATTTAAAGCTAGTTTATTAACCACTTTATTTATACAGGTTTCTTTATCTACTACCCATAAACCATAACTTATAGGTAATACGTCAACGCCTGCACGTTTAAATAATTTGTAGGTATTTAATTCAAAGAAATCAGCCCATGGCCCAGGAAATCCAATAAGATCAATTGCTAGATACTGATTGTTATAGCGACATAGAATATCTATTTCAGTGCCTGCTATTGTATAGCCTGGCCATGTTTCAATTTCTAGTTTATCTAATTCATTCACAACACTTTTTTGAAACTCATCAAGTTCAGATGTTATTGAGTGAGTTGCTTCAAATTCACTAATAGAATTTAAGTATCTTCGTAACAGATTATGCTCTGGTAACTGAATTTCATCTATCGATAAAAATAGTATTTGTTTTTGCCTTGCTCTAGTAATAGTAACGTTAAATACATCTGCTTTATTAAGATAAACAGCAGCGCGTTTCGAATTATTATCGACTGAAAAAGAGATGAGCATAATGTCTCTTTCTTCTCCCTGAAAACCATAAGGGGTCGCTACACGAATTTTGTGCCTAATAATTTCAGCTTCGCTAAAATTAGATTCAATTTCTTTAGCTATATGCTCTGCTTGATGCCTAAAAGGTGAAATAACTCCTATGCTATGGCTAATGCCAGCTTGAGCATCTTCATTGATATGGCTTCGAATAGACTCGATGACTTGAATTGCTTCAAGGTGGTTAACACCTGCATTATCTCTTGTGCCTTTTATTCTCTTTAAATGCAGATGGCCACTGCTTGTGCATGGTCTGTGCTGCATTACTTTCAGCTTACTCTGATAAAAGCATTCGTTACTAAAATGAATAAGCTCTGGTTTACTTCTAAAATGCTCATCCAAAAAGGCCAACTGTTGATGACTGTTTAGTGCATTTAACGTTAGGTCTAAAATGGAATTGTCACGATAACTCACTACGCCATCAGTACTTAGTGAAAGGTTATTTTTAGACATTAGCTGAGCTTCTTTGCTTTTGGCTAAGAAGGAATAATGTCTTAACTGCTTAGTATCACCAACCACCATTGCTCTTCTAGCACGATAAAGAGCAGGTAAACAGCTACTGATATTACATTGTGTTGCTTCATCAATGATGACCAAATCGAACATTTCAGCTTTTAAAGGTAATACGCGGTACAGTGTATTGAGACTAACCAACCAAACAGGGAAAGCTGAAAGAAGTGCTGAGTACTCAATATCATCAAAAAGTTCAAATTGCCTTTTCGAAGTGCGACTGCGGATTGCTTTATTAAAGGCTTGAAGCGACTTTCTCTTTGTTTCCACTAACGCTTTTAAGTTTCTATTTTTTAGTGCGCTTAAATAGCTTCCAGCAAGTTCTTCTCTTTCAATGTGTTTACTATTGATTTCATTCAAAGAAGTCCACTGTTTGGCTAATTGTCGAATACCATTTTGTGCCAAAGCTAAATATATACGCTTCATCCATTGAGAGTCTTTTTCTTCTAATCCTTTTAATCTTTGTCCTCTCACAATGGCTTTATGGCAGAACTTAACAAAGCGTTTTTCTAATTTGTTTAATGAGTTATTGAGCGTTTTTAGCTCTGATTCACATGCCTTTGGCTCTTTTTTTAGTTCCTCTGAAAAGTACCCTGATAACAGATCTGCAATGTAGCTTTTTAATTTTTTCAGAAACTCTTTCTGGCCTGCTCGTATGGAGACATCGCTTAGCCCAAAGTTCTCATCTAACTTGTCGGCAATAACATCAAGTGCAGCGTCATTATTGGCAACTATCAGCACAGATTCGCCTCGTGCCATATGTTCTGCTGCAATGGCGGCTATTGTATAGCTTTTACCTGTTCCAGGAGGACCAGAAGCACACCCCAACCCAGCGTTGGCCGCAATTGAAATGATCTTCTTCTGTGGAGTAGACAGCAAACCAGGTAGATAATCGTACTTAAGAGGCTTATTAAATTGATACTTTGATATAGAGTTCGCTGTCGGTGACAGTAGTTCATATAATGGAGCCGATAGTTTATTCGACTCAATTATCTCTTCCAGCTCATGAAGTACACCACGACTACTAGTTGATCTCTCAACAAAAACCAGCATAGAAGCAGGAAGCAGCGTTGGTGTTTTTCTTCTTAGTGCCTTTTTAATCTCATCAGAATTTACAAGGCTAGGAAAGTTAAGCAGCTCAAGTAAGTTTAATTCTAACGGGCTATCTTTAAGCCACGAAGTCCACAATGAAGCTGATTGAATATTGTCATTATCTTTACAATCTGGTGTGCCATCAGTTTCTGGCATCAGTAACTGAGTTAAAGACTCATTTATTTCTGGCGTTTGAGCATTAACAGTAAAGTAGTAGTTACCGCTATCACATTCAATAACAGCCTCATTAAATAATATGGGGGTTACAACCTGTTTCACTTCACCTTTAACTTCTAATTTCCCTACTAAAATAAAACTTGCGTAAAGTAACACCCGTTCACGTTGATATACTTCAACGCGTTTCATCATTTGCTCAGCAAACTCTTCTGAAATCGGAATACGAGGAAGAAAGCCAGAACCCAAATCATCTTGCCCCTCTAAAACGAGGCAATCATCTTTTTTGAGTTTATTTAGGTTCCATAAGTTGAGATCTGCACTATCTTCTTTGTAGCAATCTCGGTAGTAGGAAAGTACGTTCTGGTCACTCACATCAAAATTCCATTTAGTTAATAGTTAAATGTCTCAAGCCGAGCAATCACAGTCTTCCAATCGGGATAATTCGCAGAGCCAAATTGCATAATCTTTCCTTCAAAGTTTTCTTGTCCTCTACCTGAAATGAGGTCATCAATTAAGATATCACCTTTGAGTAACCCTTTATTTGAACTAATTATTAGCTTCTCCGTAAACTCAATCCCAAAATACTTTTCTATCCAGACGCGTTTTTCAGTATATGAAAAAGGGTTTCTTGTCGAAGGAGCTGTAAGAATATACGGATCAAATTTTTCTGAATTAATGAGTTTCTGTACACTTTCAATAGCTTCTGTAATAGGAGCTAAATTAGCATAAAAGCCATATTGAGATTGCGGGAAGGCAATGCCTGGAGTCTCTTCAATAGCGTTATTAAAAGCAGTTGTATAATCACAAAGCACATCATCCATGTCGATATAAATTATCATATTTTCTCCCTGCGTTACGTACTCAAATTACGCTCAAAATTAACGATATCAACGCCAGATTTCACTTTGTACTGCTGGGCTAAACGACCACCTGATTTAACTTTTTCTTCACTCGTTTCAAACATGTCTGCTGATTCAATACGTCTAATTAGGCTTTTACGCTGTATTGTTTTCCCTATGATTGTTTCAATAACAGACTTTAGCTGACCTACGGTAAAATACTCAGGTAAACAATACACAGGCACCATTGAATAAAGTGCTTTTTGTTGAAGGCGATCTTTTGCTTGTTCAATAATAATCTTGTGATCAAAGGCAATTGATAAGCTGTCTATTTTATCAATATCTATCCATTGAACGTCATCAATGGTTTCTATGTGTGACGAGACTTCTTGTGCTGCTATTAAGGCAAAGTAAACCAAGGTTACACTAAATCCTCTAGGATCACGGTCAATACCAGAAAAGGCTTGTAGTTGTTCGAGATATTGCGGTGCAACACTTGTTTTTTCTTCTAGTTTTCTTAAAGCTGTTACATCTGTTGTGGTATCTGAATCGACATCGACAAAACCGCCAGGAAGACCCCAACTACCGATAAACGGCTCATTTGCTCGCTTTACCATCAGAACTTTTAAAGCATCATCTTTTACGGTAAATAGCACACTATCAACTGTAAATAGGGGATTCTTAAATTCATTAATATCGTAAGTGTTCGTCATCGTGCTCATTCAAAGTAAACTTTATGTCTTAATGACACATTAAATCAATTTCTCCTTGATATCAACAAGAACAGTTCACCAAATTAAATAAGAAATAATATTTGACAACTTAATGTCCTTGGGACATATTTAATATAATGTCGCTGTGACACATTTATAAAAGGAGATTATTATGTTTGGTTTTAAATATATAAAAGCAGATCCTTCAACACATCTCATGTTATTCAAAGAAGGAAAAATTAAGTTAGAAGGAGTTGGCATAAATTTTTTCTATTATGCTCCTAGCTCTTCACTTGTCGCTATACCAAGTAATAGTAAAGAGTTGCCTTTTGTTTTCAGGTTACAAACGTCTGACTTTCAAGAGCTGACAGTGCAAGGACAAGTTACTTATCGAATCGAACAACCACATGAAGCGGCAAAAATGCTGAACTTCACTATTGATACAAAAGGTAAGTACACATCAGAAGACCCTAAGAAAATTGATGAACGTGTTCAGCGTGTTGTTCAAGTGTTATTGCGAAATCATATTGAATCTAAATCACTTAGAGATTCTCTAGTTTGTGCTCGCGAACTAACCATCGATTTGAAAAAAGATCTAGACGGTGCTGAAGCTATAGCGAGCCTTGGCATAGAGATCACTGACGTTGCATTAACATCAATTAAACCCACCCCTGAAACAGGGAAAGCACTCGAAGCTGAAATTAGAGAAAGCTTATTAAAAGAAGCAGATAATGCAATTTATGCAAGACGCTTATCAAGCATTGAGCAAGAAAAAAGCGTTAAAGAATCTGAATTAGAAACTGAAAAAGCAATACAGAAGAAAGAGCAAGACCTTGAAGAATCACGATTAGAAGCACAGAGATTGAGAAAAATTCAGCAATTTAAAATCAACCAGGAGGATATTACGGCTCAGATTGAAGATGAAAAACAACTCGAAGAGTTGGTCTCTATTAATTCAGCTAACGATAAAGCTCGTGGTGATGCACAAGCTTATAAAATACAAGTGCAAATGCAGGCTTATCAAAATATTGATACTGATAAATTAAGAGTAATGAGCATGAGCGGTATGGCACCAGAGCAGCTTATTGCCCAAGCAATAGAAAACTTAACGCAAGGTGATAACCAAATAGGTAATTTGAATATTTCACCTGATCTATTAACAACGTTGACCAATACCTAAAGGAGCTTGTTATGCTCACAGATAGAAAAATAGTGGTTGTCACAAGAAAGACTAGATTGCAGGAATTAAAGGAAAAATACTGCACCCTTGGGCAGGCTAAGTTTTATCTTGAACATTTAGGTGAGTCATTTAGTGACTATGAAGAAGAAAGTACTCTTTACTCCAACTCTGTTACCCAATCTATTAGCCTGTTAAAAACAGTTGGTCGGGTTCAGCAACTAGAAAGAAGTGTGCTTTCAACTTATTTGTTTTCTCCCGATGATTTAGTCGTAGTCATTGGTCAAGACGGATTAGTGGCTAACACGCTTAAGTACCTGAATGGACAACCTGTAATAGCAGTCAATCCTATCCCAACACTTTATGATGGCCAGCTTTTGCCCTTTTTAGAAGCTGAGCTTGGTGAAGTAATTCTACAAGTGCTAAATCAATCGATTAATTCAAAAGCAATTGCTATGGCTGAGGTAAATACCAACATTGGTCAACGTTTGTTAGCCGTAAATGACCTATTCATTGGCCCCAAGACACATACTTCAGCAAGGTACATGATGTCTGTTGATAATCACCAGGAGGAGCAAAGCTCTAGTGGCGTTATTATTAGCACAGGCTTAGGTTCTACTGGTTGGTTTAAAAGCATAATTACAGGTGCGAGTGGTATTATGGATAAACCGATTAACCATCACTTACAAAACGGATTCTCGTGGGATAGTGAGTTTCTTTATTATTCAGTTCGGGAGCCGTTCCCGTCAGCTAATACACAGTGTGACAAGATTTTTGGCAAAATAACAAATCATTCAAAATTCAGCATGTCTTCAAAAATGGCAGAGAACGGTGTTATTTTTTCTGATGGTATAGAGCAAGACTCTCTTGAGTTTAATGCCGGAACTGTTGCCAATATATCTATAAGTAGTCGTGTTGGAAATTTAATCACTCCTCACTAGCTTTCCTCGCTATATCAGTAGGTTATTTTAGCTGTTACACTCACTGACAATAAAAAAACAAACTTCGTGTCCTTGTGACACAAATAAAGCTTGATCAATATTTAACTCTTTGCTAAATTAGATTGTGTCCTAGCGACACAAACAATAAAAGGAAGTAATAATGAAAATATTTAGCCATGACTCAACAGGAAATAAAACACCTATCGACTTTGACAGTTTTACTTTTTCTGGCGGAGAAGAGCACATTCGTTTTAATCCAATGGACTTTGCAACTACGGTAAAAATAGAGATCTTTGAACGCCTTACTGATTCCTCAAAGCTAGTTCAATTAATGGTTGCCGTTGATGCGCTTAAAAGACTTTCAAATGAAGCGACTCCTATTGAATTGGTTATTCCTTATTTTCCTTATGCACGTCAAGACAGAGTATGTGTTGAAGGTGAAGCGCTAGGTGCAGCAGTTATGGCAAGCTTTATAAACAATTTAGACTTCGCCAAAGTAACTATTTGGGATGCGCACAGTGAAGTATCTCCAGCATTATTAAATAGAGTCGTAAACGTACCGCAAATTAACTTGCTTGAGCGTTGCGATGAATTAAGTCAGCGCTTATCTACAGGCGAACTTACCTTGATTTCACCTGATGCTGGTGCTAGCAAAAAAACAATCAAAATTTCTGAGACATTTAATGGTGAGCCTGAAGTTATTCAAGCACAAAAAATGAGAAATTTGAAAACAGGTGAAATCATTAAAACTGAAATTCTTGGTGATGTTAAAGGAAAGAAAGTACTTATCGCTGATGATATTTGTGATGGAGGCAGAACATTTATCGAGTTAGCTAAAGTATTAAAAAACAAAGGCGCTGTGGAAGTATCTCTGTTTATCACACACGGTATTTTCTCAAAAGGGTTAGAAGTATTTGAAGGGCTAATTGACGCTATCTATACAACTGATTCATTTAGACCAGCTAATGAATTTACTCATAACGACAAAATAAAACTACAAATTATTGAAATGTAAGGAAACTACTATGACTATTATCGCTGCAAGTATGCAAAAAGATGTTTATAAAGAATTCCACAGCCGTGCTTATCACCCCGATGTAACTGAAGTTTACGCTAACTTCACATCAAGAAGCGGTAAATTAAGCAATGTTGAAAATAGTAATAAAGTCGCATTCGTTGGTCTTCAATATTTTATTAAGAGTTACTTACAAGAAGAGTGGGCTGAATTCTTTAATGCTGACAAAGCTCTCGCTGTTGCAAACCATAAACGTATTATGAGTGCAATGTTGGGCTACCCTGTAAACGTGAAGTATTTAGAAGACTTACACGATTTAGGTTATTTACCATTAAGAATAAAAGCACTACCTGAGGGAACACTTGTACCTTACTTAGTTCCACCAATGACTATTGTTAACACAAAAGAAGGTTTTCAGTGGTTAACAAATATGATTGAGACAGTTTTAAGTTGTGAAAACTGGCCAATCCAAACAAGCGCTACTACTTCAGTTGCTTACTTAAAGGTATTCAAGGAGTTTGCTAATAAAACGGGACTTCCTTTAGATTTTGTTCCTTTTCAAGGACATGATTTTAGCTTTAGAGGTATGTTTGGTAAGCACGCTGCCGCTATGAGTGGTTTTGGTCACTTAGCTTCTGGGCTTGTGGGAACAGATACCATACCAGCAGTATTATTTGCTGAAAAATACTATGGCGCAAACGTGGATAATGAACTTGTAGGTTGCTCTGTAGATGCAACTGAACACTCTGTTACTTGTTCTTGGATCATGGAAGGTGAGATTGAATTCTTTAAATATTTAATGAAGGAACAATCTCCAACGGGCATATTGAGTGTTGTATCAGATACTTGGGATTTTTGGACCTTAGTGACTGATTATCTTCCACAACTTAAAGACGAAATAATGGCTCGTGATGGTACGTTAGTGATTCGTCCTGATTCAGGAGATCCGGTAAAAATCTTAACAGGATATAAAACTTCTCCTGTTTCTGAGTACAGTGAGTTATTCCAAACTCAAATTGATGCAGAAAAAGATGTGATAGAAAATGGATATGAAGCATATCGCTGGAATGGTGAATACTATGGTTTCGAAAATAACGGTATTGATGGTGAGCAAAGTACTCCACTAATGCTCTGTGAAGTTAAAGGACTTATTGAATGTTTATGGGATACCTTTGGTGGCACAACAACCAGCAAAGGGTTTAAGTTACTTGATGATCATATCGGTGCAATTTATGGTGATGCTATTACCCTTACACGCCAACGTCAGATTTTACAACGCTTAATGGATAAAGGGTTCGCTTCAAAAGTAGTGTTAGGAATTGGCTCTTACAGCTATCAATATGTGACGCGCGATACTCACGGCTCAGCAGTAAAAGCTACCAGTGTTGTTAAAAACGGTGAACGTGTTGCTATTTTCAAAGATCCTAAAACAGATACTAAGAAGAAGTCTGCAAAAGGATTGTTAAAAATTGAACGGGTGAACGGTGAGTTAACCTTATTTGATGACGTAACAGAAGAAGAGGAATCTCAAGGGCTTCTAGAGGTTGTTTTTGAAAATGGGAACCTTACAAAAGAAACTACTTTAGGCCAAATAAGAGCAGTAATAGACGAACAGATTTAGCATTTATAAAGAGCAAGCCGATGAAATCCAGGCTGCTCTCCTTCATTGGTTAATATGCTATTTGTAAATAGGAAATGACATGAAAATAAGAAGTAATGAGCAACTTATTGATAAGTTGTCTCAAGATGAAAAAATAAAACATGTGTTTTTCTGGGGGCATCAAGATAAAAAAGGGAAAACAACAAAGAGTTGTTTTAGCCAATGGTATAACTCACCTTTTATAGAAAGTGACCTTAAGTTCCTAACTGCTGAACATTACATGATGCATGCAAAAGCCGTGTTATTTGGCGACTTAGCTGCTGCAACAAAAGTCTTATCTGCGAAGACTCCAGGGGAAGCCAAAGCTATAGGGCGTGAGATACAAGGCTTTAATGAAGAACAATGGTTAAAAAATAGGTTCGAAATTGTTGTAAATGCTAATCTGGCCAAGTTTTCCTATAGCTCTGAATTAAGACAATTTCTTATTAACACTGGTGACAGAGTTTTAGTTGAAGCTAGCCCCGTGGATAAAATATGGGGCATTGGACTAGCAAAAGACGACCCTCTTGCAGAAAACCCTCGTGGTTGGCAAGGATTGAATTTATTAGGATATGCGCTAATGGAGGTTCGTTCCCAACTTGTCAAATAGGCCGCTAACTATTTATTAGCAAACATAAAAAGGATTTTATGTTTGCTTTACACTTAAAAACTGATTAATATGCGCTCGTTCAATTAATCACCGTTTCATTTCGAATAGGTGAATCCATCAAATAACTGTAAAGGAGATAATATTATGACAATTACATCAACATTCTTTGCAGGTCTTATCCGATAAGAAATACCTAGTTTAGCCACGTCTCGTTAGATCAAGAAAGCCTAAACACTTTAAACTCAAACTATTAAATTTAGTTGTTTAAAAATTTCCTTCGTTTTATTTCTAAAGAAATCCAGACCTGCCAATACGTATTACGTTTTAAATCCTCATTTTCTATAAAGAGAAAGGAATTGGTATTATGGACAAATCCGTCCAAAAAATTACTGAAAACGTTAGCCTCATTGCATCCAAAGAAACTTGGATTGAAGGGCTAGCGATTGATCAATTGATCAAAACATCAGAATTAGCTGGTATGCATCGCGTTGCGGGCATGCCTGATTTGCATCCAGGGAGAGGTTATCCCATCGGTGCAGCATTTTTTACATTAAACAAAATATACCCAGCACTTGTGGGTAATGATATTGGTTGTGGTATGTCGTTATGGCAAACCTCAGCAAAAGTATCCAAAGTAAACTTAGATAAACTGGCCAAGAAGTTTGAGCACGTTGAACAGCCATTAGATGAAAGTTGGTCTTCAATTATTGAAAACCGAAAGCATGACAAAGGCATTACAAATAATGGCTATGACCGTGCTCTTGGCACTATTGGTGGTGGTAATCATTTTGCTGAATTTCAGGCGATTGACGAAGTTTATGACCAAATAGCGCTTGATGAGTTGGGGCTTAATAAAAAACACCTTCAGCTACTTGTTCACTCAGGCTCTAGAGGTTTAGGGCAATCCATTTTGGTTGAGCATATTACTAAGCACAATCACGATGGGCTAAACACTGATGATGAAGATTTTCAGGATTACATGGTTAAGCATGATGAAGCGGTACGTTGGGCTGAGCTTAATCGAGAGTTAATTGCCAAGCGGTTTTTAGAAGCGATCAGAGCAAAGGGCGATTGTGCATTAGACATTAATCACAATTTGATTTCAGCTAAAAACATCGATGATAGTGATGGCTGGTTACACAGAAAAGGCGCAACACCAAGTGACAAAGGCTATGTTGTTATTCCTGGTTCACGTGGTGATTATAGTTATCTAGTGAAACCCATTACGTTGAACGAAAAGTCTAATAATGAAGCAAATGCTGAAAACCTTAATACGAGTTTGTTTTCACTAGCGCATGGTGCAGGTAGAAAGTGGAAACGTGGTGAGTGTCATGGTCGATTAGGCCATAAATATAAGCGTGAAGACTTATATCGGACAGCATTAGGTAGTCGTGTAGTTTGTGGAAATAAAGAGCTTTTATATGACGAAGCGCCACAGGCATACAAAAAATGTGAAACGGTTATCAGCGATATGGTTGATGCTGGGTTAATTGAGGTGGTAGCGAAGTTACGGCCCGTTTTAACCTTTAAAACAAATGGAGATTGTTCATCATGATATTACTACAACTATCAGCAGGCCAAGGGCCTGTTGAGTGCAGCCAAGCTGTCGGTTTAGCGTTAAAAACAATTGAAAAACAATGTCGGGAAAAAGGCATAAAGTTTGATATTGTGGAAGCTATTGAAATGAAAGAACGAGGTTGCTTTAAGTCTGCTCTTTTACAACTGGATTCGTCTAAAAGTGACTTGGCTAAACAGTTAGCCGACTCATGGCAAGGAGCCATGTTGTGGGTTTGTCAAAGCCAGCACAGGCCAAAGCATAAACGTAAAAACTGGTTTTTCAGTGGTCAAATGTATGAAATAAATGAAACCCAACTAGATAAAGGCGTGACATTTCAAACATGTCGAGCGTCTGGTGCTGGAGGTCAACACGTCAATACAACTGACTCGGCTGTAAGAGCTACTCATACAGAAACAGGTATCTCAGTACGTGTTGAAAGTGAGCGAAGCCAACATGCTAATAAACGGCTAGCGAGAGCTTTGTTATTTCAGAAATTAGAAGCATCAAAATTGGAGCAAATGACACAGCAAGAAAAAGCTCGCTGGCAACAACACTGGGAAGTAGAACGCGGTAATCCAGTAAGAACATTTAAAGGTGAGAAGTTCACTGCTGTTTAATAGAAAGATCAATTAAGGATGATGAAGTGACAAATATACTTTTTATATGTAGTCGAAATCAATGGCGTAGTCCCACGGGTGAGCAAGTTTGGAAAAACCACCCTGAGCTAGCAGTCAGATCTGCTGGCACAAGTCCAAAAGCTAGAAGAACGGTAAGTGTCAAAGATATTCAATGGGCAGATGTGATTTTCGCTATGGAGGAAAAACATAAAAGCAGACTTAAGGCGCAGTTTACTCGGTTGTTGACCCATAAAAATATTCAAGTACTCGATATTCCTGATGAATACCAGTATATGGATACTGAGCTAGTAGAGGTTATGAAACAAACGGTTGGAAGCTATTTAGGGTTAACTTAAATAGCTCCCAGACTAAGGTAAGATTAAGCCAAATAAATTGAGGATAGAACAATGTAATATCATCTCAATACAGCAGGTAGAAATCTCACCTTTTCAATACCGATGGAATACTTAGCTGGCCGAAAGTAGTCATAAATATTTAATCGATACTGCTCTGAGGTATGACAGTTCAGGTTCTAATCTACCTACACTTTTATCAATATATAAAGGTAATGAATTCAGCCTATTGATTGGGCCTTCTGAACTGTCGATGGGTAAACCAAGCGCTAACTAAACCAAGCAATATAAAAGGGATCGCTATATAAGGCTGTTGCTGCTTAACCTCTAAGAATTTAGCATAAATTTTATCGTATTCCATAAGTAATTGGCCATCCATCGATAATTCAAACACATAGTGATAAAGTTCATCTGAGAACATAGGACTATGTGAATCGTTATGGTCTGCACGGATTGTGATGACTTGATCGTTGAGCTTAGCCGCAAGAACTTTGCTTGGTTTATCAAAATGAGTGACTTTGTATATTATCGAGCTGCCTTCAAGTTGAAACTGTAATCCATCTTCGTAAACATGATAGACTTTTGCTTTACCTGTTAATTCAGTCAAAGCACCATAAGCGGGCAAACCATAGTTGTCAGATTCAGTCCAATTAGGCAACCACACCATTAAACCAATACCTATAAATACCGAGCAAGACAACATTGAACTCAAATAAGTTAAAATACCCATTTTGACTTCAACATCTTTAGTCTCTTTAACGCTCACCTCTAGAGCCTCTTGATAATCAAGAAAGTGTTGCCCACGTTTACATGAGTTTTCTGAGCTATGCCAGATGATTAAAGATAGACCGACAAAACCAATGAACCATAAAAATCCTGGCCAAACTAAATGAAGCCAATCAGGGGTGCTATTGGCAAAAAAGTAGGGGTATACCAAAGTAAGCAGCAAGTATAATAGGTAAAAAATCACACTGGCCTTAGTTACAAAGAGGGACTTACCTTTGGTACGCTTTTGCTTCCATATTTCCACATGAATTTTGCAGTTTTGACAATAGCCTTGCCAACCGCCATCGGTAAACCAATCCCTAGGGATTATCCCTTGTATATAAATCATCCAAATGGATTTGTTGCTCATACTATAGAAATACTTTGCAACAAAGGCATTAAGCAACCACCCAAATATGTAACCAGCTAGCATTAAAACTACCAACATCCAATCACCTGGTTCCATAAAGGCAGGCACCAGCATTAAGCCTATAGATGCGAACATGCAGCCAAAGGGTAAAATAGCCAAACCGAATTTGTATTTGTCTTTAAGCAGTGGGGTTATGTCGGTATTTAGGGGTAAAGATTCCATGTAAACGTTTTAAATTTAGTGAGTTACTTAGTATCAATATAACAACCCCTTATCTTTAAAGAAACATTATTAAACTTTTTAACTTTGTTTAAAGCGGAATGGGGTTTACTGAATACTATTTGTTATTAGCAATTGCTCATATCTAATATTTG
>ENA-OSET01001803-OSET01001803.1-sediment-metagenome-genome-assembly--contig:-NODE-1803-length-21606-cov-3.217567_pt1 | contig 21606 bp, 20 predicted proteins | sample MGYA00237882_ERZ534229 | MGnify/ENA primary metagenome ERZ534229 (study PRJEB26408, sample SAMN06266212) | sediment metagenome | isolation source: Hudson Canyon methane seep mesocosm | place... | reverse complement strand
CTCGCATTGAACGTACAAACGCATATTGAATATCATAAGGTAAACTAGTGGAAATGCCATTAGGGTAATATTCATTACTATTCAGCCCTTCTGGCTCAATAAATATTTGATGTGAGTCACGTTCAGCAAAACGCACCACTTTATCTTCAATAGACGGGCAATATCGTGGGCCCACTCCTTCTATTTCACCCGTATACATCGGTGAGCGATCTAAACCACTACGGATAATATCGTGCGTTACCGCATTAGTACGCGTGATATAACAAGGCACTTGTCGTGGATGCTGGCTTACATTGCCCATAAAAGAAAACACGGGCACAGGTGTATCGCCATGCTGTTGTTCTAAAATAGAAAATTCAATAGTACGCCCATCAATTCGAGGCGGTGTACCTGTTTTTAAGCGCTCTATCTTAAACGGCATTTCTCGTAATCTTTCAGCCAAAGCAATCGATGCGGAATCACCAGCACGTCCGCCCGAATAGTTTTCTAAGCCAATATGAATCCGACCACCTAAAAATGTACCCGCCGTTAAGACCACCGTTTTTGCTTTAAACTGTAGTCCCATTTGGGTTTTCACCCCCACGACCTGATCAGCTTCAACCATTAAATCAGCTACCATTTGCTGAAATAACATTAAATTAGGCTGATTTTCCAGCGTATTTCTGATAAATTGCTTATACAGTTCTCTATCTGCTTGCCCTCGTGTGGCACGCACCGCTGGTCCTTTACTGGCATTCAGCACACGAAAATGAATCCCAGCATGGTCTATCGCTTGCGCCATCACCCCACCCAAGGCATCCACTTCCTTTACCAAATGCCCTTTACCTACGCCACCCACAGCAGGGTTACAGCTCATCTGACCGAGGGTATCAATACTTTGAGTCAGCAATAAGGTTTGCGCACCGGTACGCGCTGCAGCTAAAGCAGCCTCAGTTCCCGCATGACCACCACCGATAACAATAACATCGAATTCTTTTGGAAAATTCACAGACATATCTTAAACTTATATTATTTCAAATTTACTTACTGGAGTTTCATTGATTATTTCATCTCTAGCCTCTTAGGAGTACACCATGAAGAAACGTAAAACCGCATACTCAACGCCATATATTTGTTCAGTTTTGAAGTTTATATCTGCTAGCTATCTTATTTTTGGACTAATCCCCCCACTAACCTTAGCTGCCGAAAAACCAATACTTGATAAAACATTTAATGAAACAGCATTAATGCATCAGCAAGCTGCTAACTCTCAATCCAGCATCCTCAAAACCCAAGCTACAACACAACAACTTTTAGCTGAGTTCCAAGCACTCAACCAGGAGTTAAACCAACTAAAAATCAATCAGGCGCATTTATTACAAACCCAATCCCAACAAGCTCTATCCATTAATTCATTGAGAAAACAGCTAAATGAAGTCGAAATCACCGAAAAAGCGATTATCCCTCATTTACTCACCATGATTGACTGGCTCGATAGTTTTATCGCTAAGGACATTCCTTTTCATACTGAAGCACGCCAGCAAAGTTTAGCCTATTTAAAAACCAGTATGATCGACCCAGATACCAGCCTTCCTGAACGATACCGTAGAGTTTTAGAAGCCTATCAAATTGAAAGCGAATACGGCTACACCATTGAAGCCTATCCGCAAACAATTAAAGTAAATAATCAGGACTTACACGTAAACCTGCTAAGAGTCGGCAGAATCGGGCTGTATTACCAAAGTGAAGATGGTCAGCGCAGTGGCTACTGGGATCAACAACAAGGCCACTGGCAAGTTGCCCTGACAGGCATTGAAGATGAAATAAAGCAAGGCTTGCTAATTGCACAAAAACAGCGCCCTCATACATTGCTGACCCTACCGGTCGTGAGATAACCCTACAATCACCATACAGAAAATCACCATGCAAATAGACACCATGATATTTCTCCGCTACCTACTACTAGGCCTAATAAGCTTACATTCCCTTCCAGGCATGGCCGAACAAACAGAACTAAATACACTCTTTGATCTAGTCAAACAATCACGCCTATCTCAAGCACAAATCAATAGCAATCGTGAACAACAATTTCTAAAAGAGCAACAACACCAACAACAACGCGTTAGCACACTCAAGAAAGACGTGGCCGAGACTCAAAAGCAATATAAAAAACAGCAACAACAAGTCAGCCGCAATGCTCAACAGGTTGAGCTATTACAAAGCCAGTTAGATGAACGCACCCACTCACTAAAAGACCTGTTCTCAGCCTGGAAGCAAACAACTCGCGAAACACTTGAAAACCAACAAAACTCCTTGCTTTCGGCTCAATTTAAAACACAAATCCAGCAACTCAAGACGATGCTCGACAAACAAGAACTCCCCGACTCTAACGACTTGACCTCCCTCAAAAATATATTACAGCAAGACATCACCAGCACCGGCCAGGCAATTGAGTTCCAAGGGCAGGTCACTTTACTCAACGGCGAAAGTAGCCAAAAAAACATTCAACGTATCGGCCCCTTTACGGCGACCTCAGATAATCAATTTTTAACTTACAACTCAAATGACCAATCCTTACGTATCGCGGTTCGCCAACCTGACGATGAGTTCTTGCAAGCCATTGAAGCAAGGCAACTAAATACGGTAATAGACCCTTCCCGAGGCGTCGTACTGCAAAGGTTAGCACTTAAACCCGACTTATTAGGACGCATTCAACAAGGCGGCATTATCGGCTATATCATCATCACACTTGGTATAGCAGGTTTATTGTTAGCGTGTTTTCGCTGGCTTGATATCGGACTATTACGCCTGAAAATAAAACAGCAACTAAAAAACCCCGAAACACCCAACACGAACAATCCGCTTGGGCGTATCCTGGCAATTTACCAAGGCAACCCAAAAGATAATATCGACAGCCTGGAAGTCAAACTTCAGGAAGCCGTTTTACAAGAAGTACCCCGACTTGACCGCGGCCTTGGCGCCATAAAATTACTCGCAGCGGTTGCCCCACTATTAGGTTTACTCGGTACAGTGGTGGGCATGATCAATACCTTTCAAACCATTACTTTAGTTGGCTCAACCGACCCAAAGCTCATGGCTGGCGGTATTTCTCAAGCCTTAGTCACCACGGTACTGGGCTTAACCATGACGGTTCCTTTACTTTTCTCGCACAGCTTTGTTTCATCTCGCGTCAGAATGCTAGTGGTATTATTAAGCCAGCAAAGTTTAGGTATTATCGCTCAGGCCATGGAATATAATCAGCTAAAGCCTAATAGCAACAAAAATGAACAGCTACGGAAATAAATAGAAATGAGCATGTTTAGCGGCGATTTTACTCAAATCATCACCGAGACCCTTAGCCCTATCAACCACTTGTTTCAACAAGGCGGCAATGTTTTGTGGGCCATTTCAGCGGTTGCTTTAGTCATCATATTCCTGGCTTCAGAGCGCATTCTGTTTGTTGCCTTTAGTTTTAAAAAACAGCAGCAAAACATTATAAACAACTGGCAACACAGAGAAGACACCCACTCATGGTTTGCCTATCAAATTAGAGAATCGATTCTCGCCAACAGCAATTTACAACTCAATAATGCTTTATGGTTGATCAAAGCTTGCGTATTAGTCTGCCCCTTGCTCGGTTTATTAGGCACAGTTAGCGGCATGATTTCAGTGTTCGACGTATTATCCTATTCCGGCACAGGCAACCCTCGACTGATGGCCGCGGGTATCTTTCAAGCCACTATTCCTACAATGGCAGGCATGGTAGTTGCGATTATTGGTTTGATCTTAAGACAGCAAGTACTCCGACTGGTTCGTAAAACACAAAGCCAACTAGCCAAACAACTCCACTTTAAACCTGAAGCAACACATAACTCAAAACATGATTTAGCAAACGGGAGTGTTTCATAATGCGGCATCGTTTCCCGTTTTATAAAAATGAAGATGATGAAGCCGAAATCAATATGACCCCCATGTTAGATGTCGTATTCATCATGTTAATTTTCTTCATTGTCACTACCAGCTTCGTGAGGGAAACAGGTGTTGAAGTGAATCGTCCCTTAGCTGAATCTTCCGCAAAACTACCTCAAAATGCCATATTGGTCGCCATCACTAACAGTAATCAAATCTGGATTGACCGGCACCGTATAGACGCTCGGGCAGTACGCCGCAATATTGAACGTTTACTGGCTGAAAACCCCGACAGCACCGTGATTATTCAAGCTGATGAGTCTGCACCTACCGGCACACTTATTAACGTTTTAGACCAGGCCAAATTAGCGGGAGCAAAAAATATTGCCGTTTCCAGCAATACCGCCTCAAATGATCAAGCGGTCAATTATTCAACGTCTAAAAACAGGCTAGCAAGTTGATACGTTTCGCAACTTCTGCACCTTTAGCACTTTTTTTGTTAGCGCTAATACTGCTACTTATGGCTCAACTGATTCAGCCAAATAGTACCGCGAAACCACTTATAGACAATATTATCGAAATTGATTTTCTTCGCGCACCGGCTTTATCAGCACACAAAAAGAAAACTGTGAGCCCGTCTAAAGAAGAAGTCCGCCCTAAAGAGCAAACCTCTCAGCCTGCACCACCCGTTACCAAAGCACTATTATTACCTAAAAATACTCCAAGCTTTGAAATGGATGCTATTCATTTACCCAAAGCAAAATTTACAACGCCCACCTCGCTCCATGATTTAGTGTATGAAGCAAACCCCAAACAAACAGTCGAAAAAATAAAACAACGCACCCCGAAATTACCCCAAGCATTAAACCCTCAATTTACTGAGAACTTATTCCCCCTACACACGCCTAACCCCATTTACCCCAAGCGCGCAAAAAAAAGAGGCATTGAAGGCTGGGTAAAGGTGAGTTTTACCATACAAACAAATGGCAAGGTTGAAGGTATTGTAGTGATAAGTTCAGAGCCGGCCGGTATTTTTGACAACGCAAGCCGCAGAACCGTTTCAAAATGGAAGTTCAAGCCTCAATTATTAGCAGGCAAGCCAACCGCCAGAAAGGTTGAAAAAACCATACGGTTTAACATACAAAAATGAAAATATTACTAGGGCTTTTTATATTCATCCTATTTGCAGGTACAGCCAATGCTGTTGAGTTCAGTGTGCCTGAAAGTGTTTATAGACTTAAAACAAACAGTTCACAACACCGCCTGAGCGAAACTGCCTACAGACAATTCCAGCCCATCCAAAAACAGATCTCGACTGAGCGTTACGATGAAGCCTTTAAATCATTAAACAAGCTCGCTCAGCGACACAAAGAAAAGCCTTACACGATATCTATCGCAATGCAGTCAGCCGCTTATATTTACATCGCACAAGAAGACTACCCCAAAGCGATGCACTGGATGCAAGCCATACTGAAGCTCTCATCTATGAACAGTCACGAGCTACAAAGTATTCGTCACAACCTCAGCCAATTACAACTACAAGCCGAACAATACCAAAACGCTGCTATAACCATGACCCGGTGGTTAAAAATAGCTAAAACAGAACAAACAACGCCAAGCGACTACCAGTTATTGGCTGTTTCATACTTCCAACTTGAGCAGTACACAAAGTCTAAAAAAGCGGCCAAAAAAGGACTAAAGCTGTCAAAGCAACCTTTGGAATTACTTTATCAACTCACCCTATCTTGTGATATTGCCTTAAAACAATACGCCAATGCAGAACAAACCCTTGCCATACTCATCAAACTCAAACCCACTAAAAAAAGCTACTGGATACAATGGGCAGGCGTTCTGGACCTACAAGAAAAAACAGAGCAAGCACTGGTTGTGTTTGAGCTAATGGACCAACGAAACTTACTCAAAAGCGAAGACGAACGCCTTCAGTTTGTACAGCGATTAATGCAACACAACAATGCCTACAAAGCGGCCAAAGAGTTGAGTGCTTATATTAAAAACACAAAAGTCAGCGACACACCTGACACACGCTACCTGCTCGCCAGTGCATGGCAACAAAGCGGCGAAACTACAAAAGCCGCCAATATATTAACAAACCTAAAACACAAACATGCACTCACCCGCCTAACGCAAATTTACGCCAGCGAACAGCAATGGCCTAATGTAATCAAACTACTCGAAACAAAACTCAAGACCCCTGTTACAACAGAAAATGAAACTTTATATATACAACTAGGTTACGCCTATAATCAGCTAGGCGATTTTGGCAAAGCCAAACAAGTATTCCTTGCTTTACTTACAGCAGATCAAATTAGCGATGAAAGCAAACAGTCGGCTGAGGAATGGCTGACTTATTTAGACCAGTTTTGAACAACAAGATGTATTGACTAAATCTCAATTCGATGAAACTTAATCATTGCTTTATTTACACGCAACTCGGGAGATGGATCTGTTTTTATGGGTATCTGGTTGACAGGTATTCCGTTAATAAGAACGTCAACAACAGAGTCAGCCAACATGGTGCCTAGTTTAAAATCATTAGGCACCAAGCCAAGCACAGCACCACCTTCTATTGATTTTTCGGCATAAGTCACCACAGGTACAGTTCCGGCAGACTTAACAATTTCTTTGGCATGATCAAAAATTAAGGCCTGAGACCCAAGAATAAATAAGTCAACTTTAGACTTTAGCTGTTTAGTTTCACTTAATAACGCTCTTTTTGAGTCAAAAAAACGCGTATATAACGTCATCCCTCGAGTATCAGCCTGTTCTTTCGTACCCCTCGCATCTATCGCCGCACTCGGATGCCCTTTTTCCAGTAATAAAGCAATCGTTTTAACATTATCAAATGCATCATCGATAACACTAAAGTGCTGTTCGTAAGGAAGGTAATAAGTAACACCTGTAATCCCCTTATCAGGAGAATTTAATGATGAAGTGACACCGAGAGAGACAGGGTTATTGCAACCTCCAATAAAACTTGGAATATCAAGAGGGTTTTGAGCCAGGAATTTAGCGCCAGATGAGCGTAAAAAAACAATAGCATCTTTTTGTTTGGCATACCGTGCTACAACAAAAGCAGCCTCTTCAAAATCTTTTAACTGGGACTTAACCTCAACGTGAATACGGGGTGAAGACTCTTTGATTCCTTGCATAAAGCCTTGCAACACCCTATTTTGCATACTTGATTTTCCGACCCATAAAAGACCCACATTTTTTGTAGATTCAGCATGAACCGGAGTCAAGATAAACGAGAGACAAATAACAAGCAGAATAAGTGGATGTTTCATAGGAAACTATCTCAAAGAAAGACGCAAATAAACAAACAGCTATGCAATACAGTCTAGTTGAGGTTATTGGTATTATCTAATTTTGACATGGGCAACTTGAACAATAACGCCCAAGTCTTCATAGCAACATCGTTTGTGCAGCATTGCTGGAAAGTCTAATTAAAAGTTTTCTTTCATAAACGCTTTAAATACACGCATTTTCTCTGGCATATACTCTCTTTTGTGATAAACCAAACTAAGGTCTTGTCGCGCGATGTCATCTAACGAAAAAAGTACTTTCAGTCGCCCCGCTTTCAAATCATCAGCAATAGAAATATCCGGCATAATGCCAATACCTAAACCAAGAATAAGTGAATCATATATCACTGCTTCACTATTTGAAGTATGTAGGTGTTCCAATGGAATATGAGAAATTGATAGCTGAGGGAAAAGATATTTAACTTGCTGTGATAAGTTTAAATACGTAGGCAGGAATAGCTTATGTTCAGAAAAAAGTGAGTTTATAGACAAGGGTTGGCCATAATTTTTAATATAGGCAGGCGCTGCACAAACCATTGAGCGCGTTTGGCACAAAGAAACTGCACTCAAACGTGAATCATTCAATTTGCCCATTCTAAAAGCAAAGTCTATTCCCCTATCAATAATATTATCAATTTGGTTAGAAACTTGAAGGTCATAGGTGATTTCAGGGTATTTAAGATTAAACGAATGAAGTAGCTTCATTAAAGGTGAGCGGCGTAACACTTCTGGAAAAGAAAGTGTGAGCTTACCACTTATAGATATGCGTTCATCTTTGATATTCTGTTCTGCCTCCTCAACCGCATCCAAAATTTTCTTACATTTAAGGTAAAAGCGCTCACCCAATTCAGTAACAAACAACGACTTCGTTGAACGATCAACTAAGCACACCCCCAAACTCGACTCTAACTTCGACAATTGCTTACTGACAGCTGAAACCGAACGATGCAATTGTTTAGCCGCATCCGTCAGACTCTTAGTTTCAACAATCACAGTAAAAGCCAAATAGTCACTCAAACTAGCCACACTATTTCCTTTTAGTTAAAAGTAATTACATTTTTTTGCAATTTAGTTAACTCAATAAATTCTTTATAGTCAACTAATACACAAAACCAAGGATAAATAATGAAATTCCAAAAATGGGTACTTACTTATTACGCTGTTTTATTCACATTGTTTGGCATTACAGGGTTTTTATTCCCAGAACAAACCAGCCAATTGATTCACTACGAATTCAAAAACAATATCGCCAAAATGGAATTCTCATCGACCTATGGCGGCTTATTTATCGGAATTGGGCTATTTATGTTTTACTGCCTTAAAACGAACATTCACACTGGTCTAATCTGTGTGCTTGTTACGATGGGGACAATGTTCATCACAAGAACATTCGCCTATCTCACATACAATGAAATAGACTTGATTCAGTACATTTATCTTTCTGGTGAGTTATTCACCCTATTTTTAATTGCTTATCTAATTGCCTTTAAACCATTAAGATTTAATCGGGCCGTCTAGGCAGCTACTATGTTTTTTATCAGGCTCTGGAGTATGCAAAACTAATAACTGGGAAATTCTCGCAGGCGTAGAAATAGCGGGAAAGAAGCGTGTATGAAGCTCGTTAAAAAGATGATCCATTTTATCATGAATTAGAATAACACGGACTCATCAGCTTTTTTGGGACGTTTATTAAACTCAAGGTCATTGAAAAATTCTTGTAATTCCTCGGGAGGCGTTGTCGATTGCCCAAGTAGTTGGCGAATTTTCAATGCGTTATTATCCATGCTTTCAAAGAAGGAAGCTAAGTCATCACCGTAAGGTTCAATAATACTGTCGAAGTCTTGTTCATCCTGAATATCAAAGGCAGAAATGAGGCCTGAATCAATTAACTGAGCTTTTAAACCCAGCTTTGATTTTTCGGTAGTATCTGCCAACTGCTCTCTTAGTTGTCTGTTCTCATTTTCAATACGAATGATCTGGGTAACTAGACTTGAATGTGAGTTCATCGATCGAGTCGCTGTTTCCAGTGCATCCATCAAATGAGCCAGCACATCAATTTTTTCGCCAATATCCTTCACTAGCATCGAAATAGATACCCAGTTGTAAACCACTCGTTTTGCACCAAAGGAGTGAATTCTGCCAAAGCCTTCATCATGCATCAGAATATCTTTCTCTAAACGCGGGACCGTGCCATTGCTTGAGTAAAATTCATCATCACGCCTGAAAAACAAAGTACCACGTGCGTTTAGTTTTCTTAGGCAATTGAAGGCAACTTTCGCAAGTGTTTCGTTGTCATAGCAGAATTGACTTGCTTGAATGAATTTCGAAATGATATACATTTCAGAAGATTCTCTTTGCAAGTTTTGAAGAATTTCATTACTGGTCTGCGCCTCTTGTTTAATTTTGGCACAACTATTATCACAATCCAGCAGGGCTTCTACTTTAGCGAGTAATTCCTCTTTGGCTGCCGACTTACAAATATAGTCATTACCGCCAAAATCATAGGCTTTTAGTCGCCCTTCCAGAGACTTAATACTCGAATAAAATAAAATAGGGATGGATTGAGTGCGCTCGAATTTACGAATTGCATCACATGCTTTATAGCCATCCATATCTTCCATCACGATATCTAAAATAATTAAATCAGGTATTTCTGACTGCGCTATTTTAATGCCTTCCTGGCCTTTTTCCGCTACAAGAACTTCATAGTTGTCTAATGAATTAATTAAGAAATTCCGGTGGGGCTCATCATCGTCAATCAATAATATTTTGCTAGTATTCAAGGCAACACCCATTTTTTTGACAAAAAAATTCTCTATTCATACTAGTCTAAAATAATGGTTTGGCATCTTGGTTTAGTAATTAAACACAAAATATAACAGACTATATTTTTGCCTTCCCCCAAGATTCCCGGTGCCAGTAAAATGTATAAACAACCCCCTGCCCTAAACGTGAAAGCATAAATACGAACCAAATAAGCAAAAAAGAAGGCTCAAAGAAATAAACCAATGCACAGCCTATTGGAAAAAACACGACCCACTGAGACACTACACTAGTTTTCAATACAATTGAGACATCTCCACTACCAAGCAATGAATTCATCATTATCACGCTCATCACATCAATAAAGATCATCCCGCCAGTTATTTGTAAACCCCTTACTGCCATAGTGATCGTTTCTTTATCCTGGGTAAAAACAGACAATATGGGCTCTGCAAAAATTGCAATCACGATACCTATCATCAGGGTAATTAGCCCCCCTACTTTGGCAACGTCATAGGCCCATTGTTTAGCAGCAGGATAGTCTTTCTCTCCCAAGCTGGTGCCCACTAATGTGGCAGCTGCCATACCAAAACCAAAACCTGGTAAAATACATAACATTAATATATTGATCAAAATATTGAGCGCAGCAAGCTCCGTCACCCCCAACAAGCCAACCATCCAAAACAAGCTGGTAATCCCTACGGCGATCATCAATTGCTGCATACCTGCGGGAATGGTCAGTTTAAAAACGGAAACGATATCTAACAAGCTTGGCTTTCGCTTGAAAATACTTAAATGATGCAGTTTAAAAAGACCCACAAAAATATATATACATGTTCCAAACACCGTAGCAATCGCACTGGCTAAAGCAGCCCCATCCGTCCCCATAGCATCAAAGCCAAGGTGCCCATAAATAAACACATAATTCAAAATCACATTCATTATATGAATCGCAATCAACGACAGCATGTAATATTTTGGTTGGCTAATCCCGTTAAAATAACCTCTAAAAGCATAGTTAAAACCCATAAAAACGATGGCTAACAGGCGAATTTGCCAATAAGGCACCGCAAGTTCTGCAATACCTGCATCAGCATTTAAATATGAAAATAATACGGGCACAAAGGGGTAAATCAGTATGCAAAGTACGCCTCCTAACAAAATAGCAACCACCATGCCTGAAACTAGGGATGCTCCTGCTAACTCAATTCGCCCTTCTCCCACTCGACGAGATGCGACTGCTTGCACACCACTCGATAAACCCAATACCATTGCTTGAGACATAAAAACAGCAAAACTACCAATTCCCACGGCTGCCAGAGCAGTTGCTCCAAGCTGACCAACCATGGCCGTATCCACAAGATTTAATAAATTTTGAGAAACCATGCCACCGATGATGGGGAGTGATAAGAGAAATATTCTTTTTAATTTATTAATGGTGATCATTATTTTTGTTTTTAACGCTCTCTATATGGCTAGGCATTTTTATTTTAAGCAAGCTGCGCTGATCTAATATTGTTTTTTCATCTACAAGCTCATTTAAATAAAGCAGGTAAGCCGTTAATGCATAAACTTGATCATTACTTAAACTCTTTGGTGCATAATGGGGCATAGCACGCCTGATGTAGTCAAAAATTGAGCTGGCATACGGCCACATTCCACCTACTGAAATAAGGAGTACAGGGTATTCCTTAATTCTCAGAATTCTGAGCGGATCAGAAAAACTAATCCAGCCATTCGTTCCAGCTAATCTTGCTGCCGGACCTTCGATACCACTTTCGCCATGACACATCTTGCATTGATTGTTATACAGTTCACGCCCATTCGCCACACTTCCTTGCCCTTTGGGAAGGTGTTTCCCGTCAGGTGAAACAGTGATCGAATATTTTTCAATCTCTGACAGACTCAATGGTTGGCCTAAATTTATTTTTCCTAGATCAATTTTAAAAGCAGGTTCAGGCTGATCAGCAAACACATTCACTGTAAGCGTACTTAGAAATAGCAATAGAAAAAAACAAGCCATATATTTTTGACGAATGAGCAAACTCTGTAATTTAGGCATAAACATTTCTTACCACGCCTTCTTGGTCAATATGCCAAGCCTGAATTGCGTTATAATGATTAAAAGAATAACTGGCATATTTTTCACGCCACTGCTCGCGTGTTGGCTGCCTATTACCCTGCTCATCTGTGGCTCTACTAAGAATCGTCGTCGCCTCTCCTTGCCACTGCCAAGGAATATGAAAACGTGTGAGTGATTTACTTAATACAGGCTGGTCCAGATGAGCCTTTGCCCAAGTAAGCCCGCCATCAGCGGACACCTCAACCTGTTTTATTTTTCCATGACCTGACCATGCCAAACCGGATATTTCATAAAATCCTTTTTTCTCAGGTAATACCTGTTTTCCTGAAGGGTTGGTAATCACAGATTTCACGTCCATGTGAAATGAAAACCGTTGAATTTTGCCATCTGACAAAATATCACTATAAAGCCCTGACTCATCTTTGGTAAATGCAGGTTTGTCTGTCACTTCAAGGCGGTGTACCCACTTTACATTGGCATTACCTTCCCAACCGGGCAAGAATAGACGCATGGGGTAGCCTTGCTCAGGTCGTAGACGTTCACCGTTTTGGTAGAGTGCAATAATGGCATCGTCCAGCAATTTTTCTAAAGGGATACTCCTTGCATGCGAGCCACCATCAGCACCCTCAACTATCACCCATTTAGCGCTCGGTTTTAGGCCAGCTTCTTGCAATAAATATTTTAGCGGTACGCCCACCCACTCTGAGCCAGATATCTGACCAAAAAGTGCTTGGCAGTCTTGATCCAGCGCGGTAAAAGAAACCGCATTTGGTGCGGTATTACCTGCGCATTCTAAAAAGTGAATATTCGATACCATGGGGTAACGTAATAGAGTTTCAACATCAAATTTCAAAGGTTTATCGACTAAACCGTGGATCATGAGCTGATGTTTTTCAGGGTCAATATTCGGTATGCCGTTATGACTGACCGTAAAGTGAAGACCACTCGGGGTGATAATACCTCTTTGGTTGGCTAGCGGCGTAGGCCAGATTGAGAAAATGGCCGTCTCGGGTGTGTTTTTCTCTAAGTGTCGCTGGATGTGAGCTTCATGACTAGAAGGCCCACCATAGGCAGATGCATCTCGACCAGGTGTTTTCATCCACTGTGGAAAGTTAGTACCAACAGTCTGCGCGATCGCCGTTAGTGGATAAGCGCTAGACAGTGCTAAACCACTTAACAAAAAAGTACGTCTATCCAACAAACCACCTGATGCAGCGGGTTTGAGAAATTTGTCTTTCATTACTTCTTCCTCTTTTCAATAAATGAGCTTAAATGCACCCTTATGCATGCTTTGTTTATACAAAATAACATCAATACCTATTTTACCTTATCATAGATACTTAAAGTCTCTTGTATCGCAGCACTATTACTAACAACACCCCAAACTCAAGCAAGTCCGAATTGTGTCAACAATCTGCTCAGACTTTTTCAAAGCACCCTCTCCGTCTACACTATAAATCATGTGCCGCCCTTCTTTTTTAGCTTTCAGAATTCCTGCTTTTTCCATCATCGCCAAATGACGGGAAATCACTGAACGGTCTTGGGGCATTTTTTCAGATAAGTCTTTTACATCGGAAGCCCCGCTCACAATCAAGTGTTTTAAAATCTCGATGCGTGCCGGTTCTGCCAAAGCTTTTACAAAGTCGTTATCTATATGGTTTAAAGTAATTTGTACTGATTCTTCTCTAGTCATACATGCATAATTGCGCACACGAACACAAAAGTCAAATTCTATTTCTAAAGCTGCTCAATATTCGCTACAGTATGCCGCTAGCCGTCTTTACACAAACAGACCGCTAGCATTTTACCTATTCAAAGCATAAATCGAGAAATTAGTATGAGCCGTTTTTGGAGCGATATTGTTCACACCTTAACTCCCTATGTACCGGGTGAGCAGCCAAAGGTGTCAAACCTGATTAAGTTAAATACCAATGAAAACCCCTTTGGCCCCTCTCCAAAAGTGTTATCAGCATTAACAGCAGAGGCGGCTGATACATTGCGCCTTTACCCTGACCCAAATGCCAGTGAGTTGAAGTCTGCCATTGCAAACTATTATGACGTGAATGAAAGTAATGTTTTTGTGGGTAATGGTTCCGACGAAGTACTTGCGCATACGTTTGCCGGCTTGCTCAAACAAGATAAAGCTCTACTCTTCCCTGATATCAGTTATAGCTTTTATCCGGTTTATTGTGGTTTGTACAAGGTAGAACCCAAAACCATTGCCTTAAACACACAGTTAGAAATAAATCTGGATGACTATCATGCCGACAACGGCGGTATAATATTTCCAAACCCTAACGCGCCAACGGGTCAGCTTTTACCCTTGTCGGATATCGAGAAACTACTTAAAAGAAATACTAATTCAGTTGTCGTGGTCGATGAAGCTTATATAGATTTTGGGGGTGAAAGCGCTATTTCTTTAGTGAAGCAATATCCAAATTTATTGGTGATTCAGACCTTTTCCAAGTCACGTTCTTTAGCTGGTTTACGGGTTGGTTTTGCGGTAGGTCATGCCGACTTGATTGATGGGTTAGAGCGTATTAAAAATAGTTTCAATTCCTATCCACTTGACCGTTTTGCGATTAAAGGCGGCGTCGCGGCGATTGAAGACCAACCTTATTTTGAACAGTGCTGCAATTCCATTATCCAAACCCGCACCCAGGTCAGCGAACAATTAAGCACACTTGGTTTCGAAGTACTTCCTTCTGCTGCTAATTTCGTTTTTGCTAAGCACAACACTGAAAGTGCGGCTGATATCGCTGCTAAATTAAGGGAAAAGTCCATTATTGTTCGTCATTTTAAACAAGATAGAATTCAGGATTTTTTACGTATTACTATTGGAACTGAGCAAGAATGCGCAAGTTTGATTGATGCTTTACGCGATATATTAAAAAACTAAGATAATAAATAAATGGCTTTGCACGACTTCAACCTCTGTCATGACAAGCCCTCAAAGAACCACACTAAAGAATAACTATCATGAAAATATTCATAACAGGGGCTTCAGGCTTTGTAGGCGGGGCAATCACAAGCCACCTCAAAGAGAAACACCAAATTCTAGCGATGGCGCGCTCCCCGGCTAGCCAGGAAAAAATAAAAGCTTTAGGTGCTGAAGCCATAGCGTGCGATTTATTTTCAATTACCTCTGACCATCTAGCGCAGGTGGATATCGTTATTCACGCGGCAGCAAGAGCCGAGGAATGGGGAAGCTTTGAGCAGTTTTATCAAGCCAATGTGGTTGGCACCCAAAACATGCTTATGGCAGCAAAAGCTGCTGGAGTAAAACGTTTTATTTTTGTCGGTACAGAGGCCGCCCTTTTCAAGGGCCAAGACCTGCACTATATCAATGAAAGCTACCCCTACGCATTAGACTCCCCCTACCCTTACTCCCAAACCAAAGCCATGGCAGAAAAGCAGGTGCTTGAAGCTAATTCAACAGATTTTGAAACCTTATCTTTACGCCCTCGTATGGTTTGGGGGCCGAATGATCAAAGCATCTTGCCTGCTATTTTAGATATGCTAAATAAAGGCGCCTTTGTCTGGGTTGCCAATGGCCAAGCATTAAGCTCTAGCACTTATATTGGTAATTTTGTTCACGCAATAGAACTTGCTTTAGATAAGGGCGTAGCTGGCGAAGCTTATTTCATTACGGATAAAGAAATTTCTTCCATCAAAACCTTTTTCACTAAACTTGTGAGTACTCGAGGTATGACGATTCCTGAAAAATCCATACCTTCTTGGCTAGTACGCTCATCCGCTTATGTACTTGATCATATATGGAAGGGTCTTAGATTAAAAACTCAGCCCCCAATTAGTCGAATGGCTGCAGGCATGATGTCTAGTAGCTGTACGCTCTCAACTAAAAAAGCGCAAAAAGATCTTGGCTATGCGCCATTATTTAGCGTAGAGGAAGGTTTCAGAATATTATGCGGGCAGGTTAAAGACGTTTAAAACTGTAATTTGGTGGGCTAGCCCACCAAATTTTGACATTCAGAATCAAAAGGCTTTTTTATAAAAGCGCTTCCAAGGCATCTATCACCTTATCACCAAACTCAGTTGTGCTCAGTAATTTAATATCTGCTCCCGCAGCCGATAAATCACTCGTAGAGTAGCCTGCTTCAAAAACACTTTGCATCGCTGTCCACACGGCTTTCGCTTCTGTTTCCATGTTAAAACTCATATCCAGCATCAAAGCAACAGAACCAATCATTGAATATGGGTTGGCGATATTTTTACCAGCAATATCAGGCGCAGAACCATGAGAAGGTTCATAATAAGCTTTCTCCGGCCCCATACAGGCTGAAGGCATTAGGCCTAATGAACCTAGCAAACCACCACCTTGGTCACTCAGAATATCACCAAACATATTCTCCATTACCATGACATCAAACTGGCCGGGGTTCAGACATAAATAGGTTGCTGCAGCATCCACTAGCATGTGAACAACCGTGACTTCAGGATAGTCTTTTGCCACTTCATCCAGCACCTCATTCCATAAAACAGAAGACACTAGTACATTGCTCTTATGAATATTGTGAAGCACTTTTTTACGCTTCATAGACTCTTTAAAGGCAACCGTTACAATCTGGCGAATCTGGTCCTCATCATATTCCAAGGTTTCTTTGACATAACGTTTGCCATCTTGTGTTTCGCCACGCTCTTTTGCACCAAAATACAAGCCGCCAATTAATTCACGAATAAGCAAAATATCAATACCTTCACCCACAATTTCAGACTTCAACGGCGAAAAGTGCGCCATGCCTTTAGGTAAAGAGATTGGTCGGAAGTTAGCAAAAGTATTCAAGTGTCTGCGTAAAGGTAACAACGCACCACGTTCTGGACGTTCTTCAACAGGAATCTTTTCTGACTCTTCATGACTCAAACCAATAGGGCCTTTCAGTACAGCATCTGCTGATGAACAAATGGCTTTGGTTGCTTCTGGGAAGGATTTGCCTGTTGAGAAGAATGCACAAGCGCCAAATTCTGCGTCAACGCAATCAAATTTTACGTCTCTTTTGTTTTCAATTAATTTTAATACGCGTACTGCTTGTTCGGTGATTTCCGGGCCAATGCCGTCGCCAGCTAGAATGGCAATTGTATATGTTTGAGTCATGTTATTTTCCTGGTAATTTTATGCACAGGCATTGTAAAGAGTGCGCTGCCTATCTGGCAACTTCTGCATTCGAATTAAGCCAAAAAGCAATAGAATAGTGATTATAGGTTGACGTACACGTCACCTTTAAGTAGTTTTCACCTAACTATAAAGCATAGACAGCACATAAGCGGCACATAAACAGCAAGAAGTCCGCATTTTTTTTCATCCTGAGCGATAATTTCCTATTGTTTTGGTTATACTGCCTGTCACGCTATGAACACGATGACAATTTGATTAGACATATTGATTGAGGCCGATTGGCAATGCCGTACGAAAATATACTTTATGAAGTAAAAGGGCCGCTTGGACTGATAACCCTAAACAGACCAACTAAGCACAACGCTGTTTCACTGGCGACATTAGACGAGCTACATGCTGCATTTACTTTAGCCGAAAGAGACCCTCATGTACGTGTAGTCGGTCTTACGGGTTCAGGCACAAAAGCTTTTGCATCAGGTTCAGACCTCAGTGAGGTTGAGCACCGTGACATTCGAAAGGCTTTAGAGCCAATCGTTCAGGGTTTTGCTGAACGCATGGAACGCTCTACATTACCAACAATTGCTGCTATTAACGGATTCTGCATGGGCGGCGGACTTGAATTAGCCTTAGGTTGCGATATTCGTATTGGTACTAAAAATTCAAAATATGCAACACCCGAAGGCAAGCTGGGCATCATCCCTGGTGGCGGCGCAACCCAACGCTTACCAAGAATTGTTGGCAAAGCTTGGGGGATGGAAATGTTATTGATGGGTGAAACCATTGATGCGGAACGTGCTTATCAAATTGGCTTAATTACACGCCTGGTTGAATTAGAAGACTTAATGCCAACCCTGACTCACATGGCTGATCACATTGCAGGCTTTGCACCATTAGTTCCCCACTTTATGAAATCAATGGTCAATTACGGACTAGAATCTAGCCAGCATTCAGGTCTTGCTTTAGAAAAATTTGCACAAGCAGCCTTAATCGAAACTGCAGATAAGAAAGAAGGCTTACGAGCATTTTTGGAGAAACGTCCACCTAAGTGGTCAGGAAAATAGTCGGCCAGAAAAATAAGCTCAACGCTTTTTCTTAAGAAAAAATTTAAAGGCCTTTACGATTCAAGCGTAAAGGCCTTTTTAATTTACCGCTTTATAGTGTGGGTACACGTAATACTGATTGCTTATGTCGATTGAATTCAAAATCTACGTCGTAAGCGTTATTGGTTGGCGATTGATACTGAGGGTCTTTGGTGTCAATTGCGAGTACTAGTTTGTGCCCTGCAGGTACATCATAGGCAACCGTTACTAATTCCAGGTCAAGCGTTACTTTTTTACCCGCTTCAGTTTCAGGCAAAGTCACCGCACCATGTGTAATCAACTTTCCAACACCCACTGCATCCATATCATATAAATATGCGACCAACTGCAACGACTCTTCTTTAGGTTGTACCTGTAAGGTCACGCTTGGTGTGCCGCGTATTTGCATCATGTCATCAAGACGACCACTATCAAAGTGAATACTTCTAATAGTTGAAGCTAAAGGAATGCTGGAAAGAATGGGTAAATTTAGCTGTTCCAGTATTTGAGAAATCGCTGGAATTTGGGTGCTAAACATTAATGTGTCGGCCCAAGAATTAATAGTATTGTCTTGGCTGAACCAGCTTTGGTAAGGGTAAGATTCCAAGTCTCCGGTATCAAACAGACTACGGGGGTGAAGGTAGAACTTTTCTTCACTGGCCTGAGGAATAGGGAAAGCAGAATAACCATCAAAACGGTTTTGAAATTTAACTTTCATTTGTACCGGCTCTGCTGTGCTCAAAGAGTTTGTTTCGCCTTTAAGGTGGATATCAAACCATTTGAAAGAATTATCCCACAAGGTATTTTCACCGATTCCGGTTAGCGCAGGAATAATTTCAGCCGTAGCATGAGTACCCTGCACTAAATCAACATGTTTTGGGCCTGTAAGCTGTGAATACATGCTTAACAGCGTATTCGCTTGAAAGAGGTTATCGCCATAAGCTTTTCCGAAATAGACAGCCGTGCCATTGGTATTCAATTGCTCAACATAGGTGATTGGTGATCGTACTCGAGCCCAATCTAATACTTCTGGGATACCCTCAAGATCTTGGCTTTTCACAACATCCCAATACTGCCGAATAATGGGGTCAGGATTACCCGTCAAATCACCTAAAATATTTAATAGCTCAGCCCATACAAGGTGCGGTGTATTATTACTATAAAGCGCATGCTCCAAACTTCCCCAGCTACTCATAGCGGCTACCGCTTTCACACGACCATCCAAGGCGGCACCAATCAAGCTAATACCTGAACCATAAGAAATACCACCACTACCAATCGCATTTGGATCCACAGGGTAATTCGCCAGCAAATAATCAATCACAGCACTATAATCCGCGATATCTTTAGGGCCTGCCGTATCAATTAATCCACCTGACTTACCAAAGCCACGCGTGACGTAGTTGAGAACGATATAGCCCTTATCTGCCAATTTTGCAGCTTCATTTAAATACTGATATTCCGTCATAGCCCAACTGTTAATTAGAATAACGGCTGGGGCCAAACCATCAATTTCATTCGGCACAAAGATATTAGCCTTAAGCTCTACACCATCGGCAGCTTCGATCACGATATCATCATCGGTAGAATATAAATCAGACTGAGGGAAAATTCCTTGATTGAGAAAGCCTGCCGCAAAACGAATAATTGGCAGCAAGCCATTCTCTTCAGCTAAAGCCTGTTGTGTCGAGAGCATGAGCGTTAAACACATGCCCGCCATGATGATTTTATTTTTCATAAATTGATTCCTTGTTTTATTTTATGATTTTTTCAATCTACATTTTTATCTAGATAAACCATTTTAGGAATGCTTTGAAACAACTAGCACTTGCTGTGACAAGCCAAGACTTCAAACTCGTCGAACCGGTCACATTTTTACTGCATTGCAACAGACAAGTTCACGCGTTAAAGCGTAATCACTTGATTTAAAACTATAATTCAACGACTCTAAATTTAACTAATAAACATAAAAACCATGATATAAAAATTGGGAGATTCTCATGCGTGCTAATCGAGCACCGGGAGTTGGAAAGGGATATTCAGAAGTACTCATTCATTATGGTATTTCTCAAGGTTTGAGCATCACCGACTGCATCAAGAGCTCAGGCCTGCCTGATAACTTTCTATCATGCCAAATAGATGTCAGCTTAAAGCAAGAAATTATTCTTATCCAAAATTTGCTAAAGAAAACACACAAGCCTTTTGCAACGGGTTTCGCGATTGGTAAAAATTTTCATTTTGGCGCTTTAGGCATGGTCGGCATGGCTATGATGACCAGTAAAAATGGCAAAGACATGGCGAAGATAATTGCACGTTACTTGGAAAGTGCTTATCACCCGACAGAACCCAAGCTGCAGTTATTGGAGGAAAACTTCAAACTAAGCTGGCACTACCTAACTGAGTTTGATGAACAGCTCGGCCAGTTTTTAATCGCCAGAGATGTAGGGATTTTTGGTGCCCTTCAAACCCACTATTTACAAGGTTCGCATAAAGAAGTGCTTGAGCTGGGTTTTGCTTTCCCATACTGCTCAGGGATGGATGATATGGAAAGGTATTTTTCTTGTCGTGTCTTAAGTGAGCAGAAAGATAATTATTTAATCGCCAAGCAATCCCAACTGCAAAAAACGATGCCTTTGTATAACCCCATTGCATCAACCACCACCGAAAAGTACTACCAAGACCATTTAAAAAAACATGCAAGACCAACCAGTTTAATTGAACAGCTTCGGCAATTTATCACCCCTAAACTAAAAAATGCCCCTGAGATGCAAGACGCAGCGAGCATATTAAACATGTCCACCCGCTCTTTGGCTCGGCAACTAGAAAAGCACAATACTAACTGGCGTAATTTGATTTCAAAAATAAGAATAGAAAAGGCTGAACAACTACTTTTAGACACTGACATGAGTTTATGGGATATCGCTGAAGCCGTCGGTTTTGCCAGCCCCAGCTCTTTTTCTCACGCGTTTACCAAGCATAAAAACATTTCGCCCTCTGAATTCAGAAAAAGTGCTTCCGAGCTGGCGATGGCTTAATGCTTGCTTATTTAATCCCGGCCCGCCTGCTCACTATTAAGCTGATAGAAACTTGGACTATGACCAGTCCACTTTTTAAAGGCATTATAAAAATTTGCCGCATCTGAATACCCTAACTCATCCGCTAAGGCCTCGTTGGAAAGATTCTGGTGCTGTATTAGGTTGATCGCTAGCTGACAACGTACTTTATCCATCAAAGCACTAAAGCTGGTTCCCATTTTACTTAGCCGCCTGCGCAAAGTACGACTGCTAAACCCTAGTGCATGAGAGATCATATCCGGGTCAGGAAAGTCCCCGATTG
>ENA-OSET01001802-OSET01001802.1-sediment-metagenome-genome-assembly--contig:-NODE-1802-length-21620-cov-5.684816_pt1 | contig 21620 bp, 23 predicted proteins | sample MGYA00237882_ERZ534229 | MGnify/ENA primary metagenome ERZ534229 (study PRJEB26408, sample SAMN06266212) | sediment metagenome | isolation source: Hudson Canyon methane seep mesocosm | place... | reverse complement strand
CCGGCTTTTCCCACCACCAGCGTCCAGCACGAATATCTTCGCCAGCAGTTATAGCTCTAGTACAAGGTGCACAGCCAATACTGACAAAGCCTTCATCATGTAATTTATTGTAAGGCACATCAAACGCTTTAATATAGCTATTAACGTTACCATTCGACCAATCGCTTAATGGATTAAATTTCTGTAATCCAAATGTGCTGTCCCACTCAGAAACGGGTAATTCAACTCGGGTTACTGCTTGCGAACGACGCATGCCTGTCAACCATGCTTTTTTGTCCGCTAAGGCTCGTTTTAAAGGAACAACTTTACGAATATTACAACATTGTTTACGTAATTCAACACTGTCATAAAATGCATTTGGCCCTTTTTCTGTCACATAGGCTTCAACACTTGCCGCATCAGGGAAAAACACTTTCACGTCACGATTATAATGCGCCTTTGCTTGTTGCATCACCTGATAGGTTTCTTTCGGTAAGCGCCCAGTATCAAGTGTAAAAATATCAATTTCGGGGGCAAACTTACAGATAAGATCCATTAACACCATGTCTTCAGCGCCATAGCTTGATGCTAATGTTGCTGAATCATATTCAGCTGTAATGTCGGCTAGTATTTCTTTTACTGCGTCAATTTTAGCTGCTAATTTCTCACTAATGTCAGGCATGATGTTTTACTACTCTAATCGTTGTTGTCAGTGTTTCTGTTGATGTTATTTCACATAGCTGGCCATCATGACGTAAGCTGGTAATTACTTCCTCAACGGCATTGCCATTATTAACGACTAATTGTATTACTTGTTCTCTTTCCATTTTGCTTAATGCTTCTCTCGCTTTTATATAGTGCATTGGGCAACCATATAAAGTGAGATCAAGCGTTACATTTACAATAGACATTTCACTCCAACTCCCAATAACAATACGGCTAAAAGAGGCCTCATAACATGTTCTGGTATTTTTACACCTAAGCGACTGCCAATATAAATACCAGGTAATGACCCCATAATCAGCAATGATAACAAGGACCAGTCCACAGTACCTACTGTCGAGTGTCCTATCCCAGCTATGGCTGTTAAAGGTACTGCATGAGCAATATCAGTGGCGACTATTTGTGTTCCTTTTAATTGCGGATATAAAAACAATAATGTCACTGCGCCTAAAGCGCCTGCTCCTACTGAGGAGATAGTTACCATTACACCTAAGAAAGCACCCACTAGCACCGTCGCTCTCACTTTATGCTTATTCTCTTCACGAAGATAATACAAAGCAGTCACAATCGGATGACCTTCACGTGCTTTTAGCTGATCAGCTATAAAGCCTTTTAACAATAATGCACTTGATGTCAGAATCAATGCTATGCCTAAGGCCTTAGTAATAAGGACAGCATTATTCTCATCACTAACACCTGAATACTGTAAAAATATTAAGGTTAAAATTGTTGCCGGCACACTACCGTAAGCAAGTCGAAGTACAACTTGCCAGTTAATTGCGCCATGCTTCATATATGCCCATATGCCACCCGCCTTGGTAATCGCTGCAAACAATAAATCAGTGCCCACTGCAACGACAGGCTGCACAGCAAAACCAAAGATCAGCAGTGGCGTCATTATCGATCCCCCACCCACGCCGGTCATTCCGATCATAATGCCGACAAAAAGTCCCGCTAAAATAAAACCCCATTCCATAATTTAAAGTTCGCGCCAAAGTATTAACATAATAATTGCAGACAAGTTTACCATTGCACAATATTCATTCAATGAATATTATTATCTATATTTATAACTAAAATGTATATAGAAATGAAATTACAGCAACTTAAATATATTCGAGAGATTGCTCGTCGTGGCTTGAGTATTTCTGCCGCTGCGAAGGTATTACATACATCGCAGCCGGGCGTTAGTAATCAAGTGCATCTTTTAGAAGATGAACTTGGACTGAAAATTTTCGAGCGTCACGGCAAACGCTTAGTTGATCTAACCCCTACAGGGCGACAAGTAGTCGCTATGGCAGAAAAGGTATTGCTTGATGTTGAAAACATTAAACAATTAGCAGCGGATAATAACAATGATCAAACAGGCACCTTATCAATAGGGACAACTCATACACAAGCACGGTACGCACTCCCTCGGGCGATTAAGGCGTTTAGTCAACGCTACCCCAAAGTACATCTTAATATGATGCAAGGAACCCCAACTGATATTGCAGAAATGGCCGCAACAGGAAAAATCGATATTGCCATAGCAACAGAAGGCCTAGATAAATTCGATGCCTTAACCATTTTGCCATGTTACAAATGGAATCGCTCGATAGTGATGCCACATGGCCACCCCCTATTATCAGAAAAAAACCTGACACTTGAAGCCATTGCCAATTACCCAATTTTAACGTATGTAATGGGGTTTACTGGCCGGAAACAGCAAGACCAAGCATTTATTGATCGTGGTTTAGAACCCAATGTCATATTCACTGCAACAGATGCCGATGTGATAAAAACCTATGTTGAATTAGAATTAGGGATTGGTATTATTGCCAGTATGGCGTTTGATGTGAAAAAAGATGCACAGCTAAAAGCGCTTGATGCTAGCCATTTATTTGAAGCAAGTACGACACATATGGGCATTCGACACGGCAGCTTCTTACGCAGTTATAGCTATGCTTTTATTGAATTGTTAGCACCACATCTCACACGCGATGTGGTCGAACAATCGATCAACTAGGAATATAATCTGACATGACCATTGCTGATTCAATTAAGTATTCAAAGTCGTTGCTAGCACAAATATCTTCTCACCCCGTTGCTTCTAGCAATGAAGAAATACAACACACATTAACTTTATTAATAACGGAACTAAACAACATCGATGTCAAAGCCCGAAAGCTTTTAAAAAAGGAGTCTGAATCAATTCCCAGTGAAACACAGCCTGAAATAGAATCTGGCTGTTATATATTTGTTAATGAGAAAGGTTACTTTTGCCCAAATTGTTATGATAATCAAGGTAATAAAGTAGCAACGACTCGACTTAATCGTAAACTACGAGTGTGTCCTGTATGCCGAAAAAGTATTAAATAATATTTACACTTAGTGATATCGATGCCATTTTTTATCAAGGTATCAGCCAAAATTTATGCGCTGGAGGTCTCTATATAAACAAACACTAAAACAAGGTAATAACCTAAAAAACCATGCTGAACCAAGACCTGGGGGCACACTTAACCACTGCAGGTACCGTTGTTCGATGTGAATTTGATAAAAAAGATCCTACTATATTTCACGTTTCTTTCGAATTTGCTGAAGTTCAATAGGACTGGGGGGAAGGCATTACAAATAGCACGGCTATGATCGCAAAAAAATATGGCTAAAAACAGTCACTTGACGTATAATTCTCGGCAAATTTGGTGATAACTTAAGTCAGCATCAAATTTAAGCCTAGGGGCGGCCAGCGGGCCTGAGATTTTCTTCTTGAAGAAAGAACCCTATGAACCTGATCCAGTTAATACTGGCGTAGGGACAGGCCGAGATATTGCATTCACACTTTGTAATCAAGTGCATTTAATGAATTATCCCCTGTCCTTTTTATTCCTTAAAAAGGCCAATAATGAAGTTTAAGTTTTTACCCTCCGCCATCGCAGCGTTACTTTCCACTCACGCATTTGCAAACACTGTAAGTGAAACTGACCCCACCGTACTCGAACCTATAACTGTTAGTGCTGATCTACGTGATGTTTCAGTCGATAAAATTGCCGCCAGCGTATCAGTCTTAAATGAATTTGAGTTGCAAAATCGTGGCGTGACTCATTTTGAAGATATATTACTTCAACTCCCTAATTTAAATTTTTCAGGCCAAACTTCTCGCCCCCGACATATTCAAATTCGAGGCATGGGTGAGCGTGAGGATTACACTGGCTCACCTGATCCTAGTGTTGGCTTTGTTATGGATGATATTGATTTCAGTGGCATAGGCATGCTGGGAAATTTATTTGATGTTAAGCAAGTTGAGGTTTTACGAGGTCCACAAGGAACGCGTTTCGGAGCCAATGCTTTAGCTGGCCTAATTAACCTTCAGTCAAATGAACCAACAGCATATAGCAACAGCATGATTGAGATCTCTGGCGCCCAAGATAATTTAACTGAACTAGGTTTAATGACTAGTGGTTCATTTGATGAAGAGACAACAAATAGCCCTCAATACCGCTTATCTCTGTTCAAACACGATAGTCATGGCGCTTATAATAATGCATTTACTGGCAAAGATGACACTAATGGTCGTGATGAGTTAAGCCTTAGAGGTAAATTGCGATTTACACCCAGCAATGACACCAAAATTGACTTAACAATCATTCATGCCGATCTCAATAATAACTATGATGCATGGGTATTGGATAATAGCTATACAACACAGTCCGATCATCCGGGAAAAGATACTCAAAAAACAACTGCAGGCGCAGTTAAAGTCGGATGGACTGGTAATCCAAACTTTGATTTAACGAGTATTACAACTATTGCTGATTCGGACATGCTCTACAGTTATGATGGCGATTGGATTAACCCTTCTTTTAATGCTTTGGCAGCCGACAACACTTATGACAATACAAAAGAGCGTCAAACTCTCAGCCAAGAATTTAGAGTTGCTTCAACGGAGCTCTCGCGCTTATTCAATGACACTACTGACTGGTTAGTAGGATTCTACGGTTCTAAGTTAGATGAGAAAAATAGTTCCAATGAGCTATTTAATTATGGACCAGGATATATTTATAACTCATCGACACAAAGTGAATACGACCTAACAAAGTTAGCTGTATTTAGTCAGCTTGATAAGCACTTCAATGACAAAACGACATTGAGTGGTGGCTTACGCATTGAAAGACAATTTAAAGATTTTCAGAAATCAACTCGACGTTATGGTGACACTTCAAGTGATACAAACTTAGACCCAGGTAAGCGAGGGCCTTATGACTACACAATTGCTGACTCACATAATCCAAATGAAACCCTCGTGGGCGGACATATCACATTAACTCACCTATTAAATGATCTTCATAATGTTTATGGCGCCATATCCAAGGGTTATAAAGCGGCGGGATTTAACACAGGTATCGGCAGTGGGCCGGTAACATTTGATAAAGAAACAGCTCTCAATTATGAAGTAGGCCTTAAGTCTAGCTTGCTCAATGACACATTAAAAACTGCTGTAAGTATCTTTTACACTGATCGAAAAGATCCGCAATTCACAGGTTCTAACTACGTTAACAACGAATGGACATACTTTACTGAGAACTTCGACAGTGCTAAAAACTATGGTCTAGAAGCTGAATTTAACTGGAAAATTAATCAAAATATAACAACTTTTGGTTCACTCGGGTTAGTAGAAACTACTGTTGATGGCACATCCTACGATCAAACATTTGTAGTCAGTGGTAGAGAGCAGTCACATGCACCAACTTACCAATTTAACATCGGCGCACAATACCGCAATGCATCAGGATTTTATGGCCGATTTGATTTGACAGGAGTGGATGCATTTTACTTTGACACTGTCCATTCGGCAAAATCTCAATCATATACCCTTTCAAATGCACGCATTGGTTATGAAACTAATAAATGGGAAGTTTATCTATGGGCTAAGAATCTACTTGATAAAGAATATGCAACTAGAGGTTTATTTTTTGGAAATAATCCAGATGCATACTATGAACCCAATTCCCCAGAAAAATATACTCGTCAAGGCAACCCTCGCCAAGTGGGTGTGACTGCAAGAATGCGCTTCTAAATTTCCATTTATTCTAAGGTTCTAACCATCATGCGTATTTCAATAGATATCAGCCTTTATCCGCTCACTGAAGGTTTTGTTGAACCCATTCTAGAATTTATCGGTCAACTAGAAACCAACCCAAAAATCATCGTTAAACGTAATAGCCTAAGCACGCAAGTGTTTGGTGAATATCGTGATGTGATGGATATGATGGACACAGAAATTGAGAAAGTCTTTGCTGTTATGCCTCACAGTGCATTTGTTTTAAAAATGGTCGGAACAGACCGTGCAGACGTGGTTGATAAATAAACATGTCGGAGTGGTTAACATTTATTGTTGATGCCTTTGCTGTTATGTCAGGCTGGGAAATTGTCGCAGCCTTACTGGGCATGGCTTATATCATCTTTGCTTCCAGAGAATCACAATGGTGTTGGCCTCTCGCATTTATTAGCACGCTCATTTACACCGTCTTATTTTGGGAAGGCCAACTTCCCATGCAAGCTTTGCTCAATTTCTATTATATCGGCATGGCGGTTTATGGTTATATGTTATGGCGAAAACATGGCATTGCCAAAGATAACCTCGCCATCACCAGTTGGTCGTGGAACAAGCAACTGATCTTTATTTTAATTGGAACCGTACTAAGTCTAATAACGGCTTATTACTTAAAGGTAAGTGAAACATCACAACGTCCTTACTTGGATGCTAGCGTCACCATATTCTCAGTGATGAACACATTCTTAATGGCAAAAAAAATCATACAAAATTGGCTTTATTGGGTAGTGATTAATGCTGCTGCTGTGGTGCTTTATGCCCAGTCAGGTTTTTACGCCACTGTTATTCTATTTGCTATTTATACTGTTCTTGCTGTGATTGGCTATATACATTGGCTGAAGTTATACCAACAACAAACGGGATGATGATTGATTCATGTCGCAATACATGTCACAGTAACGACCTCGACAAGTGGAGTCATCAGCTAAAGGTTACTTCACTTTTGATAAGTGATAAATTCAATTTATAAAGAGGTGCTTTATGGAAAGAACTGACGGTATGCCAATTTGGGTCTATCTTGCATTTTCGAGTATCACGACAAGAAAGGGCGCTATCTGGTTGATTTTATCATCAGTTATTTTTACCCTTTATTGCGTTCCTTGGTCACTATTAGTGACAAACCCAGATTGGGTTGCAACACTCTTCTTAATTGATGATTGGAGCTGGGTAGCAATGATGGTTCCCGTTATGATGTGGTATTTGATTAGCTTAAATTGGGTTGATCGTAATCTGGGATGGGATGCCGTAGCTAAAGATGAAAGCGAGTCAGATACGCAATAAGTAAGATTCTTGCTGTAAAAATCGATACCGGCTCAGCCTCTAGTAGTCATAAAGTCCTTTTTTATAAGTAAGCAATTTTTACCATCTTATTGGTGCATTCAGCCATTTTTCAAGATCTGTTTCACCCAAACTATTCATCAAGAACAACAACAGTCGATAGCAAAACCGTTGCTCGCCCAGATCAGGCAATTTGCAAAACTTTTGGTATGCATTCTTAAACCGTTCAGCCTGCTTAGCGTTAAGTTGATATTCAAGTAATACCAGCTCTAACTCTTGTGGTCCAATCACAAAGGCATCCATATCGACAATGGCTGACAAGCGACCTTGTTGGTGCAGCATTTGATCCCACCGTAGGTCCATCATAATTGGTGAAAATATCGGGGTTTTTAATTCTGCAGCTTGTTCAAGAGCTTGTTCAAGAATCGCATCAGGAATAAATGTTGAATGTACTTGAGCTAAAGAAAGCAATGTTGCCTGCAAACTTTTTGACCACTTCTCTGCTGGAAACGTAGCGTGATGAAACGCCCCCCAATTGATGCTCCGGTGTTGGTGAAGCTGAGCAATATGGTCAGCCAGTTGCTCAGCCATAGATCCAGAGACTTCTGCACAGCTAACATCATCACCATCAAGATAATTTGCCAATACAAATAACGATGATTCAGAAGCAATATATTCTGGAATAGTGAGTACACTTTGCTCTCCAACAAAGTGATAGACCTTATCGATATCAGCAAGTGAAGTAGGAAAGTCAGCTGCAAACAGACCATTCATACCTTGCCAAAAAATAGAGTTTGCAACTGTTTGCTGATTACACAGTTTAAGTACCATCGGCCCATCAACCGTTTCACAATGCCAAAGCTGATGAGTACTATCTTCAAACTTAGCTTCAAAAGGACTTGCAGGCTTTAGTAATGCCGGTAAGTCCCTTTGCTGTTGCTGATTTAAGCCTGGGTAATTTACCAAGGCAATAAGTCACCATTGGTGTGCCAGAACGACCCAGTATTATCTAAATTTAATTCTTCTAATCGCGCAATTAAACCAGAAACTGATTCATCGGTATCGATTAGACCGTTATGACTGGTCATATCGGTTCGCACATAACCCGGATGTAAAATTCCCACAGCAATACCATAAGGTTTTAAATCGATGGACAATGATTTTCCTGCTGCATTCACAGCAGATTTAGACATACGATAACCATAACTACCACCTGAATCATTATCAGCAACTGATCCCATACGGCTGGTGATAATGCCCACTTTACTACCTTCACTAAGGTTTTTTAACAAAGCTTGTGTTGTTAATAATGGCCCAAGACCATTCACTTTAAACATTTTGATGCTACTTTCAACTGCACTTTGATCAAGCTCATCCATTGAAATGCCATTCGCAATACCGGCATTATTGATTAGCCAATCAATGTTGCGCCCTTCTAGAGTTTTAGCTAAACCATTCAGGCTTTCTAAATCAGAGGTATCAACCCCTTCAATCACCTCAACATTCAGCGCTTCTAACGCTGGCGAACTATGTCGGCATGTTGCGATAATATGCTTTCCCATCCCTGATAATTGCGTACAGAACTCAAGACCAATTCCGCGATTACTGCCTGTAATTAATACTGTTTCAGTCATATTATTTTCCCAAAAGCTTTATTTAATAAATTTCATCGTGTCATATGAAGGTGACAATACGACACCTTTTTCAGTGACAATAGCAGCAATGAGTGTCGCTGGTGTGACATCAAATGCAGGATTAACTGCTGCAGTGCCTTCTGGTGCAATCTGTTGTCCTTGTAACATAGTGACTTCCTCTGCTGCGCGTTGTTCTATCGGTATTTCTTCTCCACTCTGCAATGTCCAATCAATGGTTGATGTTGGCGCCACTACCATCATTTTTACATGATGATATTTAGCCACAATAGCCAACATATAAGTACCCACTTTATTCGCGACATCACCGTTAGCAGTAATGCGATCAGCGCCTACAATCACCCAGTCTAATTGCCCTGATGCCATTAATGCTGCAGCCGCTCCTTCAGCCTGCAATGTTACCGGAATATTATCTTGCTGCAACTCCCAAACAGTGAGCCGCGAACCTTGCAACCAAGGCCGTGTTTCATCGGCATAGACATGGCTAATTTTACCCTCGGCATAACCTTGTCGAATAACACCTAATGCCGTACCAAAACCACCCGTTGCTAATGCACCCGCATTGCAATGGGTTAAAACCACATTATCTCCCGCTAATAAATCAGCACCTAATTTCCCCATGGCATGATTCGCAGCAATATCTTCACTATGGATATCATGTGCTTGTTTTAATAAAACAGCTTCGGCTGATTCATCATCTGGCAATGTCATATAAACCTGCCGCATTCGCTCAATGGCCCAATGTAAATTAACCGCCGTCGGTCGCGACTCAGCAAGGAGTGCCAGTGGTACAGTCATGGCTTGCTTCCAATTTACACCGGCACTATTCCATGCCTGTCTGGCAGCCAAAACCACACCATAGCCAGCGGTGATCCCTATTGCTGGTGCGCCTCGTACAACCATATCTGTTATAGCAGCGGCGACATCATCAGACTGTTCATACTCCAGCCAAACTTGCTGCAGTGGCAATTGCCGCTGATCAAGCAAACACAGTTTATTACCTTGCCATTTTATAGGCTGAATAGAATCAAACTGTTTATCCAATGTCATCTCCTGTCGATGGCGGTATAATCATATACATGAAAAAAGTTGATCTTATTATACATGCACGCTGGGTAGTTCCGGTTGATGCAAAAAACTCAGTGCTAGAACATCATTCTGTCGTGATTAATGAAGGCTGTATTATCGCCATCATCAGGCAAGATAAAGCCCAGCAGAAATACACGGCAATGATAGAACAGCATCTAGATAATCACTGCATAATGCCCGGCTTGATTAATAATCACGCCCATACTGCCATGTCGTTATTACGAGGTCTGGCAGATGATTTGCCGTTAATGACATGGTTAAACGATCATATTTGGCCGGCAGAAAAAAAATGGGTCAGCGATAGCTTTGTTCATGCGGGTTCCGAACTTGCTATTGCCGAAATGCTGCGTGGTGGCACCACTTGTTTTAACGATATGTATTTCTTCCCAGATGCGACAGCACGTGCGGTTGATCAAACCGGCATTCGTGCAAGCTTAGGTATGGTAGTTATCGATTTTCCAACCGCTTGGGCAGAAGATGTCGAAGAATACTTACATAAAGGTCAACAACTACACGATCATTACCGTCATCATTCACGTATAACAACCGCTTATGCACCTCATGCACCTTACACAGTATCGGATGCTGCTTTAACGGCCGTAATGACCAATGCAGAAGAGCTAGATCTTCCTATTCATATGCATATTCATGAAACTGCCGACGAAATTAGCCAAAGCATTGAAACTTATGGCGTACGCCCACTTGAACGTTTAAAAAACTTAGGGTTATTATCGCCTCGTTTGATTGCTGTTCATATGACGCAATTAACGGATGAAGAAATTCAATGGTGTGCTGATGCAGGCGTACATATAGCGCATTGCCCAGAATCAAACTTAAAACTTGCTAGCGGCTTTAGCCCTATTGCCAAATTAGTTAAAAAAGGTATAAATGTGACTATTGGCACTGATGGTGCTGCATCGAACAATGATCTTGATATGTTTGCTGAAATGCGACAAGCAGCCATTCTCGCCAAAGCAGTCGCACAAGATGCCTCGGCAATTCCGGCTGAAACAGCATTAAAGATGGCCACGATCAATGCGGCAAAAGCATTAGGTATTGACCATGTAACAGGCTCACTCAAAAAAGGTAAGTCGGCCGATATTATTGCTATCGATTTTTCTGATGTTGAAAGCAGCCCTTGTTATGACGTTATTTCTCAATTAGTTTATGCAACAGGTCGTCACCAAGTCAGCGATGTATGGGTGGAAGGCACGCACTTATTAAAAGATCGTCAGCTAACCACCATTAACGAAACAAAAATTATTGAAACTGCGCAGCAATGGGCAACAAAAATAAGGCAGACAGATTAATGACACACTCACAAAGCAATGTTGATCCTAATGAAGTAGCAAAATTTGAGGCCCTTGCTAATGGCTGGTGGGATCAAGAAGGTGACTCTAAACCCCTGCATGAGATAAACCCGCTTCGCTTAGGTTTTATCAAAGCACGTGTCAAACTTGATGGTCAAGATGTTATCGATGTCGGCTGTGGCGGCGGTATTTTATCTGAAGCCTTAAGCAAAGCTGGTGCCAATACAACAGGCATTGATATGGGTGAACAGCCACTCAATATTGCCAAGCTTCATGCCTTAGAGGCGGGCTTAACCATTAATTACGAGCAAATCACTGCCGAACAAAAAGCAGAACAATCTGCTAACAAATTCGATGTGGTTACCTGCATGGAAATGCTAGAGCACGTGCCCGATCCTGTTTCAGTAATTCAAGCCTGTGCTGCTTTAGTTAAACCCGGCGGTGATGTATTTTTATCGACCATTAATCGCCACCCAAAAGCCTATTTATTAGCCGTTATCGGTGCTGAATATATAATGGAAATGCTACCAAAAGGCACCCATGATTATAAACGTTTTATCAAACCTTCTGAAATGGCCAAATGGTGTCGACAAGCAGGATTAGAAGCCCAAGACATAACAGGCGTATCGTATAATCCTCTCAGCAAAGAATATTCCCTGGGTGATGATGTAAAAGTGAATTACTTAATGCACTGTAAAAAAGCGATGGATTAGATGCGTGACTTCTCAGCCGTATTATTTGATCTCGATGGCACATTAGTTGATACCGCACCCGACTTAGCATATGCATTAAATTCGCTATTAGAAGAACAAGGCCAACCTAGGCTGCCCTATGATCTGATTCGTCCTGTAGCCAGTAATGGTGCGGCTGGCCTGCTCAATCTTGGCTTTGGCATTTCAGAAGGTGACACTACTTTTCCGCTGCTTCGAGCACTTTTAATTGCGATATATCAAGATAATATCAGTCGTGGGTCGAAGCTGTTTGACGGTATGGAACAGGTGCTCACCGCCTTAGAAAAGGCCAATATCACATGGGGAATAATCACCAATAAACCGGCCTTTTTAACTGACCCATTGCTTGAAGCCTTGCACTTAACTCACCGCGCGGCATGCATAGTCAGTGGTGATACCACAGCATATAGCAAGCCTCATCCAGCACCTATGCTTCATGCATGCGAAGTAATCAAGCACTCTGCTCAAGAGTGCATTTATATAGGTGATGCTGCTCGCGATATTGAAGCAGGCAAAAATATTAATATGCAAACCGTTGCTGCACTGTACGGTTATGTCGGTGCTAATGATAATCCAGCCAACTGGAATGCCGACTTTTCGATTGAACACCCGCTTGATATTTTGAAATGGATTTAAATATACTTTTAAGCTTTATTGAGCAACAGCAACTGCTCTTTATTGGCTCAGCCAGTATCTTAGTAGGCATTATCCTAGGACTAGTATTTGGTAATAGAAAAATCCGTACTTTGCAGTCTCGTAATACTGAGCTGGAACTCACATTAGCATTAGAGCATAAAAACAACGATCAGCTTGATGATATTCTTGATCAAACACGTGACCAACTCGCCAATACATTTAATCAATTATCCGAACAAGCTTTAAATAAAAACAATAGCCAATTCCTACAGCTTGCTGAAGAAAACCTAAAACGCTTTCAAAGCCAAGCAAAATCGGAATTAAGCTCAAAAGAGCAAGCCATCGAACAAATGCTCAAACCCATCAATGAGGCCTTGCAGCAAACCAGTAAACAGATCCACAATATCGAAAAAGAACGCAAAGAAGCCTATGGCAGTTTAACCTCCACCATCACTCAAATGGCACAAAGCCAGCAGCAATTACAGCAAGAAACTCAAAATCTAGTACAAGCCTTACGTCGACCCGAAGTGCGCGGCCAATGGGGTGAAATGACATTACGCCGCTTAGCTGAACTGAGTGGCATGGTGGCACATTGTGATTTTTACGAACAAACGCATACCACAACTGATACTGGTGCAATTCGCCCTGATATGATTGTACGTCTGCCAGAAAAACGGGAAATAATTGTCGATGCAAAAACCCCGCTTGATGCTTATTTATCAGCCATTCAAGCTAAAGATGATGCCACTCGAAAACTAGAAATGAAGCGTCATGCTCAAATAATTCGTAGTCGTGTTAAAGAACTCGCACGTAAAAACTACTGGGCAGAATATTCACGTTCACCTGAATTTGTGGTGTTATTTATTCCCGGTGAACAGTTCTTATCAGCCGCCTTAGAAATCGATTCCAGCTTACTTGAAGATAGTATGAGCCAAAACATCATTCTCGCGACACCAACCAATTTTGTCGCGCTACTTCGTGCCGTATCCTATGGTTGGAAACAACAAACCCTTGCCGACAATGCCGAAGTAATTCGTGAATTAGGTGAAACCTTATACAAACGCTTATCGGTATTTGGTAATCACTTAAGCAAGCTTGGTAGCAGCCTTGGCAATAGTGTTAACCACTTTAATAGTGCTGTCGGCTCATTAGAGCGACAAGTATTACCCGGCGCTCGCAAGTTCACCGAAATGGGCATTAGTAGTAAAAGTGACATTGGCGACCTGCCTCCCATCGAACAGCAACCCAGACACGTGCAGAACGAAAACAATGAGTAAAGTTCAAATTGATATAAACCATGCTTATGATTATTGCCAAAACCTAGCTAAGTCGCATTATGAGAACTTTCCGGTCGCCTCAATCTTATTACCCAAACGACTAAGAAGACCCATTAGTGTTATCTATGCCTTTGCCAGAACAGCAGATGACTTTGCCGATGAAGGTGATACGCCACAACATATCAGGCTACAACAACTTAATGAATACAGCGAACACATTGCCCAAATAAGCCAGCAAACATATCACGGTGATCATCCCATATTTATTGCTCTAGCCGATGTCATTCAGCATCACACCTTACCAAGCAGCTTATTTGAAGCCTTACTGTCAGCATTCAAACAAGATGTCGTTAAAAGCCGTTATGCCAATTTAGATGAGGTATTAGACTACTGCACTCGCTCAGCCAATCCCGTGGGTCGTTTATTACTGCACCTAAACGGCAATCCAAGCGACCAGCAGCTGCAACAATCCGATGCCATTTGCACCGCCCTGCAACTCATCAATTTCTATCAAGATATTGTGCAAGACTATACCGAGTCTGATCGGATCTATATCCCACAAGATGAACTCGCTCAAGCAGGTGTTTTAGAAGCCGATTTAATCCAGGGCAATACACACAAAATTGCACCCTTAATCCGTAGTCTGTATAAACGAGCACAAAAACTAATGGTAATAGGCGCAGCTCTAGGTGCAGGTCTAACCGGACGAATGGGATGGGAAATCAGAGCCATGACACTTGGTGGTATCACCACCCTTTATCAGCTCAACCAACAGCCCGATCAAGGCTTACTCACCCGCCCACGATTAACTAAGCTAACATTGATAAAAATCATGCTATATAGCTCAAATGCCACCTGTTATAGCAAACAAATCAAGAAATTATTGAATTCATAATAGAGATCAGTCAAATTAAGGCCTTAGAAATACAATAAGACTAAAATTCTTTGTTTGGGCTTTATTATTTACTTACAGGGAATTATTGGCCGTATATGTATAGGAATTACAGGGAATTTAATTCCCCTTAATAACAAGTTTCTCTATTAAATGGCGCTACACCAATTAATGAAGCAGCGTCTTTATTGGTTAAATAACCTAGTTCAGGCATGTCACTGAGTAGGTTAAATGCAACGATATTACCGATGCCTGACATGCTTTGAATAATGGTGTTTTTAACTTTGTATTCGCTGCACTGTTCAATGAGTTTACTTAGTTTTCTATCGACTTTTTCTATCTGATTTTTAATGGCAGTTAAGATTGGTTTTATAATACTTGATATTTCTTTCGGCATAATCTGCAAACGGTTCTTCTCCATCGTTTGCATTGTCATTAATTGTCTTCTTCGTGATAACAAATCGCTCATTAACTGCATGTTTTCAGGTTTTAGTGTCGATAATACTGGCTTAATTGCTTCGCCATAACGGGCAATCAATTGAGCATCAAGCTTATCTGTTTTAGCCTTACGGCCAATGGCTCCTGCAAACATTTTAACATGAGCAGGGTTTGCAACTGTAAAAGGTAAACCGGCTTGTGAGCACGCAATGATAAACGCATGCTCAAGCCGCCCCGTTGCTTCAATGACAATACGTGTGGGTTTATATGGTTTTATTCTTTTAATGGCTTCTTTGATGCCTTTTTCATCATTAGTGACCGTGAAATAAATATCGAGTGGTTTGATGTATATATCGAGTTGTAATTTGCCTGTATCGACACCAATGGTAATTTCTTTTTGATTGTTTGTGCAATTCATAATAAGCTGACTCCGCTTTGCTATTCGGGCTCGAGGCCCAGTTGACTATTCGAGTTTAATGCTTGGAGTCCTATACAGCGTTCTTACTTGTTAACGGTCTCTCAAATGAGGAGCCAGTTGCTCATCGAACTGCTGTATAAGAAGGCTTTGGTTGCAGCCAAAGCTTGGGCCTCACTTTACCCGAACTTGGTTTAAATCATTGTTGATTTATGGGTTTATTATCCATACAAGTTGCTCAAACGGAAAAATAACAGTTGGCCCTCGCTCCGCGATTATAGCCAACCATTATTTTCCGCTTAACAAGGCGTTAGAACTCAAATGAAAACATATCTAATGAAAGATGAAGATGGCAAATTAATCTCATTTGAAATTCCAAACTGGAAAGTTAGTAGAAACCGAGCAACGAAAATAATTGCTTCAATATCAGGAGTTAAAATAACTCGGTCTCCTAAAAGGTTACTGTCTTGGTTTAGAGAAGATGTATTTTGTGAGTTTGAACTGAATGGGCTTTCATTTGAAATTGAAGAACCATTTGGTGATAATTCTAGATTCTTAATTGGAAGTAAACAAAATTATGACTTTTACAAAGAAATAGCTGTAATAGAACAAGCATTTAGAGAGGATTAATTTTGAATCAAAGTCCCAATTGTTAAGCTCTGTCTTTAGTGTTCCGAAAAAGCGTTCAGCTAAGCAGATATCGGGGTCAATCTTACAGATTTATACATCTATTGCTGAGCTAAGGCAGCTTGGAAATCGTTATCATTAAAAAGTTTTTTCACTAAAATTTTATAAAGAGAACTATATTGACTTATCGCTTCTGGAACAGCGATGTCACCAATGACAGATGAGTCCCATTTTGGCATCAAGAGGTCAGCCAGCTTAATTTTGAAGGGCATCGTAGGTTTCCTAATGATTTAAGTCTGTTAATTTAAATCTATCAATTTCTTACGATGTCCGCTTTTTAACTAGGTGTTGCACTTAGGAGTTAAATTCACCTTATTTTTATACGTTATTTTTTAGTGACAGCTTGCTCAGTTATACCCTAAAAATCAATCCACACTGACCCTATTAATTCTAGATTACGAAAATCACTCTATATTCCAGCACTCGTTTCAGAAGCTCTTGGCTAAAGGTAAATCAAAAAAGTAGCCTTGATAGCGGTAATGCAAAAACTGTTAATATTGACCTATAGGTATTGAACTCAGATAAACTGTTCGATGTTAATTATCAAAATTAATGTTATTTAGGGTAGATTTTTAAGACGGTATCTGACATTTTTTATTAACTGGGGTGCCCATTGAGTTATTTATCATTGCATTATGAGTTTCTCACAACACACTAGTCTCTTGTAAAAGTGAGTAGTCTAAGACATTACTTTTGTTCAAAAACTCTTCCATATATTTTTTATTAAAGCGCTTAATCGAAAAATTATTTCCGAGGTCTGATAACTGACCAGGCTCAAATATATATTGCGCCATCATTTCTCCAAAGACCGGTGAGTATTTAGCTGCTTGGCCTGAACCTAGGCAGTGAACTAAATTTTTGATTTTCTCATCAGGGCCTAAAATAAATTTTAGATCAGGTGTAATGTCAAAATAAGATCTAAAACCTGAAGATAAAACTGTATTCTTTAAATTATTAAAGCGTTTGTTAGCAATTTCCTCGTATAGGTGAATATGGGAAGAACCTTGCATTTGGTTAAATGGATCATTAATAAAATCAGCACCAATAATTCCCATGGGGTTATCTTTAAAGGCACTTGCAGTTTCTTGTTCTTCTCTTCTTCGAGGTTGATGCATATGAATTTCACCATCATGCCAGCTTCTAAAATAAGCTCGGTTCACATAATCAGCAATAATTGGCATATTCGTTTTACCTTTCGAAGCAAGGCTATTAAGCCAATTTGCGACAAATACCGGCTCAACACTTATAGGAATTGTAACGCCCAATTTCTCAAATAACTTGGGGCTCCATGGCCCTGCAGCGTTAATAACATGCTCCACTTGAATGGTATGATTAGTTAAAATAATTTCAGTGATTTTTTCACTTTTATTCTTTTTGAAACCAACCACTTCCTCACCTTCAAAAAGAGTTAGATTTGAGTTTTGAATGCCTCGATAAAGTTGCTGTCTTACATGCGTGGGATCAAGTTGTATTGCTTCGGGTTCATGATAAAAAATTTCGTCTTCATATAAATTAATAAAGTCAGGACAAATTAAATGAGCCTTATCTAAGGTTATTTTTTTAAAATCAATGGGTATCTTTTTTAGGTTTTGGCTAATAGCATCCCATTTTTGGTTAGAGCCATTTTTGCCTTTTTTTGCAATCCATAAAGCCCCAGCTCGTTCGACTTCAAGATCTATACCCCATATTTTTTGAATATTAAGCCACATATCAATTGAAATCTTAGCTAAATGAGCTGAAGCTTCATCGGCATTGGCAGATCTTATTAATCCTGATTGTCGCGAGGATATTCCACTACCTAAAACATTTTTTTCAATTAAGCAGATTGATTCAGGATTGCCTCCAATTTTCTTTAAGGAGTGAGCAAGTGAAATAGCACTTGCAGATCCAAGATAACCGCCGCCAATAACTGCTGTATGAAATTTTTTCATTGCTAATCCAAATATGTATACAGAAAGCTAATTATGAGCCCAGCTATTTAATCTAGCAAGCACTTTAAAAAAGTTCAACCAGAATATATCAAAGGATAAGATACTGTCTTGAAAATCAAGCCTAATTAGCATTGAATTTGATAATTAACATCAAATGGTTTTGCTGATTTTAGAACACCATAATCCAGGACCAATAGTTTTCGCATCACGGCGACTAGTGCAGGCATATAAAGAAACTTTCAAGACGTTTTATGATCTGATCAGTTACCAGACATTACAAATAATCAATGCGGCCAAACTCAATGACTGATTCTAACAAGTCATTGAAAACCGCAGGGAAAAAACGCGCCGCTTAGTGAGCTGTTATACCTAAGGATAAAAATTGATACCGAGTAAAATCAAGACGAGAGGCAGGTCTTGCAATCAAGCATAATACGAATACTGTCATATTTTTCATCGTGCTTTATGAATCATAGAATCACAGCATCGTGCTATTTTTAGCAGTCCCCTTCAACATCATTGCTAGCGAATGCTGGACTCATTTGGCAGCTAAGTGTGAAATATGCACTCAGTTATCATTAAATAGCTATTAATTTTGAATCACCCACGTTCAATATCCTATTTAAGGCATCCGAACCGCTTATTTTTCAATGAACCGTTGTTAATTATCTGTTAGAAAGGATAATGCTATGCACTCTTCCTCTTATCTCCTTAATGTTGCCCATAATGCGTCTTGATAAATTTGTTTGTAAAAGTACTGCGCTAACAAGAAGTAATGCTATCCAGCGAATTAATAGTGGTGAGCTTAGCGTTAATGGTGAAATCATAAATAATGAAGCTACTCAAGTTCATGAAAACAATATCATCCTATTAAAAGGCCTTAGGCTGAAGGCGCGTGATTTTCGTTATATTGTTATGCATAAACCAGCAGATACCATTTGCTCAAATATCGATGAAGCGTATCCGTCGCTGTTTAACTATCTCGCTATTGATAAGGCCTCAGAGCTGCATATTGCAGGACGTTTGGACGCTGATACAACCGGTTTGGTGTTGATCACTGATGACGGTCGCTGGTCATTTAATATAACGCAGCCAACTAACAAATGCAGCAAAGTTTATCGTGTAAACTTATCCAATGAAATAGCTGATGATGTGGTTTCTAAGTTTGAAAAAGGCATGAAATTGCAAGGTGAACAACAATTAACACACCCTGCTACTTTGGAGGTAATCAGCTCAAAAGAGGTGCTTTTAACTATTACGGAAGGTAAGTTTCATCAAGTAAAGCGTATGTTTGCAGCAGTAGGAAATCGAGTAATGTCACTTCATCGCGAGAAAATAGGCGATATTTTTCTTGATGTTGAGTTAGGACAATGGCGTTACTTAACTAATGCTGAAGTGCAGTCTTTTTCACAATAAATCAATCTATTGTAATTGCTTATAACAACTACTTTAAACCGATAAATAACCCGTCGTTTTAATAAAATAAGTCATTAAGCCGTTGTACTTGAGCTTTTTATTAGCTTTATTGCACCTTTTACGGGGCTTATATTTCGATCTAGTTCCCCTAATCGCTAAGAGTTAAAAATGAATAGTAAACTACAAATTTATCAGAGATTGTCGCTAGTGCGAATGATATATTTTACAGCAAATTTGAACTCGAGACATTAATGGGAATAATGGATAAGACTCTACGTAAGCAAGGTTAAAAGCAGATGCAATCACCATTGATTGTAATGCTCTTAATAAAAACATCATTATCCATAATGATAAGCCCGATACTGTAGACATAGCTCTTGGTAATAAAGAAGGTGATATTTATTCATCTTCAGAATATGAGCTTGCCACACTATCAGAAGTCGTTATTGTGAAAATAATGGAAGTGAACTTTATTTAAAAATTGATTTAGCGGCATTAATCATTCTAGTTAAACGGTTAAAAAAGCGTTTTTTCATATCACCTTCGCTGTGTTTATAGCGCTTTTTAAGTGCTTTTTTGACTTCCCACGTGCCTTTAAAGCCTAATGGAAATACCACTAAGTCGCCCGCTTTAAAAGTAACTGAATCGCTGCCATCTGCAGGAGTCATTTCACATTCACCTTCTAAAATAAGGGCTGTTTCTGTCGTAACAAACTCCCATGGAAATACAGATACTTCTTTTTCCCATGTAGGCCAGTAAGCAGCGCCCATGTCTTTTAAAAGTGCTTCACTTGGGGTGTTATCAACCGTAATTTCTTTCATGTTTTTCTCTATAGTTAGATTAATGCCCAAAATCAGAATGATTTGGGATGTGTCATAGTATGTTGTTTATCTTCTTTTGCCTACATTTTAAGATAAATTATAGCCATATTAGTGCCAACATATGCAATAGCTTAAAGTCTGTAAATATAGCGTTTGGTCGGTAGCATACTATTAACATAACTGACGCGTGCTTAGATTAAGGGCAGAACTACTTATCACTACACGGAATTATATTGGATTTTGGCATGATTGGGCACTACACTCTTCAGAGAATATCACTGCTAGGAATAAAAAAAGTATGAAAAACTTTGATCCCATTGCATACAAAAAAATGGTCAAATCTTATCAGGATGAAGACAAGCCTACTGCTTGGTTTGATAGTATTTATATCGATGCACAAGGTGATCATCGAGCTGTTTTCTGGGCAGATCTTGAGCCTAGTCCTTATCTTTTAAAGTGGTTAAAAAATCGTATATTGAAGTCTACCCTATCAAAAGCTATTGTGATTGGATGTGGGCTTGGTGATGATGCTGAAGCATTAAGTCAGTCAGGCTATGAAGTCACGGCTTTTGATATTTCAGCCGAAGCGATACGCCTCTGTAAAAAACGCTACCCAGACAGCGTTGTTAATTACCTTGTAGCTGATCTTTTTGATTATCCATCACAGTGGGCTGACAATTTTGATCTCGTTTATGAATGCAATACTATTCAAGTCTTACCCGGTAAATACAGAATACAAGCACGCGATGCGATGGTCTCACTACTGGCTTCGGATGGATACATTCTGGTGTCATGTAGAAGCCGTCTCAAGGGGGAGCAAGAAGATGATATTCCCTTACCTCTTGATAAAGACGAAATTGATGGTTTTATACGATGTGGTTTAAAGGAAAAGAGTTTTGAAGCTTATAATGACAGTCAATCCCCTGCTGTCCCTCATTTTTTCGGCTCTTATAAAAAATAATGGACTATTATTAGCCGCTAGTAATAATGGGTTTCTAAGGGCTTCATTTAACCCATAACAGACAGCCAACTTATTTAGCTTATCTAGGATAGCCCTTATTTAAGTGCAATTACCGCTTCTGGATCATTAGCAATAGTGTACAGTCATCGAACACGAAGCCATGATTGACGATGGTACTTTACGTATTGTTGATTGGATGAAAAAAAGAGCGCTTGTAGATTCAAGCAATCATTGCAACACTCTTTTCAATCATGTGTGATGGTGTCTTAAATTTCAATGTTTTTCTGGG
>ENA-OSET01001798-OSET01001798.1-sediment-metagenome-genome-assembly--contig:-NODE-1798-length-21638-cov-5.574463_pt1 | contig 21638 bp, 11 predicted proteins | sample MGYA00237882_ERZ534229 | MGnify/ENA primary metagenome ERZ534229 (study PRJEB26408, sample SAMN06266212) | sediment metagenome | isolation source: Hudson Canyon methane seep mesocosm | place... | reverse complement strand
GTGATGATGGTGCTGCCATTCATGTATCTATAGCGGGTGGGCGTAAAACCATGGGCTATTATTTGGGGTATGCGTTGAGTTTATTTGGTCGGCAGCAAGATCGTTTATCACATGTTTTAGTTACCCAGCGCTATGAGGGGTTACATGATTTCTTTTACCCAACCCCCGATAGTCATGTTATTTATGGTGCTGATAATAAGCCGTTAGATACTAAAGAAGCCGAGGTGATGTTGGCTGAGATTCCTTTTGTTCGATTACGTTCTGGTATCCCTGAATATTTGTTGGCGGGTAAAGCGGGGTTTAGTGAAAGTATTCAATTTGCACGCCATTTAGAGCTGGAACCTCAGATTGAAATAAGCTGCCAAAAACGTACTCTGTACGCGAATGGTGTCAAAATTCCTCTGACTTATATTAATTTTGTGTTCTATTTATGGCTGATAAAACAGACGATCAATCAGGGCGAGCCTATAAAGCGATTGATTGAGCCGAATAAAAATTATGCAAAGTCTTTTATCGAAATTTATCGCAAGTATCATCTTAATCCTTCTGATGATGACCGGACCATAAAAGCTTTGGAGCAGGGTATGGAGGCGCAATGGATTTCGGAGCGTATTAATGCGGTAAAAAAGGCCTTTGAAAAAGCGTTAGGTAAGAATGCATCGCGGTTGTATACAGTACAAAGTAGTGGCGAAAATAATTATAAAGTCTATTCTTTAACTATAGTTAGTAAGCAAATTCAATATTTATAAGGATTTATATGCAAATATTAGAAGCGGATTATGAAATTGTAACGCCCATGTTTATTGGTGGTGCTGATAAACATGAGGCCCCTGAAATACGCCCGCCATCAATAAAAGGTGCATTACGGTTTTGGTGGAGAGCGTTGCAGTGGGGAGCTTGTTTGAAGAATGCTAGCGGTAATTCTGAACAGGCACTGCATGAATTACATAGGCAAGAAGCTGAGTTGTTTGGGGCTGCGTTTAAAGATGATAAGTATGGGCAGGGGCTTTGTACACTGAAATTGAAAGATGTCAGGCCTAAAGGGATAGAAGAGAATTGGCCGATAAGTAATAATAATTCTGGTTCTGGTTTTTTGGGGTATGGTTTAGATAAAACTCGGGATGAACCTCATCGTAAAGCGATTACGCATGGACAATTCACTGTCTGTCTTATGTTAAAAAAAGACACCCGCACTGAGCAAGTTCAACAGTTAAAAAATACCTTAACTATCTGGGGCTTGTTGGGAGGTTTGGGAAGTCGGGCAAGACGTGGTTTTGGTTCTATTGCCATAAAAAAATTGAATGAGCAAAGTTTTGAGTGCAATAGCATTGAACAGTATGGGACGTTTATTAGAAATTTATTAAATACAACGATATTAGCACCTGAAATGCCTATTTTTACTGCATTAAATGAAGCAATGCATATTGCTCAATCTAATCAGGGAGCTAATGCGTATAGGGTAATGGATCAGTTAGGACTCGAGTATAAAGCTGCGAGAAAACAAGCGGGTTCAGGAATGGCTAAATTGCCGTTTGGGTTGCCTCTCGCTGGTAATAGAGGTGCTTCTGATGAAGAGAATAGGCGTAGTAGTCCCTTATTTATGCACATTCATTCGATTGAAAAACAGTTTGTAGCAATAGTAAGCTTTATACCTGCGGATTTTCATCCAAAGTATTCACAGGGAAAGCAGATAGATTTTTATGAAACTATACAGGACTATATGCAATCAATGGAGAGAGTGTACCCATGAATGAACAAGATCAATATTTCCATTTTACCTTAGGTCCAGTACAAGGTTTTGTTGCTCAAGCTAGACGCACACGCGACTTCTGGGCTGGTTCATTTTTACTGTCTTGGTTATCTGCTGTTGCTATGAAAGCCGTGATTAAGCAACAAGGCGAAATTATTTTCCCTAAAGTGAGCAATGACTATCTCGACTGGTTAGAAAATAAAGGCAAAAAGGCTGCACCACAACAAGGCTGTGTACCCAATCGATTTAAAGGCGGTTTAGCGAAAGTCCCGCAAAATTTTAATCCTGAGCTAGTTACTGAGAGTATTCAACAAGCATGGGCTGTATTGGCAGAACAAATCTGGCAACAGGATCTAACGCATTGTCCATCAGAAACTCGGGATATTTGGGATAGACAGGTAAATAACTTCTGGGAAATCAGTTGGGCATTGTCTGATAATGCTACTGAAAGTAATTTATTAGATAGACGTAAAAATTGGCGCAATTATCTGCCACCCGAAGAAGCTGGGGTTAAATGTATGATGATGGATGGCTGGCAAGAGCTATCAGGTATTGCCACTCCTAACGCCAAAGGCTTGGATTTATTCTGGCAAGAAGTCATTAAACACGGTGGCACAGCAATAAAAACAGATTTACGTCCACATGAATACCTATGTGCCATTGCCTTTATCAAACGTCGTTTTTCCCATTGTTTTGCTGATTTAAAAACAGACATGCCAAACGGTTGGACTTTGCATGGCTGGGCGGTTAAATCGTCAATTCCATCCGTTGCTTATATGGCCGCTGCACCCTGGTTAGCGCAAGTTCTAACTCATGCACCAGAAGATAAATTAAAAGCGTTTCACGATGAAGCGAAAAAACTAACGCAAAGCTATGGCGAATATCAAACCCGTTTGGATTGTATTGATAGCGCGTTAAACAAGCGTGATGATGGCAAATTGTTTTGGGATACCAAAAGCCTAGATGGAAATGTATTTTTTGAAGCCGCATTAGAAAATAAAAATATCTACCCTGACCAAAAACAAGCTAAACAAGTGCTTAAAGCACTCAAGACCTTGCGCCAATCGATCGATAATATCGAACCCGTCAGTCCCTTTTATGCCGTCTTAATGATGGATGGTGATTCGCTCGGAAAACACATGAGCGATACGACAACGTACGAGGATGGCACCACAAAACAAGAAAATATCAGTACCGGCTTAGAAAAATTCACCACAGGCGTACAAGCCGTTGTTGAAAACCACAGTGGCTTTCTGATCTATGCAGGCGGCGATGATGTCTTAGCTTTATTGCCTTTAGAGCAGGCACTAAATTGCGCCAATGAATTACGCACACATTATTTAAACTGCTTTAGTGCTTATCCTGATATTAATACCACCTTATCGGGTGCGATTGAATACGCACATATTAAAATGCCTTTAGGTAAAGTGCTGGGCGATGCACATCATCTGTTAGATGATATTGCCAAAAATGAAACAGGGCGTGATTCAATCGCGGTTAGAGTTTGGAAACCTGGTGGCCAGCATTTGCAATGGGCGATGCCCTGGGAAAAAGCACTTAAGGATGGTGTCGTGGTAGTCGATCAATTAGCGAAAGACTTTCAAACTGCACAACAACAAACACCATTTTCTAATAGTTTCTTTTTTCATGTAGAAGAGCGTTTTGTCATGCTGAATGATAATGCCTGCAAAGATAAAGGCTTTCCCTTTACTCCGGAGGTTATGACGCAGTTAATCGCTGCGGATTACCTCAATTCTGGGGTTAATTTACATGGTAAAGAGAATAAAGTGAGTTTACAAACGGCAATGACTTTACTTGCGCCATTGTTATCTCAGTGTTTTGAATGGCATAGGGATGTAGATAATATGCAGAAGCCTTTTACGCAGCATTACACGCTACGAACTGATGCCTTACAATTTATTCGTTTCTTAGCTGAAAAAGGAGTTGAACGTGGCTAAATATCGTCGAAAACAAAAACAAGACAAACAAAAAATAGAACAGAAACAAACAGAAGATATAAAACAGGAAGCACTAGCTAAAGGACAAATTAATTTACAATTATATCCCTTTGATACTTGGTTTTTTCGTGAATCACGTCCACATGATGCCGCTGGTGCCAGCGAACTAAGCAGCTTGTTTCCACCGCCTATTCGTACCTTAGCAGGTGCTTTGCGTACCTTTTTAGGTGATCAAATGGAGATAGACTGGAAAACGCTGCAGAGTAAAAATAATGACTTTGACTTTGAAAAAAGTTTAGGTAATGCTGAGCATTTAGGTGAATTACAACTTAACGGTGCTTGGGTATGCTATCAAGGACAGCGCTTATATCCGGCGCCTTTGTACCTTATGCAAAAAGAAGAAAATTTACAGCGCCTGCAGATAGGTAAAACAGTACGTTGTGACTTAGGTTCGGTACGCTTACCCGAAATGCCTAAAGACTGTGTAGGCTATAAAAACCTTGAACAACATTGGGTAACGGCTGTAGGTATGCGTTTATGTTTTGAAGGACAAGTGCCGAATGTGTCTGATATTGTTAAAGCCGATGAGCTATTTAGCCACGAAGCGCGTATAGGGATTGCTCGCGATAACGAAAAACGTAAAGTGATCGATGGCAAATTGTATCAAACCCAGCACCTACGATTGAAAGATGAGGTGCATATTGAACTGGATGCAAAAAATCTGGATGCTAGTTTGCTTCAAGCCTTGTCTATTAAACAACAAAATGCCATTTTAAGATTAGGAGGAGAAGGGCGGATGGCGAGTGTTGCGACCCGTGATACTGCAGAGCCATTACCCTTCATTAAAAAACATAAGACTGACACCTTACTTATCCATTTTGTTACGCCTGCGGATTTTAACGGTGAAATGTTCCCCGAAAATTTCACTAAAAGAGATCAAAACGGTCAAACTATCTGGCAAGGTGAGATCAACGGTATTGAATTAAATATTGAAGCTGCTGTCATTGGAAAAGCGCATCGTGAAGGCAGCTGGGATATGCAAAAGCATCAACCACGTCCCGTAAAAAGTTATATCCCAGCAGGGAGTGCCTGGTTTTGTCGTTTGAATAACCCAGACGATTATAAGCACATACATGAAAAACTACAGGGTCATTGCATGGGTAATGATACTGCTTTTGGACGAGGTCAAATTTTAATTGGACTGTGGGATGACGCTGGAGCGTCTTGAGATGCATTCCCACGCGAAGAGCGTGGGAACGATAAATAATGGCAAGATACAGATAATTAATAAGGAATTACAGATGACAACAAAAAATGCATTAATAGGACTTTGGGCAGAAACCAGCATTCATGCAGGGGCAGGTAGTTCAGTCGATGGGATAGATTTACCTATACAACGTGAAGGGCATAATAACTGGCCCTGTGTCTTTGGTTCATCTGTTAAAGGCGCGTTAAGAGCAAAAGCAGAAGATAAATTAGGCAAAGGTAACGAAAGCATTACTTATGTTTTTGGCCCTGATAGCAGCAGTGAAAAAGCTTCAGAACACGCTGGGGCTTTATTAGTCAGTGATGCCCGCTTATTGTTACTCCCCGTTCGTTCGCTGACCAGTCATTTTAAATGGGTCACTTGCCCTGCTTTATTACAGCGTTTAAAACGCGATGCCGCGCGTTTAGGGTTGAGTTTAGATTTTACCGAGCCTAATGGCCCAGATAATAACAGCGCCATCACCGCCGCTACGGAAGCCGTAGATTTATTTTTAGAAGAGTACCGGTTTAAAACTAATGCTGCTGATTTAACGAGTTTAATTACTGTTTTAAATAAGATCACAGGGATTGCCAGTGAGGACTTAAACGAGCAATTAGTGATTGTTAGTAACGATCAATTTAATTATTTAGCTAAATATGCCACGCCTGTCACCCCGCATATTGCTATTGATAACGAAAAGAAAGTGGTTAAAAAAGGTGCGCTTTGGTACGAAGAAACTTTACCTGCTGAAACTGCCTTTTATTTTGCGCTCAGTGCGCATAAATCACGTGGCAAAGAGTTACCCGCAGATGCAATTTTAAAATGTATTACCGAAGATTTATTTGGTGATTCGTCTTATCTACAACTGGGTGGCAATGAAACAGTCGGCATGGGCTGGTGCAAAGTAACAATAAGCGAGGCGTAATCATGGACTTAACCATACAACAACAGCGCGCTAAATTTGCACTAGAACGCATTCAAGGCTTACCTGTTAAATTAAAACCAAATGAGCAAGTTGAATTTATCAGTTACGCCAGTGGTTTACCTGCCATGATTCACATGAATGGCTTAGGTCAGGCAATGGCATTTTGTAAATTAAAATCAAAAGAGCGTGAATCTTACGGACAACTGTATCTATTAGTATCTGATTGGTTGTGCAAAGAGGGGCAACCTTATCAGGGGAGAAAAGAAGCACTAGAAGGCATTACTCAACTTGATATGGCACATTACCAACTGGCACAAGCTGAAACTTTAGTGTTAATGAGTTGGGTCAAGAAATTTGCTAAAGCGTTTTTAGCTGAGGAGGGTTGATGATTACCCCTTTATATAAAGAGTATGAACTTTTAGCCAATAAACCAGAACAGGCGCATACAGGCTTGTGGTTTGACAGATTTTTTAATCGTTATGATTCAAGCTGGTCACTGGCAAATGAGGATAAACAGGGCTGGATTAAACAAGCCATTAAATCGAAAATAGGCAGTACAGATAAACTAGAAACCTTTATCAAGCGTCAAATAGCCTTAGTTTCTCAATTAAAAGGCAGTAGCCAGTGTTATAAATGCGAATGGCATTTTGTCACTGGCATGGGTAACTCACATCCTGTTGAAAATGGTTTTAGTTGGCATCCCACTTTAGCTGTTCCGTATTTAAGCGGGGCTTCTGTTAAAGGCTTAGTGCGGGCTTGGGTGGAAATGAATGATGAAGAGTTAAGTGACGAAGCCAATAAAGCCCGCTTAAAAAGCTGGTTTGGTACAGAAGATAAAGAAACAGTTGCCGATCAAACAGGCGATTTTCTTTTTTTTGATGCCTTGCCTGATAAATCGCCACTATTAGCCTGCGATATTATGACCCCGCACATGGGGGACTGGTACAGTAAAGGTGATGAAAAAGTACATAATGCTAAAAATATTCCAGCCGATTGGCATGAGCCAGTGCCCGTGCCTTTTTTAGTGGTTAAAGAAGCTGAGTTTGTGTTTCATATTGCCCCGAGAAGAGGTATTGATACGGATGAATTAGATTTAGTCGTATCTGCATTAACCAGTGCATTAAAATGGCTAGGCGCAGGCGCTAAAACCTCAGCAGGGTATGGGTATATGAGCGAAGATACTCAGTTTTCCGAAGATAGAAATACAGCGATAAATAAGGCAGTAGAAGAGCAAAGGGAGGCAGAAGAAAATAGCTTACTATCAGAACAGCAGCAAGCCATTAAAGCTATAGCCAAAGTTTTTGCGCAAAAGCAGGCGCAGAATATAAATGAAACTACGGGCGGTGATTTATATCGTGATCTAAAAACCTTAATCAGTGTAGCTATAGAGCAGAATTGGGATCTGCAGGATAAACAAAGCATACAGGTTCTAGCGCGAGAGATGGTTATCTATATGGGGGCAAAACCTAATAAAGGTAAACCACGTGATTTAATTAACTCGTTAAATTAATAAGGATTAGTATTTTTAATGCTTTGCAGTAAAAAGCTAATCCGATCTACGAATTTAATCAGACGTTCTACACAAATATAATGCTCTGGAACCACGACAAATAAATTATATGACACACTTATCTGTACAAAGGTACCAATTTAATTGCCAAGTGCAAGCATCATTACGTCTAAATAATTACTCGGGATCTATGTTACGAGGAGCTTTTGGCCGGGCTTTGCGAAAGTTATCGTGTGTGACGAAAATGGATAATTGCAAAGCCTGTCTGCTGTACCGGCAATGTGCATACCCTAAGGTATTTGAAACACCCGCACCGACAAACTCCGATTTACAGCACTTTAGTGCCATTCCCAATCCCTTTATTGTTGAACCACCGCCGATGGGAGAGAAGAGTTTACAACCGGGTGAAGAATTTAGTTTTGGTTTGGTGCTTATTGGCCAAGCTATTCCTCATTTACCATTAATTATTTATGCCTGGCAAGCAGCTCTACAGAAAGGGCTAGGTAAGGATTACACAAAAGTAGCATTACAAACTGTTATATTTGAGCCAGGTCAAATATCAGAACAAGTGATTTATAACAGCCAACAAGGTGAGTTGTTGGCTCAGCCTCAGTTTGACAAACCTCTTTTAAAGCCAGTTGAGAGAATAAGCCTACGCATATTAACCCCATTACGTATCCAGCAGAGAGGGCAGGTTTTATCTCATACGATGAAAGGACGAGATTTTCTTATGGCACTCGTGCGGCGCTATTATTTACTACACGAATTCCATGGCGAAAACTATCAAGCACCTGATTTTTCAGTATTAGCGCAGCAAGCAGAGGGTATTCAATGTAAAACACAGTTTCACTGGTATGAATGGCAACGCTACTCATCGCGTCAAAAACAAAAAATGGTTTTTGGAGGTGTATTAGGTGAATTAGAGTTGGCGGGGGATTTAAAAACTTTTTTACCTATATTAGCTCTCGGACAATGGTTGCATGTCGGTAATAAAACCACCTTTGGTATGGGACGGTATCAGATTGATGTATAATAATTGCCGCGTACATTATTATTGTGCGTATTGTTAATAAGGTATGAGGAAATGCTGTTTTTGGCATTTTTAAGGAAAAAAGAGAGTCTAAAAAATGCTTTTTAAGTGTTGTTGTGAACCCCCTTTTCAGCTTGTTGATATTAAAGGGTTATTAGCGTCAAGCAGTTGAAAAGTAGCCCTGTTTATGAAGGGATTAAGACATTGACCTCGACTCGATCTCATAGCTGCAATAATGTTGAAAAGTAGCCCTGTTTATGAAGGGATTAAGACCATCATAGCCTCCAATGCTACCACACTCCTCAGTTGAAAAGTAGCCCTGTTTATGAAGGGATTAAGACTTTGGAGAGCTTAGGAAGTAGCACCAGCATGACAAGTTGAAAAGTAGCCCTGTTTATGAAGGGATTAAGACTTCATAGACAAGTTGTCTTCAGGAATAGATGTTTGTTGAAAAGTAGCCCTGTTTATGAAGGGATTAAGACGGTAGACCGCCTCCGTACTGAGCAGGAATGTACGTTGAAAAGTAGCCCTGTTTATGAAGGGATTAAGACGAAGTCAATGTCAGCACCTAAGCGTCTTATTGCAGTTGAAAAGTAGCCCTGTTTATGAAGGGATTAAGACTATATAGTTCTTGATATGAATACATCCGATCTTGTTGAAAAGTAGCCCTGTTTATGAAGGGATTAAGACAGAGAGAGCAACTCTTCCACCAAGAATTGTTTTGGTTGAAAAGTAGCCCTGTTTATGAAGGGATTAAGACCCAATAGTATGAGTAAGGCTGTACCGCTTTTTAGTTGAAAAGTAGCCCTGTTTATGAAGGGATTAAGACCCTGCGTTGCTATAGTGGACGGCATTATTCAATACGTTGAAAAGTAGCCCTGTTTATGAAGGGATTAAGACTGGATCCAAGATTCTTTAGTCTCTAAATAACCATGTTGAAAAGTAGCCCTGTTTATGAAGGGATTAAGACTTCTCATGTGTCCTCCTTTGGACTCAGGTTGTGGTTGAAAAGTAGCCCTGTTTATGAAGGGATTAAGACCCGAATGATTCTATGGCGTGCTTAAAGAATGTATGTTGAAAAGTAGCCCTGTTTATGAAGGGATTAAGACCTAGACTCCTCCGCCACAGCAGCGTAGTTATCAGTTGAAAAGTAGCCCTGTTTATGAAGGGATTAAGACTTCTAAACATCCCGGAGTAAGCTTTTCTAATGACGTTGAAAAGTAGCCCTGTTTATGAAGGGATTAAGACACTGACTATCAACCGTAGTAGATATTCGTTTTTTGTTGAAAAGTAGCCCTGTTTATGAAGGGATTAAAGTAGCAAGGAAGCTCATTGTTAACAAATTTGTCTGAATGGACGTAGGTGACAAAAAATTGCTTTAATAGTGCGGTATCATGACTTTTGACGTTGCTACTAGCACGTTTCTAACGCAATTAATTAAATGGAACTTATATTATGTCTCTAAGCCCCGTTGTCGCTATTTGGCACCAACACACTGAAGATGCCTTGCTTAAATCTATCAAGCAAGGCGAATATCCTTACCTTGGTTTATACCGTTCTGATTTTTCTAGTAAGTCCCGCGAATTTTTAAATAAGCAGACAAAGCTAAAAAGAAAACCTGTTGATGAGTTTATTCTGGGTTTGCGCAAATGGCCGGCGATTTATGCCTGTTATTTAACATTACATGTGGCTGAAAGCTATGGTGATGAAACAGGTCGCGGTGTTTATCCTGCCATTAGTAAGGCTGTGTTTGCTAGTAATAAAGAATTAACTACACATGATAGAGAGGCGCTTTGGCTTGCCTATCGGCTGGCTTGTTTAAGGCTAGGGTTAGCGGTTTCTTCGCGTCAATCAGGCACTAATTATATGATTAATGAGTACCTTCAACAGAGCGGGGTGCCTGTTAATTATGTGGAAGATTTAGTTAAACGCATGATTCGCTACGCTAACAAAATTGGACTACCTTCCGATGATAATCCTCAAGCGATTCAGCAATGGACACGCTCTTTTGCTGATAAATTAACTTCGTCGGTTTCTGTTACGGTGCGTAATGCCATTGAGAATGATGAGCATGGTTTTTATTTGCGCTTATTTTTAAAATTAATTGATAACCCTGAATCACAAGCGCCTGAGTTAGAACTTGAAGTGATTATGGCACAAACGATTGCTGATTTTGGGGTTAGTCAGTTAACAGAGGCTCGTCATTTATCTTTGCCGCGTTTGTTGTGGCTAGATAATGGTTTAGCGATTGAATTGCCAGCAGGTGAAACCTCTATTTGGCACGTACAGTTAGATGATGAACTTATAACTCAGGCCGGTAAGTATGAGTTTCAATTGATGCCTTTGCAGACGGTTTTGTATAAAAATATTACGCTGTCTGATAGCGATTCAAAAAATAACTATAGCTTTAATTTATGGCCAGATCATAGAGATAATCGTCTGTTAGTTTTTTCTACGAGTGGTGAGTTTTTAACCCAAGTTCAATTAAGTGCTGATAATGCTAGCTTGGCGTTGGAACCAGGTCATTATCAAGTAGTCAGCCGTTTTATACCAAAAGGCTTAGAGGCAGAAGTAGAATGCTTATCTGAGGAACCTAATTTATATGGTTTATCGCTTAACCTTGTTCCTGATCAACAGGTGGTATTACAGCGTGGGCCTGCGTGTATAACGATACGGGCAGATGCTAAGCCATATTTGTGTTTGATGGGGGATAGTTATCATGATACTAAAGGGCATGAGGTTTATGCTTCGACGGACTTAAAAGTAGGCGTGAGTATTCCGCAGGATTATTTGCAACAAACGGACGCGGGTTATATTGTTCGGTTAGTACCTGGGGGCTTAGGTGAAGCAATAGAAATTACTATAAACCCTGTCGATAGTCAGCTTTTAAAGTTAGAAGTCGCAGCATGGGCTGCTCAATGGAAACCGGGTGTTGCGCGTTTGTTAATTGAATTAAAGCGTACTGATATTGCTCGGCCTATTGCTCGATCGTCGGTATTGTTCTGGAATGGTTTGCTGTCCGTAAAAAATGCCAATCAATTTTATTGTGATCGCATGCCTAATAATTTGTTGTTAGATGAATCTGATAATGCGGCTGAGTATAAGAAATATATTGCGTATAAAGATGTCAATACACGCTATTTTTATTTATGTTTTCAACTAAGTGAGCATAAGAAAGTTAACCTTTCTTGGTTTGTGGCTGGCGTATTTATGAGCTTGAAGGATTATTCTGAGCATCAGTCTAGTGAGCGTATTTTACAAAAAAATACTCCGTTAACGGTTAATAGCATTTCGCGTTCTTTGCTTGAGATTTTTTCATCTACGCCTGGAGTACTGCAGTTAGGCACTTTTAGTAAACCTATTGGCCGTAAGAATAAAACACTTCGATTGCATGTTTCTAGTCTATTGGAATATTTAACACCGGATAATCATACGCTGCATTTTACAGCAACGGGTTCGATGATAGCTGAACCTTTATTACATTTAGTGACATCTAATGAGCTGTTGTCCTTTAAAGTGAATCGAGCGGGAACTAATGATTGTCTGGCGGTGGCGATGTCATTAAGTCATCGTGTTCATGTTTTTAGGCTGACGGCAGTTGATCAATTAACGGGTAAACGCATAAGTATGGAATTAGTGCCTGATGATGTCATCGGGCTACAAAATTCGAATACGCGGGCTAATGTTCTGACGACGGCAAGTGAAGGTGATGTGAGGCATTATTTACTCGAATGTCCGGTGAATAACTGGGATGCAGGTGCTTGGGTTATTGGTTTAGAAGTTAAGGTTGATAATCGCTGGGGATTTTTATGTAATGCGCGGCAAGATCATTATGCCTTTGGCTTATTAATTAATGCGAGTGGCACAAGTCTACGGCCTGTCGATATTGATGCTTTATTAAGTTTGTTGGCAGTTAATGAGTTATTGACTATTTTACGACGAGTACATCAGGCATTATTGCTTTGCTATGCGCAAGAGTCATGGGACGAGATCGTTTGGTTAAAGTCGATTTGGGTTTATATTGTGAATTGTTTTAGTCAGCAAGAAGGTGAATTACTTTTAGAAACCTTACATTTAGCGGCTCAATATCCGCCTGATACAGCTTCATCCGGTTGGGTGCCGATTCTTTCATTAGGGGCAACTATTACATGGATATTTTCATGTCCTGCAAACGCTTATAAGGGCTTTGATCATCGTAAAGAAAATTTGTTATTAGCGTTTAAAGTGATTGCTAAGCTCAATGAGGGTGTCGCTGCGTTGCTTAGTCAAGGTGTACTAAATGGTGTTGTAGCAGTTTCCTTTGCTAATGTTTCGGCTGTTATTCAAGGTGCTGAGCCTAAAGGGTTTAGTATGAAGTCTTATTCTGAAGCTTTGAAATTAGAGGACACATCAAGTAAAGCTGGCGTATTTTATCAGGAAGATTGGCAGCCTGGCTTTGGTGATTTTTTGGGAGCCTTGCATTATCAATGGGCAGTGAAGAAATTTAAGGGTAATTATATAACAACCAGTTTAGGTAATGACCGTAGGCGTACGACGGCTTTAGCTTTGATCAAAAGGTATTCCCGTCATGCGATTGCAGAGCGCTGTACCGAGGTATTGCCGGATAGTTTTAAACCATTTTCATTAGGTTTATTAGATAAATTGAGTGATGATGCGATGGATTTATTGACTGATGAAGCGAGGCAGTTAAGAGAAAATCATTTGGCTATGATTCAGTTTCTTGCTGTTTTTGCACTGGTTTGTCGTCAAGATGTCCGTAACCCTGGCGTGCTTAAGTTGTTTGTTAATGAGTTGGCGGGGGAAGTAGGTAATGGACTTAATGAATTACAAGGGATACTAGGTTATTTGTTATTTATTGGTGAGGATGTTTTTGCATTTTATCTTCTTCTTTGGGAAATCGTCTTTCAAGCAGGCAGGGATTAAAACGGAATCATAATGACTGAAAATAACCCTTTAATTTTATACCAACATCTGCGTGATACGCTAAGACGTTACATTCCAACCACTTTACCGATCAGTCGTAATTATCCTGAGTTAAAAAAAGCGTTTCAGGCTGTTTTGAATGATGACGAGCTGGTTAAAGGACCTTACATTGAGGCTTTACCTGATTTTGAGAAAGGTAATATACTGCGTTCGCTGTTAAGTAAGCAGGGTGGTTTTTTGCATAATGGCTTTGCCCAATTGCCTGAATCATTACTTGATAGAGCTTTGCATGCACATCAACAGGAAGCCTTAATTGCATCTTGTCGAGATAAGCAAAGCCTATTAGTGGCAACGGGAACGGGTAGTGGAAAAACAGAGTGTTTTCTGTATCCGATTGCTCAGCAACTATTAAGTGATCCTGAGCCAGATGCGCCAGGAGTACGTTGTTTATTGATTTATCCGATGAATGCATTGGCGAATGATCAGCTTTATTATCGTATCGCACCGCTTTTTGGGCTACAGTTAGCAGAGCAGCAGATTTCATTTGGGCGTTTTACTTCGCAAATCAGAGCTAATACTAGTCGAGAGGAAGAGGAAAGTCGCCTGCGGGATAATGATAAATTAATGCAGGCGTTAGATGGAAAAATTCCGAGTCATTGGCGATTAACCAGAGAAGAAATGTTAGCGCATCCGCCTAAGATTTTAATCACAAATTATGCAATGCTTGAGCATTTATTGTTGTTACCGAGAAACTCACCTTTGTTTGCGCACAATGCCTTGAAGACGATTGTGCTAGATGAGATTCATACCTATCAGGGCGCGCAAGCAACAGAGGTTGCTTTTTTATTACGCAAGTTAAAAAACCGTTTAAAGATTACTCAGCCTTTACAGGTCTTTGGTACTAGTGCGAGCTTACCCAGCGGTACAGAAAGCGATGAAAAAATAATTTCTTTTGCTAAAGATTTGTTTGGTGAAGAGGTGCATCGTGTGATTAGGGGAGTTCGGGTTCCCCATGCTCGTCTGCAGCAAAAAGGTGATCTATTTTCTTTAGAGGGTAGTGCTTGGTGTTGTATTGGTAAAGTGCTTAATAACATGGTTGTTGAGGATGCGCTTGATAGTCGTGAGTGGAGTTATTTACTGGGTGAAGAAGGGATTAGTGACAAAATACCTGAATTAGATAAGGCATTACCTTTTGCGCATGCGCTGGAAGAAGTGTTTGCTAAAAACATTGAAATCAGAAAAGTATCTGAGATTCTGGATAATGGCAGTGCTTTAGAATTTAAGCGTCTGGCTGAGCTCATTTTTTCTGCTGATGATGAGCAAGCTTGCGCTGCCTTAAGCTCTATTATTCATATTGGTATGTTGGCGAAGGCTGATGATAATGGTTTTCCTTTATTGCCTGGTCGTTATCATATTGCGACTAATAGTATTGAAGGGGTTTCAGTTCGACCTAGTAATTCGCAAAAAGAAGGCTGGAGTGCCATTAAAGCTTATCGGTTTTATCAAGATGCACAGGGTATTTACTACCCTATGTTGGTTTGCCGTAAGTGTGGCCAGCCTTATATGGAAGGTTTTAAGTATAACGGTAAGCTGCATAATAGAATGCCTGTTCTTGGGGCTGGTAATGCGCAACGCATGTTGTTTTGGTTGGGCGAGCCTTTAGGGCAGGGTACAGCCGATGAAGACGATGATGATATTGATTTAGTAGAAAGTGATAGTGATAATAAGCGTATCGATATTGACCCTATTACAGGTGAGTTGTCTACTGAGGGCGCAGCCAATATTAGCTTATATCCAATAGAATCTAAGGTGAATGAAGATACAGGGCGCTTATATGTGCCGCGTTGTCCTGCCTGTAATGGCTCTAGTGGGATGGCGGGTGTTGAGGTGATGACACGCATGCATCCAGGTAATGAGGCATTGGGTGCTGTGGTATTACAGCAATTACTAGAGTCTTTACCTACTAGCCACGATAACGCTGACCCAAAACCGATGGGCGGACGTAGCTTATTAAGCTTTTCTGATAACCGTCAAGATGCTGCTTTTTTTGCGCCTTATTTTGAGCGTACCAATGCCGATTTAGCCTTGCGCTCCGCTTTAATTCAAGTGATGCGTAAGAATAGTGACGACAGGATGGATTTAGACTGGTTGTTTGACGAAGTGTATAAACACTGGAAAAAACAAGGCTTGCCGGTGATGATTAATCATCATGGGCAATTAATTCAGGAGAAGTCCAGAATGCGTGATTTACTCATGGGGCGTATTGCCGCTGAGTTTTTCACCCCATCAGGCCGTAGGAATTCATTGGAAGCTCTTGGTTTAGTCCGTGTTGAGTATGATGGTAAATTAATCGGGCGTTTAAAAAGGGAGATAGCTGAAGCTATTCCAGCGTTATATAGAAACGACTGTGAATCGCTTATTTATTTTCTCCTGGAAACCATCCGACGTGAAAAAGCGATAGCGGATTTATACGACTTGGATATGCTAGACCCTTTTATATGGGGAAATACTTATGCCAAGCATCGTTCGTTTGAGCTTTACAAAGCTAATGATAGCATTCGCTTTGCTTGGATTACGCAAGAAGGTTCAAAACGCCATAACCGAAGAACTTGGTATTTAGTAGAACAATTAGGCTGGAGCTGGGATAAGGCCAGAGAATTTTTAGGTACCTTTTGGCAGTCATTAATAGATATAAAATTGTTACGCCCTATAAATCCTGGTTATGGTTTGGATGGGCGAAAAATAGTCTTTATATCAGGTCAGCACTTCCCATTGTATGCCTGTAATAGTTGTGGATTATTACAACCAGTAATGGTGTCATTAAAATGCACGGCCTTCCGTTGTAAGGGAAGTGTTGATGAGTTAAGTCAGGCAGAACGCCAATCGCTTGAACAGACAAATCACTATATTTATAACTACCTTAACGCGAGTACCACGACAGCAAGAGCCAGAGAGCATACGGCCTCTTTGTCTACTGAGCTGAGAGAAGAAATTGAACGTGAGTTTGCAGACAAACAAATCAATGTTTTAAGCTGTACCACCACGATGGAAATGGGGGTTGATTTAGGTGATCTTGATGCGGTCTTAAATCTCAATATCCCCCCTAATATTTCTAATTATCAGCAAAGGACAGGTCGCGCAGGAAGAAGGGCACAAGCAGCACCTGTTTGTATAACCGTTGCGCGGTCGGGGCAATATGACCAAGCTGTTTTTCGAGATTTTAAAAACTTTTTAAGCAGTAATGCGGCTATCCCTTTTATTAAAATAGATAATGCGCGCTTATTTAGACGCCATCAAAATGCAATTATCTTGTCGCATTTTTTACACTATAGAATTAAAGATATCAGTACCAATGCACCCTCATTAAAGGCTGTGTTTGGCGAGTATTTTGATGATGTGGCACATCAAGCGTTTATAGACCAGCTTAGCCAATGGCTAGAAGGTGATTTAGGGGCGGCGGCATTGATTGAGGCAGAATCTTTAAAAAAACATCTAGCATTAGATTCGTCAGCCATTGCTTTGGCTGGTAAAGAGTTATCAAGTGCTTTTCGTAGCCAAATGATCAATTTTGCTAATGAAGTCAATGGACGATGGTCACTTTATCAAACTAAAGTCACTGAAGCAGAAGCATTAAAAGAATATAAAAAAGTACTACATTGGCAGAATTTGCAAAAAAGGTATATTCAGCAGTTTCTGGTTAATCAACTCTCGCAACGCAGCCTTATTCCAACGTACAGCTTTCCTGTGCATTCATTAACGCTTGAGGTGACTAAGGATTACGCTAATATCCAGGGCTATGGTAATCAGGGCGATGTGGCACTGAGCCGTGATGCGAGTCAAGGGATTAGTGAGTACGCACCTGGCGCTGAAGTGATTGCTAATGGTCGCTTATGGAAAAGTACCGGTTTAGCCAGTTACCCTAAAATGTTTATGCCGACTGAATGGTATGCACTCTGCCGCTCATGCCATCATGTTGATATCGGCATTGAAAAGCAGGATGTGGCGCTTGAATGTAGTCACTGTGGTAATACCGATAAGCGTACCGTAGGTAAATATATTAAGCCCTTAGGCTTTGTAACCAGTTATTCGGATCGGCATGGTAGTGATCCAGGGACTATGCGCAAAAGACAACGTAGAGCTGATGAAGCAAAGCTGATTACTAAGCCGTCTCCAGAGCAGTTTGAAGAGACAGACGTATGTTTAATTGAGAAGGCGATTTTACGAGCCCAACCGATTGATGAACAGCAGCCTGGTAAGTTGTTTATTCTGAATAGAGGGCCTTATGGGCTGGGTTATCATATTTGTCCTTTATGTAAATATAGTGAGCCAGCTAAGGTTAAAAAATTCATTAAAATAACGCATGTTGACCCTCTGTCAGATAAAAGCTGTCAGGCCAATCAATTGCCATCACCTGTTGAATTAGCGCATGAGTTTGATACGGATGTTTTGATTTTATCTTTTAGTAAGGACTTACCTTTTCCTACTAAGGATGATGCGGGTAGTATACAAAGTTTCCTCGATGGGTTTTGTCGTACATTAAGTGAAGCATTGCGTTTTGCGGTGGCTAATTGCTTGCAGATTCAATCCTGTGAATTACGGTCAACTTTTCGTATTAATGACGATCAAGTAGAGGCCATTTTATATGATGCTGTGTCTGGCGGCGCGGGATATTGTACGCGGGTGTATTCTGATCTTGCCTTTAAAGATATTTTAAACCGGGCGCTTGTTACTTTAGAGTGTCCACGCGACTGTGTCAGCGCTTGTAGTTCATGTCTTTGTGATTATTCAAATCAACATGTTTGGGATTTATTTGATAGAAAACCGGTGATCGCATGGTTGCAGCAATTATTGAGTGAAGGTGATGTTGACCCTTATGCTATTAATGGTGCTATTAGGTGGCATAACCCCAATTTACAAGGGCTCTCAGAAAAATTATCGGGCTGCCATCATTTGCATATTGTAGGCAAAAGGCTGGATGTGATATCGGGAGGCTCAGATCAAGTCCGTCAGTGGATCATTGATTGGCTGAATTCTGGCAAAAAATTGAGTATTTATTTGACTGAACCTCTACAAATCTCAGGGGTTAGAAATACGCCTTATATGCGCCAGACTATTCGTTATTTTTACCCTTTTATAAAGGATCAGCTGTTATCGATTAGTTTTAATAAAAGTAGTGTCGAATTACCGCGTATTTTTACCGAGCTAACTATGGGGGCATCAAGCTGGGTAACACCTAAAGGGTCGCCCGCTATATTAGAAAATTTATTAGCGACGCCTCTTTATCATAAGCCGGTAAATGATGAGATGCAGAAGGCCTTAAATACTTTTATTTCTGGTTCTACAGCCTATCCAGATAGTAAATTTCAAGAAGGACAGCCAATTGAATTATGGCAATTATCAGCTGGGGAGATGAGAGACTTTAATGAGATTTTCTCAGCCTTAAAAGGTGCATATATAGAAGAGGTTGTTATTAAAGACCCTTATTGTGGCTCACCTGAGTGGCAAAGAAGTCATTTGATTCAGTTTATTGGTGTTCTCGTGAGTCTGGCTGATAAGGTTGAGAAAATTGTTATCCATTGCCGAGAATTACATTATAAAGATGCTAATTATGAGTCCAGTTACCTTATTAATGATGGGCTTGAAGCTGCGTTGAAGCCGTTAATTGAAAAGGTTGGCATAGAAATACATTCTTTTAGAGATAGGAAGGGGTTTCATGATAGAAGTGTTGATATAAGGATGATTGATACTGATGGATCTTCAGTGGTACATAAATATGATTTATCAGGTGGTATAGATAAATTAATGGATGTAAAGGCTGCAACTAAAGTCTATCGGTATGAGCAGTTTTGATTTTTTAAGTGTCCGTTTATTATGTGTATAATAACAAACTTGAGTTAGTTTTAATGATGGCTCAAGCCGTGCTGGAAAAAGCTGAAATAGTGATGCTATTTATGTAAAAAAGAGAGTCTAAAAAAAGGTTTATAAGTGCACTTGGGAACCCCCTTTGTAGTCTATTGATAGTAAAGGGTTATTAGCAACTTGCTTTGGTTAGAAAGTAGCCCTGTTTATGAAGGGATTAAGACGCAAAGCATCTAGCCGCATTACCTCAGCACATTGGTTAGAAAGTAGCCCTGTTTATGAAGGGATTAAGACACATACAATCGGTCTAAAGGGGTTGGATAGTTTAGTTAGAAAGTAGCCCTAATGGTGTGACTATGAAGTCGAGCGTTAATCTACAATAAGGAAACCGTGACTAAAATTCTTATTCCTTCCTCTGGTCCAGAAGATTGGAAGCAATTTCTTGTTGAACCAGAAAAATAGTGGAAATCAGGTTGTTCGGCACGTTCATTAGCTTATTGTTGGCAAGAAGCTGATGGTATGCCACAAGATATGGTGTCAGTACTTGAACAAGTTTCATCGCTTTCAAACTTAAAAACAATTTTTGCAATTCCAGAACATAAAGTTGCATTGCCTGGGGGTTCAAGAGCTTCACAAAATGATGTCTGGGTACTTGCTGAATCTTCTTCTGGTTTAGTTTCAATTGCTGTAGAAGGAAAGGTTTCTGAGCCATTTGGTTCAACAGTAGGGGAATGGTTTAGTAAGAAAACGGTAGGAAAAGAAAAAAGACTAAAGTTCTTATGTAGTGAACTTGGTTTAAACTTTCCACCTCCTATCCACCTTAGGTACCAATTATTACATCGAACCGTATCAGCAATTATAGAAGCAAAGCGATTTCACACTAAAGAAGCAGTAATGGTAGTTCACAGCTTTAGCAAAACAAATGAATGGTTGAATGATTATCAGTATTTTCTTTCATTATTTGGCTTGGAATCTGGAATAAACCAAGCAGTCACAACAAGAATAGATGATGAGATCAATCTTACTTTCGCTTGGGTTCATGGTTCTGAAAAATATTTAAAATCATAAAAATATGGCTATGCGCTAAATGTCAACCAACCTGTCACATTTTGTTAACTTAAGTGCTTTTATCTCAAGGCCACCTGCTTCATCTACTTTTGGTGCAACATGTCCGCCTACTTACACAATTAGGAATGATGAATATTATAAAGCGAGTAGGGCAGTGCAATTGCTTTGAACAAGTAGAGATAATTCATGATCGCCCTGTTGATGAGCTTAATCGACAGCAGTCGAATTCAATACCTGATGATAAATTATCAGCAACATCCTTTTGTGGAAACTGAGTATATTGCACCTATTTCACAAAGTAAAAATTTGGTAAAAGAAGGCAAAGAACAACGACACTGTATCACCAGTTATCATTAACAAATTTTTAATCAGCAATATTATATTTATCGGATTACTTATCCTGAAAGAGCAACCAACACTCGGTTTGATTTTACAAAAAAGCTTTAAGCCACAACTGGATCAGTTGAAATTAAAACGAAATCACAGTGTATAGGAACAAACTTTTCAGTATGTGTTGCAGTGGTTGGCAAAAGCCATTGAAGACTATGATTTAAATATGAGTGACCAATAAAGAAGGACCTGTTGATATGGCATATGATTTATTTAGTAAAGATGCTTGAATAGAAGCTGATAAAGAGCTTTGGATAAGTATTTCCTCTCAGCATTTGTAGAAAACCATAGGATTTTAGATGTTTTCACCATTAAATCTTATTTAGGAAGGATGTCTAATGAACATAACGCTAACCTGACAGTATTAGGAATAGGGGAAGGTGGATGTAAAGAAATAGAGTATCTAAGAGAACAACGCTATTTTGATGAGTATAGAGAAGTCAGTAATTGCGCTTGTTTAGAAAAATGCTCCCTTAATTCAATAGACTCTAAAACCTCTGCTTCACTTCCAAATCCACCCAACCACCAACGTAACTCCAAAGTATCGGTTGTAGTACCTTCAAGTAATACCCGCCCATCTTCTTTAACCGTTAAAATTTGATCTTCAGTTAAAGGTGTTTCATATAAATGTTCCACTGCTCCTGCATTAAAAAGCACTTTTAAACGGATAGGGTCATCATTAATTGGGTAGGAAAACTGATGTTCATTTTCCACATAAGAGGCTAGATTAAATCCTTCCAATAATGTTGAACTCTCCTCAAGCAATTCGGTTGATTCAAAACGATGCAAGGCCAGTTGTTTAATATCTTGGTAATTCCATAAGGTGCAAACCAGATAAATAACACCCTGTCGATTAACAATCCCTAAAGGATGAATTAAATATTCCGTACTTTGTTTTGGGCTACGTGGTTTATAAATGGCCTTAATCTGTTTTTCTTCTAATAAGCCTTGATATATGACTTGTTGAATAGATGGATCA
>ENA-OSET01001796-OSET01001796.1-sediment-metagenome-genome-assembly--contig:-NODE-1796-length-21665-cov-30.487493_pt1 | contig 21665 bp, 19 predicted proteins | sample MGYA00237882_ERZ534229 | MGnify/ENA primary metagenome ERZ534229 (study PRJEB26408, sample SAMN06266212) | sediment metagenome | isolation source: Hudson Canyon methane seep mesocosm | place... | reverse complement strand
ATGGCAGAGTGGCCATGCACCGGATTGCAAATCCGTTTACCGCGGTTCGACTCCGCGTTCGGCCTCCATATTTATGGAGGTTGTAGCGATAGTAGCTACTAACGTCCGAATACACAACAAATGATACTAGTGTCATTTGTTGTGTATTACTCCTGCAAATGTACTACCAAACCTCGCAACATACTTTTTAACAGCTGCTGTTGCTCCTCACTGTAATCCTCTAATACCTTTGCTTCGTGTGCCTTGGCTTGCGCCAATAGGTCTGCTACTAAGGTTCGCCCCATTGCTGAAATAGAAATTTTCACCGATCGTTTATCTGCATCGTGTTTGTGCCTCACTAACAACTGCTCCGCTTCCATTTTAACCACCAGTTTAGATAGCGTTGGCTGTTTAAACAAAACCCGCTGGTTCAGTTGCGTGAGCGTCAGTGCGCCTACATCGGACAAGCTGGCCAGTATGCGCCAATAATTGGTAGACCAGCCTTGAGCTTGAATTTGGCGGTGGAATTGTTCGCTAACCAGGTGGCTTGAACGTGCCAATAAGTAAGCTAAGTAATCATCTGTAAAATCAATGGGTTTTGTCATAAGGGTCATTGTGTGTCATGGTTTGTTGCATCTTAGAGTAGTTGTATTCGTTTTCATATAAAAAAGCCTATGTTATGCTGGTTTGATAATAATACCAATAGGCTTTTTTATCATGCTCAACGACCGCATTGAAGCACCTTGGCTTGCTGCCTTTGAACACACATTAACCCTGTGTGGGTTAAAACCCGGTGACACTGTTGCCATCCTCTCCGAAAGCCAATCCAGAGAAATACTATTGCAGCTGGCCGAGCTGGCGCTTGTTGGTATGGGCTGTCATGCCTTCCACGTTCGTATACCTACGCCTGCGTCGAATGCACCAGTTCCCGTAAGGTCCACCGGAGCGTCTAATGTGTTACAACATGCCGGTCCTGCGGTTCAGGCTTTGGCTGGCAGCACGCTCGTATTAGATTGCACGGTTGAGGGTTTGTTGCACGCCCCACAGCTACCTCAAATATTGCAAGGTGGCGCAAGAGTGCTGATGGTGAGTAATGAGCACCCAGAAATACTCACGCGATTAGCGCCAGATGAAAACCTAACACCCAAAGTAAAGACCGCCACTAAACGCTGTAAACAAGCCAGTACCATGCGTGTCGTGTCCGCAGCGGGCACCAACCTTGCCATTGATATTAAAAGCGCCCCTACAGCGGGTGTATGGGGCTATACCGATAGGCCGAGCACCTTGGCCCACTGGCCTGCTGGAGTGGTGGTTTGTTTTCCTCAGCAAGGGTCAACTAACGGCACATTGGTGCTCGACGCAGGCGATATCAACCTCACTTTTAAGCGTTACTTGGAACGCCCTGTCACCCTCACTATAGAAAATGACTTTGTTACCCACATTGACGGCCAAGGTACCGATGCAGAACTGATGCGCCGATACTGGGCGGCCTGGAACGACAAAAATGCCTATGCTGTTTCCCACGTAGGTTTTGGTATGAACCCAAAAGCGCGTTACGAAGCACTCACTATGTATGATCAGCGCGATACAAACGGCACCGAATTACGAGCCTTTGCTGGCAACTTTTTGTTTTCTACCGGTGCTAACGAATTTGCTGGGCGCTACACCGAAGGGCACTTTGACCTGCCCGTACGTAACTGCACCATTCATTTAGACGACGAGTGCGTGGTTAAAGAGGGATTGATGCAGGGTGACTTGGCGTGAGCTGGAATTACTTACACAAGGGTGAAATTGGCCCAGTTTTGGTATGTTTACACGGTGTTGGTGGCAATGCGACCGCCTTTGAACCGCAGCTCAACGGCTTAAGCCAACACCTACAGGTGTGGAGTGTGGACCTGCCAGGTTATGGGTTATCTGCTGCCTTGTCTACCATGGATTGGGAGAGTTTAGTTGCTGGCCTGAAACAGTTTTTAGACCATCACAAGTTGCACCAAGTGCATCTTTTGGGCCATTCCTTCGGCGGTATGTTGGCGCAAGAGTTTGCGGCTCGCCATCCTAACTATCTCGCCAGTTTAATTCTCTACTCCACCAGTGCGGCATTTGGCTCTAAAGATGGCGAATTCCAGCAAAACTTTATCGCTGCGCGTTTAAAACCCTTGAATCAAGGTAGCAGTATGCAGCAGCTAGCAGGCAACTTAATTGACCCATTGTTAGCACCTCATGGTTCGCCTCACGTTCGGCAGGCGGCCATACAATGTATGCAGCAAGTGCCATCCGGTACCTACAGCCAAGCCATTGAGTGTATTACTACTTTCGACTGCCGACATAACTTACCGAAGTTGACCATGCCAACGCTGTTGTTGGCTGGCGCGGAAGACACCGTGGCTAGCCCCGCCATGATGCAACGCATGGCTAGCAAAATTGGCAAAGCGACGGCTGTTGTTATTGCTGACGCAGGACATTTGGCCAACCTAGAACAAGCCCAGATATTCGACCAACAAGTGGCTGCTTTTATTGCCCAATGTGACTACAAATAAGGAATTTAACATGCAAATTGATCAACCCATGTTTGATGCTAAGGCATGGAAACTTACCGTTCAACAACAAGACCTAACAGCCAGAGCGCGAAATATTGGGCAAAATAAATTTGCCGACAGAGCGGCGGATTATGATACCCGAGCAGCATTTCCCACAGAAAACTATAACGACTTGTTCGATGCCAACTTAATGGGCATTTGCATCCCCAAAGATGCAGGAGGCGAGGGCGCCGATTTCTTAACATACGCTCTAACTGCTGCAGAAATTGGACGTTATTGTGGCGCCACAGCACTCACTTGGAACATGCATGTGTGCTCAACTTTATGGAGTGGTTTACTGAGCGACGATTTAGAGATGGACTCCGCTACTCGAGCCTTACATATTAAAAACCGCGGCGTTCATTATCAACGTATTCTGGAGCAACGCGCCATTTATTCACAACCCTTTTCTGAAGGGGGGGCCGCCGCCGCGGGCACCACCGCTTTTGCAACCGTAGCCCACAAAGTACCTGGCGGTTGGCTCGTTAACGGTAAAAAAATATTTGCATCGTTAGCCGGCCACGCCAACTATTATGGCGTGTTGTGTACAGAAACTAGTGACGAAATCACTGAGCTGAGCCGCCGCAATACCACCTATTTGGCTATTCCTGCGACTGCAGCTGGCGTGTCGGTAGAAGGCCCATGGGACCCTGTGGGCATGCGTGGAACTGTGTCGCGCACGCTCATTTTTAAAGACGTATTTGTACCACAAGATGCCACGTTGATGCCTCCTGGCATCTACTTTCAGGCCGCTAAGCGTTGGCCTCACATGTTTATGACGTTAACGCCCAGTTACATGGGCATTGCCCAAGCCGCCTATGACTTTACGGTAAACTATCTGCGTGGAGAAGTTGAGGGTACGGGGCCAGTCAAGCGGCGCCAGTTTGCCACCAAACAAATTGCCGTGGCGCAAATGCGCATCATGCTCGAACAAACCAAAAGTATTTGGTTTCAAGCCATGAGCGAGGCCTGCGCCAACCCCAGTAAAGACCAGCTGTTTCGCGCTTGGGCAGCACAATACACCACCATGGAAAATGCCAACGAAATTGCGCAACTCGCCATCCGCACCTGTGGTGGGCAGTCGATGCTCAAGTCCTTGCCGTTAGAACGCCTGTATCGTGATAGCCGCTGCGGTTCACTCATGCTGCCATGGACCTCGGAACTGTGCCTAGACATGTTAGGTAAGGGTTGCCTGTATGAGCCTGGCGAGAACGATGAATAATGCCCAATATATCCAGTTGGATTGACGCTCACGCCCGCTTTAATCCAGAAAAACTTGCCATTGTTGACCCACAGCAAAGCTATTCCTATGCCCAGTTGGCCGCAGGTATCGCTACCAATGCCAGAGTATTAAAACACCAATTGCGCGTAGGTCGGGGTGATCGAGTGGCCTATTTGGGGCTTAACGGCATTGAATTTATTAGCTTGTTGTTTGCTTGTGCGCGGTTAGGGGCCATTTTTGTACCCTTAAACTGGCGTTTAGAAACCCCAGAATACGACTACATATTGGCGGATGCTAGTCCCAAGGTGTTCATAGTTACCGATGATTTTAAATCTCAAGTTGAAACACTCAACGCGGCCCACCCAGATTGTCGTTTTGTGCTTCAAGATAGTAGCGATGTGGATCAAAACTGGCCGTGTCTTCATACCTTACAGCAAGCCGCTGATGCCAGTGAAGACAGTCACAATGCCCACGTAGATTTGCATGCGCCGGTATTAATCGTCTACACCTCCGGCACTACAGGACACCCAAAAGGCGCCGTGTTAACTCAGCAAGCCTTGTTTTATAACGCCCTTAACAGCCAGCACATGCACAACATGAGTTGTAGTGACACCATACTCACGGTGTTGCCTATGTTTCATGTTGGGGGGCTCAATATACAAACCTTGCCTGCGTTGTATGTGGGAGCCACCGTCATATTGCACGCTCGGTTTCAGCCGCAACATACATTGGCTACAATTCACACCCAAAAACCCAGCCTTACAGTACTAGTGCCGGCTACCTTAAATGCTATTTTGGCACTACCGCAATGGCATACCACCGACTTGTCGAGTTTGCGCAGCATTACCAGTGGTTCGTCCATTGTGCCGCCCAGTCTGATCGAAGTCGTAGCGAAACGAGGCCTGCCAGTGCAGCAAGTGTACGGCCTCACCGAAACATCGCCCATCGCCGTGTATCAAACAGCAGAGCAAGCCACAACCAAGTTCAATAGTACGGGGTTGCCAGCGCTACATTGCCAAATGAAGTTGGTTGGTGAGGACAATATTAAGGTGGCTGATGGGCAGGTAGGACGTATTTTAATCAAGGGCCCCAATGTATTGTTTGAATACTGGGGTAACCCACAAGCTACCGCCGAGGCGCTAAATAATGGCTGGTTTGATACCGGCGATTTAGGCCACCTAGGCCCCGATGGACACTTAGTGGTGGATGATCGTGTCAAAGACATGATTATTTCTGGCGGAGAAAACATATACCCAGCCGAGCTAGAAGCGCACTTACACGGTTTGGACGGTGTGCTAGAGGCGGCAGTGGTGGGCCGCCAAGACTCACGTTGGGGTGAAACCCCTGTAGCTATAGTCGTGTTAGAGCAAAGCAGCTTGTTAGATAAAGACACCATTTTAAAAAGCTTTGCCGGACAGTTAGCCCGATTTAAGCACCCAAGTGAGGTGATTTTTTTACCAACATTGCCGCGTAATGTGATGGGTAAGGTGCAAAAATTTTTGCTGCGTGAAATGGTATGAGCGCCCGCCATTAAGTGAGGGCTAATTAACGCCATAATATATGGAAAATAACGCTTTTTTGCTTTACTTTAGCGACCCAAAGTGTAAAATGCGGTTCCGCATATCAAGTCCAAAAGCGAACTTCGTTCGGCTGGTCAGGCTTTGCTGGAACATCTGTAGGACCATCGCCCGGATGGTGAAATTGGTAGACACACAAGACTTAAAATCTTGCGACTTAACGGTCGTGCCGGTTCGATTCCGGCTCCGGGCACCACTTCCTTCTCTCCCAACATCCATTAACGTCTAATAACTCCCTATATCTATTGGTCTGTAGCGAATTCTTGTTCCAGTAGTGTCTCATGACGTCTATTGATATCCTATAATGTTTGGGGGTATATTGGGGGTATAGAATAACTTATAAGTTTTTTATACCCCCTGAATATGACTTTAACCGTTACTAAAATCAACAGTTCAAAACCACTAGATAAACCCTATAAGCTAGCAGATAGCGGCGGACTCTACTTATTGGTCCATAATAATGGGTCTAAATATTGGCGTTTGAAGTATCGCTATGCGGGTAAAGAGAAGCTGCTGGCTTTAAGCCAGTACCCAATGGTGTCATTAGCAGAGGCTCGCCTTAAGCGAGATGAGGCAAAAAGACATTTACTCGAAGGATATGACCCGAGCGCTGTAAAAAGGAAGAGGAAGCGCGTAGCTCATATCAATACCGATAACTCATTTCAAAGTGTGTCTCTAGATTGGTGGAATCATCAAAAGGGTCGTTGGACTGAGTCTCACTCTATACGTGTTTGGAGCTCTCTAGAGGTTGATGTATTCCCCTTGCTTGGTACGCTACCAATTACGGAGATCGAGACAGTCGAAGTTCTAGCTGTGGTCCGTAAAGTAGAAAGTCGAGGCGCGCTAGACGTTGCAAGTCGGGTTCTTCAGCGGTGCTCTTCGGTATTTAGATTTGCCGTTCAAACAGGCGTCTTGAAATATAATCCGACGAATGATTTGGCTGGAGTGCTTCAGCAGCGCAAACCCAAACATAGACTGGCTTTAACAAGAGCTGAGCTGCCAAGTTTTATGAAAGCGCTACGGTCTTACGATGGACATGTGCTGACTCGGCTTGCTCTTAATTTATTAGTTCTGACTTTCGTTAGACCGGCTGAGGTACGCTTTGCTAGGTGGGATGAGTTCGACTTCAATCTTAATATTTGGCGTATCCCAGCAGCTCGCATGAAAATGGGCACAGAACATATCGTCCCTCTATCGCGTCAGGTTATAGACTTAATCCAGGAGCTGAAGCCATACTCTGGGCAGTATGATCTATTATTTCCAGGGGAGAGGTCTCGTGCTAAGCCAATCAGCGACAATACGATGATATATGCTATGTATCGTTTGGGGTACAAGAGTCGAGCTACACCGCACGGTTTTCGCACGAGTGCCTCTTCAATTCTTAATGAGGAAGGTTTCAATCCAGATGCAATTGAGCGTCAGTTGTCCCATATGGAGCGAAACAAGATACGGGGCGCCTACACTCAGCACGCTGAGTATTTGGTCGAAAGAACCAAAATGATGAAGTGGTGGGGCGATTACCTTCAGAACATTGAGTCCGCATAGGCTCAGGAATAGTTTGCAGTGTTTCAAGATGAATACGGGAGTAAATAGTGGTGTCAACTATCAAAGGTAAAGGAATAGCGAACTTGAGAGGCGACAAGGACGACTTACGCATTGAATTGAAGGCAAGTGAGGAAAAAGCGAATGAGCAGGCATTCGACTTGTACTTCAGAGTGGGAGAAATTCAAGACGAATTGCTTGAGCATGTTAAGACACGCAACTCTGAGCCTGCTGTGCAGGCATTTCTGATGGACCACGTTAACCATCTTCTGGAAGACCTACGTACAAGGGTGAACCTTACGGAGACTCAGCGAAAATTGCTTGAACCAAAGCTGCACGCTAGGTCGGAGACTACGTACCTGAACATAATTGCCAGCCTTCTGAAAATCATATCTGGCGAAAGTACTTTGTCCAACATTTCCCCTGAACATGTTGACCAAGCAACTTTGATAAATCATTTAACAGAAACCTATATAAAATGCCCTGGCATTTCTAAAAGTAATCTGGAAAAGGTTTTTCCTAGAGCGAAGAGGTCAATGCTCGAAACTACATAACCCTAATTAGGGTTGGACTAAACCTAGTTAGGGTTACGTAGTTGAAGTCGTAAAATAACCTAGAGGTGTTTTTAACAATCCCACAAGGTGTCAAAATGACTTTAAGTAAGCCCCTTCATGAAACAGCTAACTTTAATTCCACATCACATGTAAATATCCAGCGTTGGCCAGTAGTATTTGACAGAGTTGGATTTTGTCGATCCTATGTTCATCTATTAATATCCAAAGGAGAGTTTCCTCGGCCTATAAAGCTTGGGCGACGCGCAAGTGGCTGGTTGGAATCTGAGATCGATTCCTGGCTGGAAGATCGAATTAAATTACGCGCAACTACATGCGAGAGCAAGGCAGGAGCCGACCATGAATAATCAACTATTTATGGGTGAGTTAGGTCTTATGCTCAACGAGAATAGCTATAACGTAATCCCTGTCACCAAGCGCACAAAACGACCATCCCTAGCTAATTGGTCAAGAATCAAATCAACCCCAGACCTCATTGAGTCTTGGCCCGCTGACGCCTCGATCGGTATTACAACAGGTGATGTCATAGCGATCGACATCGACTGCTATGACAAGCATGTAACCAATGCCATCGTGAAGTACTGCGATGAACACATTGGTAAAGGTCTTAGGCGTGTCGGTAAGGCTCCCAAAGCGCTACTGGTCTTCCGTACAGAGCAAAATATCAAAAAGGCAGTGTCCGCTAAATACTTTGATCAGTCGGATAATACTAATTGCATAGAGATCCTTGGGAAAGGGCAGCAATTCGTCGCATTCGGCATTCATCCAGAGACTCAAGAGGAATACCGCTGGCCTAAGTCTTGCCCAGTCCTTACGCCCGTGGATAGCCTGCCAAGCATTAACGAGGAGCAAATTAAGTCGCTGTTCGACTTCTTCGATAAAAGCTGTGCGCCGAACGATTGGACGCGAACAGGTGATAGTTCGCAGGCTAGCACTTACCTTCCTGATGTAGCCAATGATGTCCTGTCTATTGAGCACATGAAGTCGACATTAGACCTGTCAGACGAGGCAATACATAACCACTTGGATCAAGTTAGTGCAGAAGATTACAGTCAATGGATACTCGTTGGCCAGGCACTGCATCATCAATTCAATGGCGAATGTGATGGGCTTGAGAAGTGGGACTTATGGTCATCGAAAGCGGCCAATTACAATGGCAGTGATGAGTGCCGAGGCAAATGGGAAACCTTTGAAACCATCCATGATGGAGGCACAGTAACCTTTGCTACAGTCATTGACCTCGCTAATAAGGCTAGTGCCAATCTAAAGCAGGTGACCGCAAAGCATCAGGCTGATTCTCTAGCCTTTGTGCCTGTTGGAAAGATCGATGCCAGGTCGTTACCTGTGAGGGAGTGGGTCGCCGGATATAGGTTGCAGAAATGTTGTGTGACTGCGATGTTTGCGCCTGGGGGCGTTTCCAAGTCCATGTTTAGTTTGCTGTCTGCCTTCTCGGTTGCCTCTGGTGAACCCTGTACTGGTGAGGCATTGCATCGCCAAGGAAAGGTTTGGATCATCAATAATGAGGATGACAAACCAGAGCAATTAAGGCGACTAATTGGAATAGCTAAGCACCATGAGATAGATGACAGCGTTCTGAATAACATTGCACTCTCGTGTGGCTATGGTAATCCATACGTTACTTCCACGGTTGATAAAGATGGCACTGTGGTCCACCACCCTAATGCTGAGAAGATCATTTCGGAAGCTAAGGCCAATAAAGTGAACTACCTCATCATCGATCCATTCATATCGATTCACCAATCTGATGAAAATGATAACAACTCAATACAGAAGGCTGTAGACGTATTGAAGCACATCGCTAAGGAGGCCAATGTGGCTATTGAACTGGTACACCATACTCGTAAAGCAACAGGCGGAAGTGACTCGGAAGCGCATGCAGGAAACGCTGATGCCGGTCGTGGTGCCTCGTCATTAAAAGACGCGTGCCGTGTTGTGACTACCTTGTCCAGAATGTCCAAAAAGACAGCCAAGGAGCTTTCGATTGATTACGAAGAAGTAGGTCGATTTCTTGTCCGTCTTGATATAGGTAAGGGCAACTATTCAGGGCCTCCTGAAAGCGCCAAATGGTTCAAGCAAGTATCGGTTGATATTGGTAATGGGGACGCAGTAGGCGTTCACGAAGTGTTCGATATGACAGACATAGAAGCTATCGTCGCAAGCAAAAAAGCCCAGAAGCAGAAAGACCAAGTTAGACAATCTTTGTCGAGTGTTTGCTCTGTGATCGATAATGATCGAATCAAGCAGGTTGATGTAATTAGGCTGTTGGTAAAACAAGGAGATTTGAAGGGTACTGCTTGGGAAGCTAGGGTAAGAGAAGCGTTGCCATTAGGTATTAAGCGCTATGCTTTTGCAAAGGATGGAAAGGAGTACTGGTTGACTAGGTCCAAGAAAGGAGACAATACATCTTCCATTGTGATCGATAAACTACTGGCTAGGTAAATTGGCATTATGGACTACTCATATTGCCCAGATAAGGCAGTTTGGGTAGTTTGTAATATAAAAAGTGTATATAAAACAAAGAGTTAAAACAATGGCTGTTCACTACCCACATTACCCAATGTGGCTAATCTGGGTAGTGCTTTAACTCATTGATTTATAAGGATAAATATTACCCACATTACCCGCCCCTAAAGGGGGAGATTACTCCGCCTAAAGGCGAACCACTCCCCCATAGGTAGTTGGGCTCAAAGGGAGCCCATACTACTACTTTTGGTCATAATTAAATCACCTCGTCTGCTTTGGGTTGCTCATTAAGCGCTGAGAATAAGCCCCTGCGACACTTTTAATATTATCTTGGTCTTGCTTTATCAATCGCTCAAACGTTGTCCTATACATGCCGTGTGGACGCTCAGAGATGGGTTGGCTCAGGTCCATGGGCGCGCCGAGTTTAGAGCGTAACTTTCGAGCTTTACGGATCATCCGATCTGGATAAACTTCGTTCTGGCAGCTGTAGTTCAGTCCATAACATTGGCGGCATAAAAACCGTTTGGATGCGCAGTACAGGATTGCTTTTCTGGCATTGCAATTTGGGCATAAGAACCAAGTTCTTGTGCCACCATAGTTGCATACGGTTCTGTCTATAAAGATGCGCTGTGAGACCACATTAGAGCCCGTATGGCGGGCCTTTACGGCGTAGGTAATGCAGAGGGTAGAGTCCGCGTAAGCGTACTCTAAGGCAGCTTCTGGAAGCCCTGGATTTGTCCATGTAATCGAGCCATTCGACGTGCTTTGGTCAAATAGCCCACCGCGTTTTAGCGTACGAACATCGAGTTGAGGTACTTCCTCTAAGTTAGGACCTCGATGCTGAAACCTGCGACCTGAACCAATTCCGCCCATAAATGAACCATTTAGACTAAATGAATAATATGATACATTGTATCGTATTGTGGCTTGGTGAAGTTGCCCGATCTAAAGTTTAGGAAATATTCCTAAGTTGATGGTGGTAATTTAAAAGATCGGTGCTTGGTCACTTGTAAATCAAGGCCTCTAGCTACAGGGTTTTCTAGTGAACTAAAGCCAAAGGAGCGGTATTCATGAATCGGTTAGTTTCCCCCATCTCTATTGATTTAGGTGCAAAGAACACTGGTGTATTCCTATCGCACTATAACGAAGGTGAAGCGATTTCCAGCAACCATAGTCAAGCAGTTACTCTAGTCATGCCTGAAGACGGTGGAGGCATGACTTGGAGCCAGCAAAACAGAACAGCTACTCGCCATAGAGTTCGTGGCAATGAACGACGTAAAATGGCTAAGCGCTTGCTTAAATTAGTCACATCCCAACTGTGCATGGATAACAAAATTACTTTAAGTGAATTGCAATGGGGTAAGGCATGGGAGGCGTTAAGTGGGTGTTTGAATCGCCGTGGATACAACCGATTAGACATTGAACTGGACGAAACTAGCATAGACCTATGTGATCCAGATTGGTTTGCAGAGGTTTTCCCTGCATATTTTACGACCTGTGAATCATTAGCGGAACAATGGGCGAGGATGTTAGAAAACCCAAAAATGCTACGTGATTTTAGTCAAGATCCACTAATGGCACTGACGCCGAAGGATCTAAAGAAATTACATTTGGCAGGCTATGACAAGGATGAACAGAACCAGATTGCGAAAGCACACAGTACGGTACGCCAAGCAGTGCATAACGTGCTTCAAGAACAAGACTTTGGGCACAAACACCGCAGGGATTATTTGTCTGCAATTAAGTTAGATATGCACAAAGATAGTCGATTATTCCCTATAACTGAAATAATAGGATTAGAGCCATTATGGCGGCTAGTAGGGAACATAAGCAACCTGCAGCTACGAGCATTGCGCTGGTACTTTAACGATAAAGACATGGCTGAAGCAGATCTGTGGAAACCAGATTCCCTGCAAGTGGTGCTAGAGCGGTGGCTACAATATTGGCGCCCTGAATCAGTTGCAGAAAAAGAACAACGTAAACAGGCCGTCGTTTATTTGCACAAGTCGAACGATCCGTTAGTGTTTCTGACAGGATTAGATCCAGAGATAACCATTCCGCCATATGAAGACCAAGATAATCGCCGACCACCAAAAGATCAAACGTTGTGGCTCAGCCCAAGCGCCCTCACGAGTGAGTATGGGGATAAATGGACGATCTGGGCTCAAAAACTGTTGCAGGCAAATCCAGGCTGGGATGACGGGCTGGACGTTATTCTAAGTTACTTTGACCGCAAGTCTCGACTACCTAAAGTGGTGCGGGGGAAGACAATCGAATCGGATGTAGGTGCGGCGGAGTTAAAAGCAAGCTATGTGCTGCAACGCTTATTGGATAGAAGTCGCAAACTTGATAATTATGCATTTCGACTATTAATTCGTGGCCGTCACACACAAAGTGCATCACAACCTTTGGATGAGCTAACGAAAGATCTTGGATCTCAGCATATCGAGCTTTTTCTATCCTTTTGTGAACGCTATTACAGTGAAGTTGACCTGGCGCGTCAAGGGCTCTGGCGAGCAGATACTGCTGGATTGTTAGAGCGGTCTGATTTAAATCCACCACATAAAAGCAAGATTCTTTACCAATTAGTTGGTTCTGTACTTGGTGAGAAATTGGATAAGCTATCCTTGGGAGAGTTTCGAAGTAACCTGTGGACTGCAAGAAAATTACCCCGCGGATCAACTCTTAAGGGGGCGTGTGCTGTAATTGAAGAATGTCGAAAGAACCAAGGAAACTTATTTAATGAACGCCTTCGGCGATTGACGTACCGAGTAGACAACCAAGGGGAAAATGCCCAGCAGTTTACTGGCGATGATAAAGTTATTTGGGCTGCTTGGCAAAAGACTCAGCAAGCCGCTGATGCAATTACCGAGCATTTTACACATACCGCTGAGGCCAAAGCTAAATATGCCAACCCCTTCACTATGAGCCAGTTATATAACTTATTGGAGCGGGATAGAAAGGGGTTTTCGAATACCACATTGGCAGCACACCTTGAAAATGCCTGGCGGATGACCGATGCCCCTGGGGTAATAAAGTCTGCATACTGCTCTAGGCTTGCTGCAGACAGTATCCGCCCATTTGACGGTGTGCTCAAGCGGATTCTTGAACGTCAAGCATGGGAGATTGCTAATTATAAGGCTACCCAATTAATCCAACAGGAGATTACTCACTCGACAATAAGCTTGCCAATATTAATTGAGGAGAATCGTTTTGCCTTTAGCGAAGCATTGGTTGACGTAAAAAAAGCGGGCGCTCCTAAACGCAAGCGTTTTAGTGACCGGTTACAACGGCAAGCTAGCCGATGGGAAGAAAAAGATATACGTATTCGATCAGCCAGCCAGGGTATATGCCCATATACTGGCGAGCCCATCTCAACATTGGGAGAAATTGACCATATCTTGCCTCGAGCAGCTAGCAGATCGTCCCGTGGGACGGTGTTTAATAGTGAAGCAAACTTAATTTGGTGCTCGCGAAAGGGTAACCAAGATAAAGCAGACAAACGATATTTACTGCAAGATTTACACGCTGTTTATCTGAGTAAGCAATTTGGTACTTCGGATATTGTCACCATTCAACATGCTATAGAAGCTACCGTTAATTCTTTGGATAGGGCGTTTGTTTTCGACGCTTTGGTATCTGATGAGCAAGTGGCTGTAAGGCATGCTTTGTTTTTACCTAGCGGAAGTCCTGCATATCAACGTGTTGAATGGCAACTAGCTCGACAGATGAGCGCCCGCGTCAATGGAACTCAGGCATGGCTTACTAGGGCGATAATGGAGAAGCTGGATGTACTGCTAATGCCATGGGCTAAGGAGCATAATAATCAAATCATCTATAGTGCTGCACGCATTAGTGCTGAAGATGCTAGCGCCATTCGTAAACAATTAGGCACCTTCCAAGATGAATTTTCTAAGCAAGAGGTTCAGCCAATTGTTTCGCACGTGCTGGATGCCTTGTGTGTATTTGCTGCCGCTGCGGCCACACCTAAAACTATGCCTATATTGGCGCAAGGAGAGGGTCTATCTGAACATATGCCATGGGTGGCTAAGGCTATGCCGGAAGTTGTTACGGTGAGCAGAGTCGAACGTAAAAAGCGCTATGATAAGACTAATGTAGATGGGCAACCCTTATTCAAGAAGGGTATTTATGGTGAGGAATTCCTACCACTATGGATCTCCAGTGAATCTATATTAGTAGGCTTCGATCCAAGCAAAACATTGATAAAGGCAAAAGCCAGCACCTGCGAGGATGTGTATTGCTTACCACTGAAGGTAGAAGGGGCTCATCCAGAATTATTGTTGGACTATTTGACTCCTCTACTAATGCACCCTGGTAACGTAGAAGCTGCGCAAAAGAGCCAAAAACCACAGCGCTTTATTATTGACAAGGCACTTGCATTTGAGCTTTTGAATCGAGTCGCTAAGCAACCAGCTACTGATCGTGATTTACAGCAAGCCAAGCTTCTAGACGCCTTGTATTATAATACCGTTAGGGAAGAGGTATGGAAGGGAGTTTATAATGCCGCTAAGAAAACCTTTAATAATGATGAAGAAATTCTAAAAGATGAGAAGTTCAAGATGAAGGTGAACTTTTCTATAGGGCGCGGTAAAAACGCTGATGTTCAGATCAAAGGTCAGTTATTTTTACCAGCCATGCGAGACTGGCAGCGTTTTATCGAACAGCCCGAATTACAAAATTTGATCGGGGAAAAGTGTTTATTGCCTCAAAATCATCGTCAAATTTGTGAGCAGTTCTTCAACATAAAGCAGGCAAAGAATCGCCATAAAAAAGTAAAGAGGGAGTTTTCATTACCGGTTATTGATACACCATCTGGCGGTTACCGTATTGCTCGTATGGATCCAAGTGGACAGAAAATATGGCAAATGCAGGCGTTGGATGGATTGTCTGCCATTGGTTTCGAGGTGAATGCTGGGCAAATAGATTGGGGAAAGTTGGCACCACTGCCCTCTTTGGAGCGAAGCAATGGTGTAGTGGGTAAAGGGCAAAGGTACAGCCCACCAACAGATATGGTAGTAAAGTTTGATCAATGGCTACCTTTAGAGCATGAAAGCATTCCCAGCGAAACTGATGTAGAAATGGCGCCTGGAACAAAAAGTCGGCCTTATATTAGAGTGTCTCAGCCTTTTGCCACGTTTGCGTTATGGTTAGAGGGTGCTATAGAAACAGTTCCAACCTCTCCTATGCGGTTAATGCCAGAGATTAAAGTAGCCCCTAAACCATTCTCATCAAATCATGGCTGCAAATTGTTGGGCAAACCTCGATCTACAATTTTCATCGAACAAGTTGGCAAAGTTGTCAATTATAGATATGAAGTGAGTAATGGTAACAGCGAGATGAAAAGCGCTTATCAAAAAGCATATATTAAATTTCTAAAACGCTAATGCGACATCTAACCGTAACGGAATACGGTCAATTTCTAGGTACAGCTGGCAATATGCTTGTGGTCAAAAGCGAAGCTATTCTGGTGCTGGAAACACCACTTTCTCGATTAAGGTCTATCACCATCGCCAAAGAAGGTGTTAGCTTTTCCAGTAACTTAGTGATGGCTTGTGCGGACCGATTCTAATGTATGCTAGTATTTTATTGCAGGCATTAAAAAAGCCGCAGTGCGGCTTTTTTAATAGTCCGGATGCTTGCTGCCAAAGCAGTATACAGTTGCCGGATTCAGTCTTGATTTTAGAGGGTTTCAGCTCGCCCTTAAGCGATTCCTCGAGCTTCTTGGGATAGAATCTATGAACTACTTTACTCCAAAGTTCGCAAAATACAAGTGTTTGTTAGCATCTTGCCTATTTGCGAACATACCTCCGTGTACAACCTTTCAAAAAGTCCCATATAGCATCACTTTTAGCGGGGGGCTACAGATTCTATCCCAAGAAACCCGCAACTGAAACGGCGACAGCACCACACTATTTAAAGGCCGCAATTAGCTACAGATTCTATCCCAAGAAACCCGCAACTGAAACTGGTTCACGTAAAGAGTTCCCAGCGGTGGCTGTGAGCTACAGATTCTATCCCAAGAAACCCGCAACTGAAACCATGGTAGGTGCCCCTTATCAATTATAATAGCGAGCTACAGATTCTATCCCAAGAAACCCGCAACTGAAACTGGCAAAACGACAACGCACGACGAACACCCAAGGCTACAGATTCTATCCCAAGAAACCCGCAACTGAAACTTTAACGACCCGCCGACCAGCGGCAAATTGACGTTAGCTACAGATTCTATCCCAAGAAACCCGCAACTGAAACGCACTTCGACGCTATTTAATGCGTCGCCCATTCTGCTACAGATTCTATCCCAAGAAACCCGCAACTGAAACAATACTCAACGCCGTTAACCTCTGCGCTGCCCTTAGCTACAGATTCTATCCCAAGAAACCCGCAACTGAAACGTGAGGCTATTAAGTCTGCATACGAGCGCATCTAGCTACAGATTCTATCCCAAGAAACCCGCAACTGAAACTTGACCTCTTCGGTGTGGCGCTTCCCGCAAAAAGCTACAGATTCTATCCCAAGAAACCCGCAACTGAAACATATCTGCTTTCTGTGTTTACATAGTAAGCTTTCGCTACAGATTCTATCCCAAGAAACCCGCAACTGAAACAAATTCGCAAAGGTAGCTTCAAGAGGCTGTATGCCGCTACAGATTCTATCCCAAGAAACCCGCAACTGAAACTTGACGAAAAGCGTCAAAAGAAATTCAGTGAGTTAGCTACAGATTCTATCCCAAGAAACCCGCAACTGAAACATGGATCAACAAGCCCAAGCGTTAATATCCATGAGCTACAGATTCTATCCCAAGAAACCCGCAACTGAAACGTAGTTGGTCGACCAACTGGGAACGGGTGCTTTGCTACAGATTCTATCCCAAGAAACCCCAACTGAAACTGTTGAGTGGCACGACGATCGGCGATACCATTTCTGAAAATATCACCTATACTAAAAAGATAATCAACCAAGGAATGGTATTATGAACACACAGGCTAAAGCCTCCCTTTCTGACATTCGCACAATGATCCTATTTGGATTTCCGCTATCTACCGAAGAGTGCGGCCACCTTTATTACGATGGTGACGGCTTAACCAAAAACATCGAAGAAGCTTACGTTTGGTATAGAGTCGCTCAATGTTCTGGCAACCATAAAGTGGACTCGCTTGTTAACTATCTAGACTCCAAATTAACCACATCCAAGTGCCTTAAGCTGTCATCGAGGGCAAAACACATTTATACCAGGGCGCTTCGACATTAAAGAGGAATTGCATGTTGAGAAGTGGGGCACTTGTTGCGATATTCTTAATAGGGTTGATTGGGGCATCCGCTAACTCATGGGCACACGGTGGACGACTAAACTCTGAGGGCTGCCACAATGACACCAAGGCTGGGACATATCATTGCCATCGATCTAGCACCAAGTCCAAAGCTGGTAATAGTGCTGCATCGGCTAGCTACAACCGCGACAACTGGAAGTTCCACTCATCAGCATCACCAATATCAAGCTCTGTTTTAGGTTGGTATACGGGGGTAGATGGTAGCGCCACTGACGTTGACCATGTCGTGGCATTAAAAGATGCCTATATATCAGGCGGGCAGGGCTGGAGCAGTTCTCAAAAGCGAACTTTCGCAAATGATCCCTTCAATCATGTTGCAGCAGTACCTTATGTCAATCGCACCTTGAAGAACGCATACGTTCCGCTGAAGTTCATAACCAAGCTACATAACTCGCGTTATACGTTTGCTAACGGGAAGTGTGTTGAGTATGTTGATCTTTATGTTCAAGTGAAGCAAAAGTATGGGTTAAGCTTTACCCATAACAACATCCAAGCAGCTAAAGCGGCGTGTCGTTAGTGTCGGCAACAAGGAAAACTAGCCATGCATGACAGGTTTAGGAAAAGTTCCTATAAGTTAGGAGGTATGCTGTTAACTCAAGCCTGAATGACATTGGGGTTGTTTAGGTTGATCTAAGTTGGTCGTCTAAGGGCTGGGCCAACGGTTTAACAAGGAGAGTAATAATGACAATTTCAGCACGTAATGCGTTAGATACTTGGAAAATGGCAATTTATGATGGCAATACGGGGCCATTAGCAGACATGCTTGCAGATCATTTTATCTTTGAAAACGCGGAGTGTGAACAAGAAGATAAAGCAAGTGTATTGGCTTGGGCTGGAGCAGGGGGGTTTAGGGTTGGAGACTGGGTTGTTTATCACGAAGACGAGCACACCATTTGTGGGACGCATAGCATGACTCCAGAGGAAGGCCCTATGTTGTCCATGATGTATTTTGCAAAGTTTGAAGCCAAGAAGTGTGTATTTTGGAAAGTCCACTCACACCTGCCTAAATGAGCATGTAAGAAACAAACTTAACTTTAGGGAGTTAATATCCGTGTGGGTGAAACCCGAGAGCAGGGTTTCATTTGCAATTATCGTGTCGATGGAATCTGTAGTGGGCACTGTGAGGCTTAACCATATTAATTGAGGCTTTAATCCCGATATAGGTTCGGAACTTACGCCATAATTAGTTTCAGTAGTCACTTGACAGCTTCCAACAGATGCTAGGAATATTTCCTAAATTTTAGTGTGTTGATATCTAAATAAAATAAAATGGAGTATGTTTTTTGTGGTCCATGTGAATCATTGTACCCAGCGAAGAATATACATTGGGCCTATTATCCGTTTTTAAATACAGGAGTTCCCCATGTTCAATGCCATAGAATCCAACCTAACTAAAGCCGGTTTAGGCGTATTTATACTCGCCGGTGCCATTTATGCCTTTAAGCTTAGCGTTAATCCCGCCGAATTTGTTGCAGCCACTGGTTTGCATGAGGCAACTACAACACTTATTCGGAACTTGGGATTTGTGTATCTGAGTCTGGCCATCGGCACTTTACTGTTAATGATTAAGGGCCTAAAAAACCAGCTTCCTTTGATCGCCGTATTGGTTGTTTTTGGAACCCTCGATGTAGTTCACGGCTGGATGAATTTGCTCGATTCCCCTGAGGTTGATCGAACCGGAAGAATTGTTGAAACTATTGCCGTAGCGTGTTTGTTTATCGGGCTATATAACTCTAGGAATGAAATTTAGTAGTGAGAAAAGTAAATGTGGGGGCTTATTCATAAAGTGAAGAGGAAAATGGTCTAACAGTACAACCCAACTGTTAGGTTGTGTGTTCTTAGACCTGATAATCACGGGCCAATAGGCCTAGGAGTGTAGCAATGGCCAAATATTTAATGCAAGCAAGTTACGGTGCTAAAGGCGTTCAGGGTTTAATCCAAGGCGGCGGCTCAAGCCGTGTTGCTGTGGTTGAATCAGTCGCGAAGCAAATGGGTGGCACAGTCGAGTCTATGTACTTTTCTTTTGGTGATGCCGATGTAATCTGTATCTGCGATATGCCAGATAATGTGACTGCTGCAGCTGTTTCTCTAGCGGTGAACGCCAGTGGTGTAACAACGGCGAAGATAACGCCCCTAATCACTCCAGAGGAACTGGATGCCGCAGCGAAAAAAGTTCCTAGTTATACTCCACCGGGTTAAATCTCCTTAGAAGGAAATAACTAACTTTCTGTATGGCCGTGTTAGTCATAACATGATGAAGGACGAGTGCAGATACTGGGTTAGGATTAATCTGAGGGAGGAGTATAGTTTATTCAAGCCTAGCGAGCATGGGGTTGGTTGGGCTTTATATGTTGGCAGTCTATGGACTGAACCAACGGCTTAACATGGAGATAAAACTCATGATTGATTGGAAGGTTGAAGGCCAAGAAATGGCCAACTGTAACTGCAATTTTGGCTGTCCTTGCCAGTTTGGTGTATTGCCTACTACGGGCAACTGCGAGGCTGTAGTGGTTTACGACATTACCCAAGGGCACTATGGAGATACTTCATTAGACGGCGTGCGCGCAGCCGCAGTCTATTATTGGCCTGGTCCAATCCACGAAGGTGATGGACAGATGCAGTTAATTATTGATCCTGCTGCAAGTGCGGAGCAAAAGGCTGCTGTAGAAGCCATTATGAAGGGTGAGGATACCGAGGAAATGGCTACAATGTGGTACGTTTATAGTGCCACAAGCCCAACCAAACATCCTACCCTTAGCGCACCTATTGAACTAGATTGGGATATGGATGCCCGTACTGGCCAAGCTAAGGTTGGCGATATATTTGATGTTACTCTAGTGCCTATCCCCAACATTGTCAGTGGTGAACCGCACCGTATATCTATTCAGTTACCACATGGTTTTGAATTCCGGCAAGCAGAGATGGCCTCCGGTACGGCTAATACCACCGCCGGCGCAATAGACTTAGCTTTTGATGCCACCCATGCCCACATTGCACAACTTAACCTAACGGGCCAAGGTGTGGCGGATGCCTGAGCGTCCACACGCCCAAGGTAAGCAGCCGGGGATAAGTGTTCTAGAGCGACTGTTGCAGTACGATAAAGCCATTATCGCCATGGCCGTTTTGTTGCTGGTTGCGGTTGCAGGGGCTTATACGGTGCTTGGTGTAGGCATGAACATGAGTGCCATGCAGATGACGTCAATGGCGCACAGCATGTCCGATCCTATGATGATGGCCAGCTCAGAGCAGTCGGTTAACTGGGTGCTTATGTTTTTGATGTGGTGGATCATGATGATTGCGATGATGACCCCAAGCGCTGTGCCCTTGCTCATGTTGTTCACCGCCGTGAAACGGCAGGGGCAAGATAGCCATAAAGCCGCAGGCTATACGGGGGTTCTGTTGTTTGGATACCTTGCGGCTTGGGCATTCTTTAGCGCCGTTGCTACCATTTTACAATGGGGCTTGCAGCAAGCAGACGTTTTGAGTGGTACTGTGATGGTTATTAAGTCGCAAACTGTTGCTGGTTGTTTGATGGTATTGGTGGGGATCTATCAATTTACCTCCATTAAAAACGCCTGTTTGTCACGTTGCCGCGCACCCGCTCAGTTCATCGCTCAACACCATCGCCCAGGTAGTGCTGGAGCGTTGCGGTTGGGCATGCATCATGGTGTTTATTGCCTAGGCTGTTGTTGGGCTTTAATGTCGTTGCTGTTTGTGGGTGGCGTAATGAACCTGTATTGGATTGCAGGCTTAACCCTCTACATATTGTTAGAAAAGGTCTTGCCTCAAGGCAGGTATATCGCTCGATTAGCCGGTGTATGCTTCATTGTTGCCGGTGTATGCCTTGTGGTTTGATTTATGCAAAGCGCTTAGGAAGCGTTTAGTTACATAGGGAGTAATGGTGATAATTTTTAAACATGACCACTACAGAAACTGGACTAGTATTTAATTGAGGGGGGGTATAGTATTTATGTACGGCTATGCGTCAACTCGTGAAACCTATCGGCAGGATTAAGAATGAATGTTTTAATCAAAACCTACGATAGTTTATTTCGCCAATCTTTAGAACTATTGCTGTATGACTATTTAGTGTTAACTGCCCATGTAGCCAAAGAGGCCCCATGGTATTATGACTTCAATGATGACAAGATTGATGAGGCGCTAGCCTTTACGTTTGCCGACCTTTCTAAGTTCGTACCACCTCATGGGCAAATATTTGTAGCGACAATTGGCCAAGAGTTGGTGGGCACAGCCGCGATTAAAATGATCCGGCCAGAGGTAGCAGAATTAAAGCGTATGTATGTAAAACCGGAGTTCCAAGGCCGGCATATAGGGGAAGACCTTCTTGTTAAAGCCCTAAA
>ENA-OSET01001795-OSET01001795.1-sediment-metagenome-genome-assembly--contig:-NODE-1795-length-21667-cov-5.011857_pt1 | contig 21667 bp, 14 predicted proteins | sample MGYA00237882_ERZ534229 | MGnify/ENA primary metagenome ERZ534229 (study PRJEB26408, sample SAMN06266212) | sediment metagenome | isolation source: Hudson Canyon methane seep mesocosm | place... | reverse complement strand
TTAGTATATTTTTTATGCAAATAGGGAAGTAAAATACTTGAAATGAGTAAACTTTAGCTAAATGTACAATTAATACTTTCTCACATATTTTAATAGTTGGTACATGGTATATATTTATATTATAGCTAAATGTTAATTAAGTTGTAACGATATTTTAACCAGTAAAGTAGAGTGTTTGACTTTTTATTCCTGTTTGTTTAATAACTAAGGTGAGGATTTATGTCCTATACTCATTTTATGACGCAGATTTATTCATTTATCTGTTAAAATGTGCAGATAACTAACGAATTTGATATAACGCATTAAACTTATAAATCACCATCATAACAATAGAAACGAACCACTTTTAGCCCATAGGTCTTTATTAACTATGCCGATTAACTGTACAGTTTATTAAAATATGTTGTAATGATCTTGCCTTGCCTTCTCTATTAAAGTTATCAAGATGTCTTTGAATTACCCCGTTGTCACTTTCAATTAAGCCTTGTAATGATTTTTGTAATTCCTCTGAGCTCATCCCCGTATAAACAGCTTTAAATTGAGACGCTAGTTTATACGTTTCTCCATCGGTATCTGCTTTTACTAAAAGTGGTCTATTAGTTCTTAAATATTCATATACTTTACCAGGTATTTGCTTATTAAAGCGCTTGTCTTGAATAAGTAAAAGAGCGTCTGCATTCATCATGTTATTTAACGCATTCAAAAATGGCACAGGCTGAATAAATTTAACCATATTTTGTAAATTGAGCTGGGCTATTTTATCTGTAAATTCATTGCCTTCGCCAGCTCCCTGAAAAATAATCTCGAAAGTATTGTCATTTATATGGTTTTGTTTCTTTAATTCCGACAACGCTTCAAAAACAGGAACGGGGTCCCTGCCATTAGGGTAAAGAACACCGCTGTAATAGAGGGTGAATTTATTATTATCAAATGGAGTTGATGTATCTTTAATCCCTTTTAACTTTTCAAAATTAGCTTCATCGTAACCATTTTCAATGACCGTGCTCTTTTGATTAATAAGTGTTGTATATTTATTTACATATAGGTCTTTAACACCTGTTGTTGCAAATGTTAAATGCGCGGCATTTTTTAATGTTGTTTGATCAATTCGCTTATGAAATTTGTCTAACCATTTACCTGCCGTTCCATTCATATAATGAAAAGGGTCTCTATAATCAGCGACCCAAGGCGTATTGAATTTCTGCGATAAATGGTTAGCAATACAATGCGTACTTGGCGTTGGAGAGGAAGACCAAATAACATCAGGATTATACTGTTTTACCAACTTCCTACCTTTTATAATCGCTGAAGGTATCCAAGTAAGGCCCCATCTGTCTGGCGTAGCCATTACTTCTAAATACTTACCTTTAAAAGAAAGCTGACGTTGCACGTCAAGTGCGGTGGTTCTGAAAATTAAATCGTCAGCATTGTCTTGGTATGTATTGTCTTTATTAACATAAGCATGTGGCTTGGCTGTTAATACAATAACTTTCCAACCCCAGGATTTTAGGTAACGATAAAAGCTTTCAATTCTAGGTACTGAAGCACCATTACTCGGTGGAAACTCAAAGGCAACCATTAATAGTGTTTTAGACATGTTCACCTGCAATTTTAGCAATGGAAAGTGCGAATAAGGGAAGTTGTTTTCTGTAAGGCATAAAACGTGGTATTTGATGTAAGTTTGTTGTGCTTACTGAACCGCCATCGTTGGTTGAAAATGAGGCTTTAAAGTCTAATTTTTTAGCCATTTTAGCATGTACTTGCGTGAAATCCCGACCAAATAAACCATTAGGATATGCTAAAAATTCTACCGGTGTAGATATCATTTTTTCAAGACAGTTTTTATTAATAGATAATTCTGTATAACAGGCTTCATTGGTTTCAGTCGATAAAATTGTATGATTATGTGTGTGCGCGCCTATCGTAAAGCCTTTTTCGTGTAAGCTTTGTATTTGCTTTTTGTTCATCATTGTTTGGGGCGTTGTGTCGACTTCAAGCTCTTGTATTAAATTATGTACTTTGGTATTTCGAACTTCACTACTAAAAAACTTTAAAGAGCCAACCAGTTGGTTAAATGCTCTTATTTTATCATCATCTGTGTATAAACTGATTGTGTTACCGATAATGTTTTTTGAAATCGTGTCTGCCTTGGTATTTCTAATGGCATGCTCAACAATGTCATTCCAAAGATAACCTTTTTCAACGCCTTCTGTAGCAATAAAAAATGTTGCCGTACAATTATGTTTTTCTAAAATTGGAGCCGCGATGGTGGAATTGTCGACGTAACCATCATCAAATGTAATAACTAAAGCTTTAGCTGGTAGTTTTTTTTGCTTAAGTAGAGTTATTGCCTGTTCAATCGAGAGTATAATGAAATGTTGTTTCAAATAGCTAATTTGACACTCAAATTCTTGAGCGGTTAAGTCATCTGGGTGGTATGGGTTCTTTTCATTAAACACGTGATGATAATAAAGAATACTCAGAGGGTATTCACCACGCTTAAATTTATTGTATTTATATATGATTGACAGTAAAAAGCTAAGCATATTGTGACAGCACTTAATTAACATTGTTGATTGTATGTAACTATTTAAATAGAGTTATTAAATAGACTATTATAAAGTAGAATGTAACACGCCTTGTTTGTAATTATTCATTAAAACATAGAAAAAATGAATTACTTTTTTATTTTATTACTTTGGTTCACCTATTTATTTTTACTTTGAAAGAATAAGTCTTGAGGGTGTTCATTTTTAGTCTTGGCAAGTAGGAAAGTGATCCATAAGAGGCTGTAGCCAAATTCATTTCAGCACACAACATTGGAAGTTTAGGTTAAATGGGTAAAGATACAGTAATAAAAATTAAAAAGGTGATCAAACTATTTAGTGTATTCATCGTGATTGTAATAATCGCTATATTATTCATGCTACAACAAACTCCTTTAGTGAATGAACAAAAAGGAATTTCACCTCAAGAAATGAAAATTGCCCGCGCTTCTATCAAGGAAGTTGCCGATAAGTTTACTTCGTATCATCAGTTTGTCGAATTTGATCTTAATCACCAAGAGTTAGACGCTATTTCTAAACTAGGAACGCATCTATTACCAAAAACGCGTATTAATATGAATGCCTCTGAGTTAGGTATTATTATTAGTAGTACAACAGAGATTAATTATATTTTCACTCAATATGTCAATATTACCTGTTGGTTGTTTGAAGAAGACAATGAAATAACGTACATCGACAAATGTACAATTGGCAATATCAATTTAAGTGGTTGGTTGGTTAAGAATGTATTTGTTTACGCTTTAACGGCTTTATTTAATGAGGAAGTTGCTAATACTATCGAACAGTTAATTACTCGTTCATCATATAAAAATAAGGCAATTTTTTTCTCAACACAAAAATCAAAATATTTTAAAGAAAACATAAACTCCTCTTTAAAATCTATCGGTGATTTAGCCTCTATTTATGCGCAATCGGGTAATGTCTCTCCTGAATTGGTTAGTTTATATATTGATGAAATGAGTAAAGTTGACTCTTCTGAGTTGTCTGATTACTTAAAAACACTTTTTACCCTCGCCAAAAAACGCTCATTCGAGAATGAAGCTGAAGACGAAAATCGAGCGATAATATGGGCACTTGCCGTTAGTTTTGGGGACTATCGTTTTGGAAGGTTAATTGGCGTAAAAGCGAAAAAAGAGTCTAAATCGATTCCAGTACTTAGAGGCCGTAAAGATTTAACTCAACATTTTATTTACTCTGCAGCTTTATACCAGTTAAGTGATTCAACAATAGGGTTAAATATTGGTGAATCTAAAGAATTACTAGACTCTATTTCTGGAGGTTCTGGTTACAGTTTTTCCGATTTAGCAGCCGATAAAGCAGGGATCACTTTTGCAAAGTATATTACGGAAGATAATGATAATGCAACACATACACAAAATGTGCTGAACGATATAATAAATGAAAATGTATTCTTTCCATTTGTACACGATTTACCTCAAGGTTTTACCGGTAATAACTTTAAGCGCGTTATTCAATCTACCCATTCAGATACATATAAAGAAATTGAAAGGGAGATAGACAAACGCTTAAAGCAGCTGAGCTTATATAAGCAACTAGAGAAAAATGAGCTAAATATCGAGGCATGGTTGAAGCCAGCGCAAAGCGATATTTTAAAACGTTGGATCACGGTAGACACTCATATCCATACTAAATTTTCTGATGGTTCAAAAAATGTTGAAGAAATTGCAGATAAAGCTTACCAACATGGTTGTGATGCTATTGCTATTACTGATCACGGAGACTACAACCTGAAGAAGGTTGTTAGCGATGAATATTTTGAAACGATAGAACGGGTGAATAATAGCTTTCCTACTTTAACAATAATCCCTGGTCTTGAATGGAATATTCCCCCGATGAATGGCCGAGAGCATGTAACAGTATTACTGCCAAAAACAAAAGATTTACCCCGTAATTTGTCGGCATTTCGAGCACGTTATGACCATTTCAATCAATTTGATCAGAAGTTTCTTTCACCAGCCCCAGCTTTTAATTGGTTGAATAAGCACGGCATTGAACAAGAAAACAAAGCGGTCGTTATGTATAACCATCCTAGTCGAAAAGATTATCAAACGATGGAGAATAGTCATGACATTACTTATTGGCGTAACTTTTCAAATTTAGTTGTCGGCTTTTCTGGCGCGCCTGGGCACCAGAAAAAAAGAGAAGGTAATAATGGTTCTTATGAAACACACTTAAAAACAATCAATGGTTGGGATCCTGCTGTAGCAAATAATGGGGGCGAGTGGGACCAATTATTACAGCAAGGCTACAAAATATGGGCTGCGCGAGCAGCGTCAGATTTTCATAATACGCAAATGGATTATTGGCCATGTCAATTTTCAACAACTCATTTATTTACTCATTCAAATCAGCACAATGATGTTTTAGCTGGGTTTCATTCTGGTGGGTATTGGGCGCAACATGGCAAGTTTGTGCAGAATCTAGATTTTAATGTTCAAATTCATAATAGCTCATTAATGTTAGGACAATCTGGAGTCGTAAATAGTGATCAAGATAAAGTAATTGTCAATTTGTCATTAACTCTCAATGAACTTGACTGGCAAGGTTACCCAACCTCGCTTGATGATTTAGAGTTGGTTATAATCACACCAGACGATATTTCTACTATTCCTTTTTATGATTTTAAACTCATTAACAATGAATTAGATGTTAGCTATAAATATAAGTTGAATAGTGACTTTGCTATTTTTCGTTGGCGAGGGAAAAGTATCCAACCAGAACAACATCAGTATATGTTTTATACTAACCCTATAAAAATAATAAAGGGATATTAACCATGAAGTTCTCTCTTAAATCTTATATTACTATTTTTGGCGATTTTCATTTAGCTAAAAGCATCGCTCGGCATGTCATTTTATCCTTTGGTTTAATGATAATACTATCGGGATGTGAACAACCGGCCGAAGTTGAAGATAAAATAGTGTTACCAGAGCGTAGCTTTGCTAATAAAGCGGGTACGGTATTTACTCCTTTGCCCCATGATTTATTTGCTGCGCCAACTGTCACGGAAATAAAAATTGATGTTCCTGATAGTATAGATGCTCTTTGGGGTGCCACAGGACGCGATGATAGCGGAAAAATATATTTTGGCACTTCTTCACATGGCGGCGATTATGGCTCTGCATTTCTCTATCAGTACGCTCCTGAAACGGGTGTAATGGTGCATCAAAGTGATGTAGTAACAGAGCTAAAAAGAAATAATGTTTATAGTGAAGGTATGCGACAAAATAAACTGCACAGTAAATTTTATCAAGCCGACGATGGATATCTTTATTTTAGCTCTTTTGATGAAGGTGGTGAAGCTGAAGGAATTAATCCTACTTGGGGCGGAAATTTATGGCGGAAATTACCTAACGATAAACACTGGCAGCATGTATTTGCGACAGAAGAAGCTTTAGTTGCTGTAAATACCAATGGTCGTTATGTATATGCCTTGGGTTATTGGGATCACGTTCTTTATCAATACGATATAAAAACAGCAAAAACAAAAAAGGTGATCGTTGGATCTACACAGATGCATGCATCTAGAAACTTTATTGTTGACGACTTGGGACATGCTTATGTGCCGAAACTCATTGTAAATGATTTTAACGAAATCGAAGTGTTATTAGCTGAATATGATAGCCAGTTAACATTGGTAGCTACGTACCCCTTGCCATCTTATCAGTCCGATGATTATGAAAAACACCATGGAATAGTTGGCTATACTAGTATGAAAAATAGTGATATTTACTTTACTTCGGCAGATGGCGGCCTCTATCACATAAAGCCGTTTGATAAGTCAGCTAAAAAAGTTCAATACAAAGGCATGATACATCCTGATGGTAGCGCTTATATTGCTTCTTTATTTTCAATTGATGGTGAAAGCATATTGGTTGGGGTTAGCAAGAAGAAAAATAGCAAATACGAGTGGATAATCTACGATAGTAATCTTCAACAGGCCATTAGCGTTTTAATGCCATTGAAGGATATTAAGAAACCTTTGTTATACGGTAGTTTAACGCGAGACAATAACGGCGATTTTTATGTGGTTGGCTGGCAAAAAATAGAAGGAAGTGGTCATACTCCATTATTACTGAAGGTAGCATTAGATTAAAGATATTTTACGATGAGTTTTTTTCTTATTATTAATGTTTATTCATAATACTTTAGTCAAAACCTTTGCACTGTTATTATTTCAGAAACATAATGCATATTATCCTCACTTTATTGTTGAGGGTCTTAATTACAATTAGCGCTTTAGGGATTTTTAAAATTGAATATTACTATCCATTCTATTTCACCGAATGATTTTCAAAGATGGGACGCGTATGTTAATCAACATGAGAGGTCTTCTGTTTATCATTTAACTGCATGGAAAACACTCATTGAAAATACTTTCGGGCATTCATGTTTGTATTATTACGCTCTAAATGACAACGGAGACATTTGTGGCGTTTTGCCTAGTGTAAATATGAAAAGTAAACTGTTTGGTAACTTCGTTGTCTCTATGCCATTTTTTAATTATGGCGGTGTACTTGCTGATAATAACGAAACTGCTAATGCCTTAAATAATCATTTGCAAATTCAAACAGAAAAAATTCAAGTAAGTCATATTCAATATAGAGAGTCTGTAGAACGCACTGAAAATAAATTGGCAGTGTCTACGAGTAAAGTGAACATGATACTAGAATTGCCGGAATCAGCTGAAGCGTTAGGTAAATTAATAGGCTCTAAAAGAAGATCACAAATTAAGCGCCCCATTAAAGAAGGGGTGAGTCATAAAATAGGGAAAGCAGAGTTACTTGACGATTTTTACCAAGTTTTTTGTGAAAATATGCGAGATTTAGGTACACCTGTTTATGGCCGATCTTTTTTTGAAAATATTTTAGAAACGTTCGAAGAGCATTGCACGATATGTGTTGTATATTGGCAAGGTAAGCCAGTGTCATCTGGCTTTTTAATTACTTATAAAGGGCGAATGGAAATTCCTTGGGCAAGTACGTTAAGTTATGCGAATCGAATTTCTGTGAATATGTATCTTTACTGGCAAATACTTTCACATGCTATTGAAACAGGTTGTACATCTTTTGACTTCGGTCGTTCAACCATTGATGAAGGAACATATCGATTTAAAAAACAATGGAAGTCTGAGCCTCAGCAATGCTATTGGTATCATTGGGTACCAGAAGGTGGGGAATTACCTAATTTATCACCCAGTAATGCTAAATTTGATTTAGCCATTAAGATGTGGAAAAAACTGCCTTTACCAATTGCGAATACGTTAGGGCCATTTTTGGTTAAGAATTTACCTTAGCAATAGTAGAACACACTATTTGTCAAAATGATGCTTACCAAAAATTTGATCTCTTATTGAGAAAAATGATTTGGTGAGTAGGTGCGGTATTAGTATTTTAAGTGGCATTTTCTGTAAGTGCCCTAAAATATAAACAATGCTTATAGCAACATTATGTTTAAATGTTTGAACTGCAGGGGAATGAGGTTGTAAAGCAAAATAATAAACGTGATTTAATAAAAAGTTTAGTTTACGGTTGTTCTTTTGTTCTTCAAAACTCAGTAATATATTGTTAGGAACCGTGAGGTTTGCGTATTTTTCACTTAAAGATAACGCTAAATAAAGCTCGTTATTAAATCCTAATTTTGATGATAAAGATGTTATTTCTTGCCAAAATTCAGGTGTGTCATTTTCTTCAATCAATGTAATTATATCTAAAATATCTCTATAACCATTTGATACATCTTCATTGATAATTAAGTGAACTATGCTGTGTAAAACGGTAGCGGCATAACCTAACACCGTATAGGTATTATCAATGTTCTGACTATTTTTAGTTAATAATTCGACATTAACTTCTCTGCCACTTATAGGTAATAAAATATTATGGTGAAGATCTAATACCGTGCCTCTGTGAATGTTAAACATCGGCGGAATTTCATGAGACCATTCACGGTAATAATTATTATCGTATTCAGATAATTTTTTTGTGCACCAAGCATGCTTTCCTAGTGCTTTCTCAGCATTTGATATATCGTCTTTTGCAACTAATAAGTCAATGTCAGAGTAAACTCGACCTTGCGAATTTTTACTTTTTCGAAGGGTGTAACCTGCGCCTTTAAGGAATACAGATGAGATGTTTGCAGTATTTAATATTTCTTGTAAAAGCTTGCATTCGAAAGTCACTTGTTCTGATTGACGTAAACTATAGACGGCGGCAGACTTCATGTGTTTTAGGGCAAAAAAGGGAAGTAAGGTAAGTTTATTTTCATCTTCTAATCGATAATAACAAGCGGCAAGTAAATTCACTTCTCGAAGTACATGAATGATATCTTCCCATTGCTTAAGTTCAATGTTGGGGATGTCATTATGAAAAACCAGTTTTTCAATATGTGTATATATTTCTTGTTTATTCAAAGAGTAAACTCACTCGTTAATAAGTCATCAACATCAGACAAGTCATTATAATTAACTTCAACTTGTTGGGTACTTTCAATCAGTCTTTGAATTGCCTTAAAGCCAGCATCGCCTAAAACATTGTAATTGAAGCTATTGGCTGCTAATTTTTCAAAACCTGCAATCTTACTGATTTTATAAGGGGTAGTTTCTGTATTCTTTTGAAACTTTGGAAATACGATTGCTACAACGTCGACTGGAGAAAATGTTTTATATTCAGCAAAGTTATTAATTTTTAAATGCGCAACATCGCCTTTTTGAGTGTCTTTTGCTGTACCTGTGAATATAGATTGTGGAAACCATTCTTTGACTAAAAAAATAGATTCATTTTTTAAGCAGACTGGGCGAAATAATGGCATTACTTTTAATGTTTCAAGGTCAATAATAGCCATTTCGTCAGAATATAACTTCCAGCCACTTAAGGCGAAATAAGCAGACAAGGTACTTTTACCTGAACCAGGTGTAGCAGGAAAAACGATGGCTTTATTGTTTTTTACTAAAACTGCTGCATGTACTATTAATCTATTAAAATCTGTAGCCGCAATGCACCAGTTCATTCCCCATTCCATTACAGGGTAAGATTGTGAAGCAGGCAATGGCTTAAAAGGGCTATTGCTGCCGAGATAAAAGGTTACTTGAGGTTTTAAAAATTTTCGAAGTAAAGAATCATTTTTTAATGAAATTGTGTAATCAGCAGGTGTTAAATTGCAATCACTTATCGCATCGCCATACATTAACTGTAAATTGTTTTTTACTACGGAGGGGGCCGAGTCGATTCGAAATAAATACTCTCCAACATCAAGTAACATATTATGTACGCTTATCTTCAGATATTATTTTGTGTAGTAGTAATTTATTAATTAAGAGGGTTACATCTTTCGGCTTACAGACAATCAACTCTTGAAATGTTGTGATATCAAAAAATTCGAGTGAGAATAGCTTTTTTAACTTGTCATTATCCCCCTGAAAAAAAGTAGTATCCCGAGAGTCAATATTATATATCGCTACCCCGTAGCCATCTGTGGGGTAATACGTTATAAAGTTACTTTCAAGATAATACTTGTTGCTAGGCATAACTTAATTAACAGGAAGAAGCAATCGGAGGTTCGTAATCAGTCGAACCATCACTAAAACCGTAATAAGTATCTTCATTTGATGGTGTACCGTTAAGAGCATCTAAAGCAAACAAATGCTTTACTAGATCTTCCCCGGTGCTGATAATATCGCCAGTACTCAATGCCGTGGGTAAACGACTATTATAAAAACCAAATTCAGCATTCAAATAAACTGCAGCAAGGTTCCAACCAATTCCGCCAGGACTAGCTAAAGCAGCTTTTACATTGAGACTATAAACATCACCCTGTTTATCTTTACCTAAAATAATTGTTACATCTTGTGCAGCAAGAATAAAACTAGCTAGATGATTTCTTTCACATTTTTTTTGGGCTGAATTTTTAGGAAAAGTTTTTATATATGGGAAGGCTGCCCCCATTTTTTTACCATTACTAAAATCTCGCCAACTTCCAGGTGATCTGCCACCGGATAAGATAATGGTCGTACAATCGCCATTAACTTTAGAGCCACCTGACAAAGCTCCAGACACAGTACACGCACCCCAAGCTGAAGTTGCAGGAAGTGCACTGATTAGAGAAACCGCAGAAGTTTTTACTAAAAAATTTCTACGCGAATCTTTATTTTTTATTTCATCTTTCATTTACTACATCCTTTTATTGCCATTTACATGTCTTTGGCTAATATCATCTTACTATAGTAAGTGATAAAGCAAGAAACATACCGCACTGTTAGGTTGTTGATTTTTAATAGGTTGGTTTGCTTCTTATGTAGAACCATAACCTAAGTGTAAAATATTTCGACATAATAAATTACGGTTTATAAATATAGCATCATAATACCTCACTACGACTTCAACAACAAATATTCTACAAGGGGAGGGAGGCTTTATTTAATTAAGTTTTGATAAAATTTTCTTAGTTTATTTTCTATTAAAAATTTAATGGTATTGCGTTGAAGTGTAAGTTTTAAATATTCATCTTTTACTGTAGACAAAGAACTTTTATATCTGGCGTCACCCGCGAGAAAATCGTATTCACTATAGCGTGTATTCTCGGAGATTAACCACTCAATCATGAGTATGTGCATAATCAACCCTAATTTTACTTTATTGTCAGCGTAAGGTTTAAAACAGCTTAAATAAAAATAGACCTTTTTTTCGTGTGTTAAGCAATAAAGGCAACCGATTAAATTGTTATCTAAGGTTAACTTTGCCATTGTTGTATTTGCACTTGGGTGACTTGTGGTTATTATATTATTGTGAAAAAGGTTAAATTCTTTATTGCTAAAACCACTGGGCGTTGATGTGTTATTCCACTTTTCGAGGTGCCAATGTTTAGCATTTTCAAGCAATTCAATCTGCTCAGCTATATTTTCTATTATTGAAAAATTAACAGTACCTTGCTTAGATATGTGTTTTAGACTTTGCTTAAATTGTTGTCTTGTATTTTTAGATCGTGTTGTTAAATAATCTTCTAAAGAAGCCAAATTTGTCAGAGGTATTTTATAACCGATTTCAGGATTCTCAATAACGGTATTATATTTTTTATTGTAAATGATTAAATTATCAATAGATGATTTTTTTGCGACGTAAACAATGTACTCATCAACATTGTTTTTTTGCGCTAACAAGCAGTCCCATATAGCGCTGTTGACTACATTTTTTACTGATTCACTCAAAAGAAAGCCGTTGTTCTCTATCCAAATTTGGTCTTTTTCTTCTTTGCCTGTTCGGTGCAAATACCACTGTTTACTCGGTATAAGCTTGTGCCTAATAATGTTTTGTTCAACGAATAGACCTAAACCAACAATCAAATTATTTTTTTGTGCTTTAACCAAATATATTTTTTGACCATTTGCTACTGTCTTTAACCAACAACCTATCCATTTCCAACTTAAAAAAAATGAGGTCTTTGCAACGTTTTCAAGTTGTAACCATTGTTCTTCAAGTACCTTGAATTCACTTATATTAAATTGCTCAATGCTAACTTGAACTTTCCCATCACTAATTGTAGGGGGTTGTTTGTTTTTTAAGTTCAATTTGACTACCTATTGCGATAATATATATAAAGTTAACATTGCATTGTTCTATAACTGTCTTTTTATTGTGTTGTTAGTTAAATTGAATGTAAAGCATAAATCTGAGGGAATACTGTTGAAAGTAACAAATAGCATTGTACATTTGGTTTACAGCTTTGGTTGTGGCGGGCTTGAAAAAGTCATTGCCAATTTGATTAACCATTCAACTGACTACGATGCCGAGCATATACTTATATCGTTAACCGATGATATAAGTATGTTAGAGCAAGTGGACAAAAAAATTAAAGTATTTGTGCTTGATAAAAAATCAGGTAATGATTTAAAAACGCATTTTAAACTCTTTTCCTTGTTGAGAAATCTAAAGCCCCAAGCTATTAATACCTATAACTTTGGCACCATAGAATATCATGCTGTTGCTAAATTGGCGGGTGTGCCAGTAAGAGTTCACAGTGATCATGGTCGTGGTGGCGATGATCCTGCAGGTAAAAACAAACTTCACAACACTTTTAGAAAATTTATTGCAAATTTCATTACAGAATATGTTGTTGTTTCGTATGATTTATTTCAATGGATAACCAATGACCTTAAAATTAACCGTAAAAAGGTATCATTACTTTTTAATGGTGTGGATGTGCCACAGCAAATAGAACATTCCAGCTCTTCTCCTAAAACGTTTGTAACGGTTGGTCGGTTAGATAAAGTAAAAAATCAAAAGTTATTAATAGATGCTTTTGCTCTTGCAGTTAATACGATTGATGGCTTTGAAGATTGCATCTTAAATATTGTTGGAGATGGTCCGTTAAACGATGAGTTGTTATCACAAATTACTTCATTAAATATGAGTAACTCTATTCACTTACTCGGTTTTCGAAATGATATAACGAGCATTCTGAAAGACTCTGACATATTTGTACTTTCGTCTATTTATGAAGCGATGCCAATGACTATTCTAGAGGCAATGGCGAACAAGACACCAGTGATATGCACTAATGTTGGCGGCATATCTAAATTTATATCAGAAAAACAAGCTTGGTTTGTTGAGTCAAAAAATTGCAAAGCTTTAGCAAACAAGTTGAATGAAGTTAAAATTAATGACGAATGCCGGCTTGAAAAAGTAGGTGATGCTTTTAACTTTGTTAGTGAAAAATATGAAATGAAACAAATGGTTAAAGCATACATGGCTAAATATGATGTAGCAGAGAATGTTAGCCCTAAATAATATGAAAAATAAGGATTTAAAGTGAAAATAGGAATTATAGTTGGTACACGCCCAGAAATTATTAAAATGGCGCCAGTAATTAGAGAATGTGAAAAAAGAAACATTCCATTCTTTATTATTCATTCAAATCAACATTACTCAAAAGAAATGGATAGTATTTTTTTTGAAGAGTTACATCTTCCTGCTCCTCATTATAATTTAGGTGTAGGCTCTGGATTGCACAGTAATCAAACGGGTAATATTCTAATAAAAATGGAACCTATCCTTTTAGAAGAAAAGCCTGATGTCGTACTCGTTCAAGGTGATACTAATACTGTTTTATCTGGTGCTCTAGCAGCTTCTAAATTAAATATAAAAGTAGGACATATTGAAGCCGGCTTACGAAGTTACGATCGTAGTATGCCAGAAGAAACAAACCGAATTATGACCGACCATATCAGTGAGTATTTATTTGCTGTTAGCCCTAACCAAGAAAAGATTTTAAAGGCAGAAGGTATAGCGAGTAACAAGATTCATACCGTGGGTAATACTGTTTCTGATTCGCTTTTCCAACACTTAGAGATCTCTGCGAAAAAAAGTAACATATTACGAGATCTAAATTTAGATGCAGGAGAATATTTCCTTGTAACAGCTCATCGTGCATCAAATGTTGATGTTTCAGCGAATCTTATGGAACTATTGCATTTATTTGATGAAATGCATAAGAATTATACGGGTACTATTGTTTGGCCGATTCACCCTAGAACACAATCAAAACTTAAAGAATTCAACATAGAGCTCCCAGGCTATTTACAATTAATTGCTCCAGTTGGATATTTAGATTTTATTCAATTACAAAAGCACGCTAAATTAATATTGACTGACTCTGGCGGCATTCAAGAAGAAGCATGTTTATTAGGCGTGCCTAGCCTTACATTACGAGAAAATACAGAACGACCTGAAGCTGTTGAAGTGGGTGCTAGCGAATTAGTTGGCCGAGATGCGGTTAAAGCGGTTAAAGCTGCTAAAAAATGGTTAAGCTGTGATGATTATTCTTGGGCTAATCCATTTGGAGATGGTCATGTTGCAGAATATATACTTGATGTAATCGTAAAAGATTTAACGCAAACAGATAACTCAGTTATCAAAGCGAAAAACGAAACCTTAGCCGTTATAGGTATGGGATACATGGGTTTACCTATATCGAGTTTGATTGCTCAGGCTGGTTATTCTGTTACGGGTGTTGATTTAAATAAAGATAAAGTAGATTCAATTAACCGTGGGGAATGTCCTTTTGATGAAGTGGGAATGCCTGAATTAATTCGAAAGGTAGTTAATCAAGGTTTCTTAAAAGCATCAACTGAAATACCTTCAAGTGATACATATTTAGTGGCGGTACCCACGCCACATAAAAATAATCGTTGTGATCGTAGCTATGTGTTCGCAGCTGCAGATGCTATTGCCAAAGTAGCTAAAGACGGTCAAACCGTTATTATTGAATCTACAATCTCGCCACAAACAAGTTTAGCGGTAGAGCAACGTTTTGCTGAAGCCGGTATTAATGTTGATGTTGTGCATTGTCCTGAACGTGCCATTCCAGGTGAAACATTACACGAATTAGTCAACAATGATCGAATTATTGGCGCTTCAAGCCAATTAGCCCAGCAAAAAGTTAAAGATATTTACCAAAGCTTTGTTAATGGTGAAATTTTCCTAACTGATTTAACGACTGCTGAATGTATTAAGTTAGTTGAAAATACTTCTCGTGATGTAGGTATTGCTCTTGCCAATGAACTTGCCCAAGTGTGTAAAGAGCTTAACGTTGATGTACATGAAGTAATACGTCTAGCCAATCGACATCCACGTGTTAACGTATTAAGTCCAGGCCCTGGGGTTGGCGGACATTGTATCCCAATTGACCCATGGTTTTTGGTTGAAAATACCAAAGCAGGCGAGTTAATTCGCCTTGCTCGTAAAGTGAACGACGAACGACCTATTATTGTTGCTGACCAAGTAATAGAAGCACTCAAAGGGACTGGGGGCAAAAAAATTGCCCTTTTAGGTGTTGCTTACAAAGCTAATGTTGATGATTGTAGAGAAACCCCCGCTGAGCCAATTTTGAATTATTTTGAATCATTAGGTTTTTCAGTTCGTTATCACGACCCTCATGTTCCAGCATGGAATTGTCAACGAGAGAATGACTTGGGATCTATAATAGAATGGTCAGATGTTAGTGTTATTTTAACGGGGCATGATAGCTATAAAGAGCTATCAGCTTCAAATGTATTAGTTGATGCTTGTGGCGTTTTAGGAAGTTAAATACTGAAATATGGTATTTATTAGTCGATCTTAAATGGATAAATGGATAAATCAAAGTGAATAAAAATAAAATAAAATTAGTTTCTCTTTCTGTAATGCTCGCAATATCTCTATCAGGTTGTGAACCTGGTAAAACAACTGAGGAGTCTATTGAATATGCGAAGGTTAATCTGGCAGAAGAAAAATATCAAACAGTCATTATTGAACTTAAAAACGCTATAAATAAGGCTCCTGAAGCAGCTGAACCAAGATATTTGCTAGGTAAGACATACTTGACTTTAGGTAATTCTAAAGCGGCTGAGAAAGAACTTTTGCGGGCATATGAATTAAATTACAATCGCCAAAACGTGTTGGCTGAATTAGCGGAAGTTTATTTTTTTGAACATGATGTCGATGGTGTAAATGATATAATAATTCAACCGGAATTTCTTCCTCGAGTTAAAGCAAAAATTAACTTTTATAAAGGCGTTGTAAAGTTATCTTTAGCTTCGAAGATTGAAGCTGAAAAATATTTTGATAAATCAGTGTTGAACGAGCCAGGCAGTCAATACGGATTGCTAGCGTCAGCATATATACTCACTTTACATAATAAAACTGATGAAGCGCACCTTGCCGTTGAAAGTATAATTAGAGAAAATGACAAGTTTTCTGATGCTTATTTACTTTTGGGGCAATTAGAGTCACATAAAAAAGATACTAAGGCAGCTGTTAATGCATTTAAAACCTATCAGGTTTTACTTCCTGATTTTGGAAGAGCAGAAATGTATTTAGCAAGCGCATATTTATCAAATAAAGACTACGAACCAGCGGAAAAAATAGCAGATGGAATATTATCGTTGTTCAAAGAACAGCCTTTAGCTAATCAATTTAAGGGCGTTGCATTATATTTTTCTAAAGATTATAAGAACGCACTATTTCATTTAACTAAAGCACTTCAAAATGGTGTGTCTAGCGATGATATATACCTTCTTGCAGCAGTAAGTGCATTCAAGGTTGAAAGTTTTGAGCAAGCGTATAAATATTTTAAAAATGTTACTGTAAAGTTAGACAAATCTCATCCTGCCCAGCGTCTTTTTATTGCAACGCAGTTAAAGTTGGGGTACCAAAGTGATGCTGCAGACTCATTGTTGTCCTTGGGTGAACTGTCAAATGATGATATGGACCTTTTAGCCACAGCAAGTTATGAGTTGATCGAAGGTAACAATAAACAGCAAGCAGCTAAGTTAATAGAGCATTATAACCAATCCTCTGATAATTCTCCTTTTCAATTGGTTCAAACAGGAATGTTGCAGTTATCAATAGACAATATGGATGGTATTCAAAAATTCGAACAAGCATTCGCTATGGAGCCTGAAAATGATAAAATTCGGCTACTATTAATCGCGAGTTATATACAAACTAAAAATTATAAAGGTGCGCTGACGTTTGCTAAACAATGGAAGCAAAAAGGCGATGTATTTGGCTATAATATAGAAGGACATATTTACTACCTTCAAAATGAAATTGAATTAGCTAATAATGCATATGAAGAAGCGTACAAACTATTTCCTGGTAATGTATCTGCGGGAAATTATTTAGCCTACCAAGATAGAAAGAATGGTCGATATAAAAAGGCTGTCGAAAAATTTGAAAAGGTACTCAATAAAGAGCCGAATAATGTTTTTGCACTAAATCAAAACTATCTTGCTAACAAAGCGCTTGGGGATGTAAAACCAGCTCTGTTGCTCCTTAAAAAAAGTTATTCTAATAACAAAGAGGATGATGCTTTAAGAATAAACTTGGCTCGTGTACTTGTGATGGAAGGTGAAGCTGAGGAAGCTATTTCTATTTTAGATGATTTACCTGCCACTGAGGTAATGAAGACATCTCCATTGTATTGGCTAATTTTAGGGGACAGCTTTTCAAAGCTTCAAAAAGACACAAAAGCACTAGAGGTATATAAAAGCTGGAGTGAAAAACAACCTAGCAATAAAATCTCATGGCAAAGAAGAAGTAGACTTGAAGAAAAAATGGGACGTACTTCAGATGCTATCCAAACAATGAAAATAGCCATGGAAATTTTTCCTAATGATGATGATTTTAAACTGTTATCAGCATCACTTTTGAATAAAGAGGGAGAATTGCTTGCTGCGCTCAATATCTTGAAAACAATATCAAAGCAAGCTGATATTTTGGTAACTTCATTGCGTGGAGAAATATATTTAAAACAGAAGAATATTAGTGGAGCGCTTCCATTGTTAACAGAAAATTATAATTCTGTTCCTACTACGCACCATGTAGCTTTGCTTTTTACTGCGTATGTTAATAATAAGCAGTTACCCAAGGCTAATGATTTATTGTCAACACATGTGGCAAGGTGGCCAGAGGATTATATTACACGATTTATGCTTGCAGATTTTATTACTAAAAGTGACCCTAAGTTAGCAAAAATTCATTATGAAAAAATAATTATGAATAATTCTAATCACGCCTATGCGCTTAACAACCTTGCTTGGCTTGAACATGACTTAGGGATGTATACTCAGGCAAATGAATATGCAAAGAGGGCACTTAAGCTTGCAGGGGGAAATGGTAATGTCGTAGATACTGCAGGTTGGATGGCATTTAAAGATGGCCAAATAGATGATGCCATAGAGTTACTTGAAAAAGCCAAGGTGCTTAGTCCTAACAATGTAGAGATCAATGACCATTTAAAAACTGTGAAAGCAGCGAGATAGTAATTAATGCACAATTAGTGTGTCAGTTTATTTTACAAACCTCAAGGTCGGCTTTTTTGTTTTTAGATAAAAAGCTTATAAAGCAGTAGCTTAGAAAGTTGGCATGAACGGTGCTTTATAATAATTACTAACGAATTTATATTTTATAAAAAAGGGAATGAAAATGAAAAAATTATTATTAGCTACTGCACTATTGGTTGCTTCAACAGCAGCAAATGCTGGACTTGTATCAGGTGCTGGCGGCGTTGATTGGAATACAGCTGATGTTAATTCTACTGCAAATGGTGGCAACTTCTTTACACCTCTTTCTTTCCGTCAATGGTATGTTGATGCGAACGGTGATGCTCAATCATTATTCGATGCAGGTGCTGTTAATACAGAAATTACTGAATTACGTGGTATTGGTGAAGTAACTACAGGTAACAATATGGGCCAACCATTACCAGGTGGATACGAACTTACATTTGAATTTGGCGGCATTACTGTTGATACAACGACTGGTTTGCTTGACCCAACATCAGGTGGTTTCCTAAATATTTATTTAGATAAAGACTTTTCAGATAACGCTGGTGGTTATGATAATACAGCTGCAGTTGTTGGTGATGTTCTAAATGCAGACCAACTTGCTGATGCTACAGATGGTGAGTTATGGTTAGGTTTGAACTTCGCTTCAGGTGATTACACTCCAACTGGTGATTTATCTGGATTTGGTCCAGCATTTGATAATTTTGGTATTTGGGGCAATAATTCATTTTTAGGCTTAATCGGCGGAGATGCTAATTTTGGTTTCCAGATAAACGATTCAGCTCCTGGTCTTGCTCAAAGTAACTTTGAAAGTGATTGGGCTACGTATATTGGTGCAGTAGTTGATGCGATTGGGTTTGGTTTGACGTCTCAATTTTCTGTTACTTACGAAGAAAATGTGAGTGGTGACTATACAGGGATTTCAGCAATTGATACTTATTCTGCTAGTAGTGCAGGTACTGTTGAAGCCTTTACTGTTACAGAGCCAACGTCTGTTGCAATCTTTGGTTTAGGTTTATTAGGCTTTGCAGCTGCATCACGTCGCAAAAAGTCTTAATAACTCATATAAACTAAGTTTATAAATTAAAAGGCCTCCATATTGGAGGCCTTTTGCTTTTCTGATAGTAAATGTTTTAAAACTTTATAACTCAGTCTAAGTTTATTTAATTTTGTTTACTTTGGGTTATAACGACCAGGACTAAGTATATTATTGGGGTCAAAAGCATCTTGCAATAACTGTACGGCTTTCCAAAACGGTTTATCTTTATCTAATAACCATTGTTGTTGATCAATATTCAAACGGTAGGGCACCCATCCTTGCTTTAATCCTTCTAGTACAAGTTCCTTTAAACAATCATGCGCGTCTTTAACTGCTTCAGGGTTAGAACTGTCGAAAACGATGGGAATAGTACTGTCGATACAATCATGTCGTAAATTAGTAAATGTTATAAAAGGCTCTATATTATATTTAGGACACGTTTCTCTAACAAAGCTAACGTAACGTTCCATCTCTGCAGGTATCATGGATATAAGCGGTGCATACCAAAGTAATCCGCATTTGTCTTTTGCGACAGAAAAAACATGGTTTGAATCATTAGCGAAACTAGGAAGTTGTGGATTTCTCCAATAAGCCAACTTTAAAGCTACTCGATTTGGCTTACCTAGCATTATTTCTTCACCTAAATTAAATGAGTTGAGTTGTTTTTTAACATCAACTAATTTATTGCTCATTTTGAACATAAAATTAGGCATATTATTAATAACTAAGTTACCTAACTTGATAACAGCACTATCTGAAAATATAAATTTACATTCAATTTTTTTAAATAGTTTTTTAATTTCTTTAGCTACAACATTTACAACTGAGGTTGTGCCGTATATTGTGCCAACAATTGTCCAACAAGGTGTGTCTTGTTGTTTCGCAATATCATTAATTTGTTGCGATGACATAACTTGATGCTGAGCCGTGCCATTGGGATTATCAGCGAACATTGATAATATGCGACTTTTATCCATCAGGTTTACTGAGCCGACGATACCTTCATAATCACGTAGCGTTTGTTGTATTAATGGCACAATGCTGATTAGCAAATCATCATTATATACTTTGATGAAAAAAGATTTAAAGGCTTCTCTTTTTCTAGCCAACCTAATGGTGATTTCTGTAACAATACCTAAGCTTGATTGTGTGAATAAACCGTCGAGGTATGGTCCAAGACCATTTCTAAACGTTTTATCACTTACGTCTCGAAGTGTACCATCAGAGCTTGTACTTTTATCTAAAGCGCTTATTGCAGACTCAAAAAACTCACCTGTCGCCCAGTATCCCTTTAATGAAGTAACGGCATCAAAATGTTGAGTGTTAGGGGTTATGCCGTAACCACGTTCAATCGCATTACTCAATATGGCGCAATCTGGCCCTGCACCAGTGGTAGGAACCATATAGTCTGCTTCATTCTCTTGTAGATAATCATAAAGGTCTTGTTGAGTAACGCCGGGTTCAACTGTCACAAGATCAAGCTCCGGTATAAGGCAGATTTTTTTTAATTGTGACAAGTCCATAATAACGACAGGTAGAATATCAGTTGGAGGTAAACTAGTACCGTACCCCCAATTTCTGCCAGAACATATTGGCTGCACTGTAAATTGGTTTTGTTTTTGAATCGCAGAGTTATTAGCAAGTTTAAGTATTGCTGAAATATCTTCAATTGAAGCGACTTTTACAACGGCAGTAATATCTCGAGTTAATCCTTCAGTACCTCGTAAATATGGAGCTTTTTGCTCTATTGTTGTTAGGAGGGTGGAGTTTGAAGATAATATATTTTCAAGATTTTTAAATAGAGTGTCCATTACTTTAAATACCTATGTAATTTATATAAATTTTTAATATACTCAATGATGTATCTGAATGAAGCATAGCAGAAGCAAATTAAATAACAGAGTAGAGTATTAGCATTTGAAATATTATTTGATTTGAAATAACCATTGCGGTTTTGATTATCATTCAGTATGCATGACTCATCAAGTTAAGTGTCACGAATAAAGGTGTAAGTTGTATATATTGCCTTAATAAAAAGCTGATGATACTAATATGGTGTATTTGTAATGCCAATATTTGTACTTTGTACGTACAAGAACCCATACAGGAAGTTTAATGAAATTTTTAAAATCGATAATATGTATAAGTGTTGTTCTAGTTTTATCTGCATGTTCTGACAATGAGTCAGCACAAACCTATATAGCTAAAGCAGAGAGTGCA
>ENA-OSET01001793-OSET01001793.1-sediment-metagenome-genome-assembly--contig:-NODE-1793-length-21679-cov-66.675539_pt1 | contig 21679 bp, 19 predicted proteins | sample MGYA00237882_ERZ534229 | MGnify/ENA primary metagenome ERZ534229 (study PRJEB26408, sample SAMN06266212) | sediment metagenome | isolation source: Hudson Canyon methane seep mesocosm | place... | reverse complement strand
TGATGAAACAACGTGGAATCAAGGTTTAGCTGAAATATCCCTTGATTTCGTTTCACTACATCAAGGCTACATTTTTTATTCTCTTTAACCTGTGGTTTATTAATAGCTCCGTAAATTAAAATTTATCAATGATCAATAAAGCCTTTCTTTCATTAGTTCTATTAAGTTGCAATGCTGTTTCAGCAAGTACCTTTTTATACCCAGAATTTACGGGTGATACTTTAATTAGGGATGATATTGAAGAAGCTCATTATACTTTAGCAAAACAGGAAGACACATTACTTGATATTGCCAGAAATTTTGACTTGGGTCAGAATGAAATTTTATTGGCAAACCCGGAAGTTGATAGATGGATGCCAGGTGAAAACACAAAAGTAAGAGTCCCTAATAGTCGGTTGTTACCCGATACGCCTCACGAAGGTTTAGTGCTTAATTTATCTGAATATCGTTTATATTTTTATCCAAAGCAAAGTAATGATCAGCTAAAAATAGTTATTACTCATCCCATTAGTATTGGACGTTTAGATTGGGATACGCCACTGGGTAAAACTAAAATCATTGCTAAAAAAGAAAACCCTACTTGGACGCCTCCTCAGTCAATTAAGGATGAGCATGCTGAAAAGGGTGAAATATTACCTGATGTAGTCCCAGCTGGTGTTGATAATCCTTTAGGGCTTTTTGCATTACGATTAGGTGTACCAGGGTATCTGATTCATAGTACCAATAAGCCGTATGGTGTTGGAATGCGAGTAAGTCATGGCTGTATTCGGATGTACCCTGAAGATATTGAAAAGCTTTTTCCTCAGGTGAAATGGGGAATGCCTGTTTATATTGTTAATCAAGCAATTAAAGTTGGGTGGTCACGAAATAAACTGTATCTTGAAGTTCATCCTGAATTAGAGGGCAAAGAGAAGAGTTATACAGAACGATTGGCTATTGCTCTCGAATTAATAGAGCAGGCGAATAATAATCAATTGCCTGTGTTAAACGGGGCGGTATTGCGGAATGCTTTGGAGCAAAAGAATGGTATTCCTGTTGCTGTTTTTGAACGTGCTTTTTTATCTTTAGATGATAGAGCTGAATAAATATAAATTGTTATTTTAAAGTTTCACTCATCCAAATATATGCAACAACATAATGGATGAGTGAAAGATAAAATAAGATTACTTCATCATTGATTTTTTGAACATACGATCAAGTTTACTGTTTGTATCTTGAGCATATTGAGCTGCACGGTTAGCTGCTGCTTCTGCTGCTGATGCTCTAGCTTCTGCTGATGATGCAGCTGCAACTGCTTTTGCAGAATCTGAAGATGCAGTAGAAATGCTAGAATTTAAAGCATCAATCTGAGTTTGTAGAGAAGTAATATCAGAAGTGCTTGCACAACCCGTTGCTAAACTTGCAGTAATAACGATAGCTGAAATTTTTAAAGCTTTTATCATTTTCTTATCCTAAATAAAATTAAGTTACTTGTTAGAGACCTTGCTATAGAATTTATATAAAGCCATTTTAACGCCTTTCCTAGTTCATTTTACTTTAACCACAGTGCCTTTGCCAACCCATTGGCTTAACAGCTCTATTTGTTCATTGGTTAGTGCGACGCAACCATGAGTCCAGTTCAGTAGTTTATGGATATCTTTGTTAGCCGCACCTAGGCCATGAATACCAATATATCCGCCTATCGTGGTGTTTTGAGAGGGTACTTTCTTGTTTTTATGGGCTTTGAGATTGCTGTGGTATTCTTTTTCAGTTAATAAGCCGCTTAGGAATGCTGTTTCTGCATTTTTAATGGATGGGTAATTAAATCCATAAAATTTATTAAAACGACTTTTATTATTTATCCAGCCAATTTTATAAGAGCCTAACGGTGTCATGTCATCCCCTTTATGGGTTTTAGTTCCTGCTCCATTTTGGCCTATAGCTATATTTTTCATGGTAGCTAAAGTCTTGTTGCCACGTTTAACTTTAAGCTGTAATTTTTCTGTATCAACTAATACCCAAATGGCATCAGTTGCATGAGCTGGAACAGGAACAAGGGTATAAAGAAGTAAAAAAAAGCTAAGTAGTAAGGGTTGTTTCATAAAAAAATTACAATTAGAGATTGTTTTGGTGTATTTTAATGGCACATTAATAATGTCGTGAAGGTTAAAAATGCAAATAAATAGTATCTCAACTACTCCTTATACTGATCAAAAACCTGGTACTTCAGGGTTAAGAAAAAAGGTTACTGTTTTCCAACAAGATAATTACTTAGAAAATTTTGTACAGTCAATTTTTAATTCGCTGACGGATTTTAAAGGCACTTCATTAGTTATAGGTGGTGATGGGCGTTATTTTAACCGTGAAGCGACCCAAATTATTATAAAAATTGCAGCTGCCAATGGTTTTAGTGAGCTGATTATTGGTCAAGGGGGGTTGCTATCTACACCGGCCGCTTCACATATTATTAGAAAAAACAAAGCCTTTGGAGGGATTGTTCTTTCAGCAAGCCATAACCCTGGAGGCCCTGATGAAGACTTCGGTATTAAATATAATGTCAGTAATGGCGGCCCTGCCCCAGAAAAGTTTACAGATGCATTGTACGAAAATTCGACCACAATAACAGAATATAAAATAGCTGATATTGCAGATGTAGATTTAGACAATGTAGGTCAACAGAAAATTGATGAGTTGTTAGTGACAATTATTGACCCTGTTGATGACTATGCTGATTTAATGGCCACAATTTTCGATTTTGATTTATTAAAAAGTTCCATTTCATCTGAATATATCACTTTATGTTTTGATGCGATGCATGCGATTACCGGGCCTTATGCAACACGTATTTTAGAAGATATTTTAGGTGCACCAAAAGGCACCGTTATTAATGGCATTCCATTAGAAGACTTTGGTGGCGGGCATCCTGATCCTAATATGGCGCACGCTAAAGAATTAACCACTGCGATGTTTGGCGATAACCCTCCTGTTTTTGGTGCGGCATCTGATGGGGATGGTGACCGTAATATGATTATGGGGGCAGGTGTTTTTGTAACACCGAGTGATAGTTTAGCTATTATGGCAGCTAATGCACCTTGTATTCCTGCTTATGCAAAAGGTATTGCTGGTGTCGCTAGGTCTATGCCTACAAGCCAGGCTGTTGATCGTGTAGCTGAAAAATTAGGTATTCCTTGTTTTGAAACACCAACAGGCTGGAAGTATTTTGGTAATCTTTTAGATGATGGCCAAATTACTTTGTGTGGTGAGGAAAGTTTTGGTTCTGGTTCTAACCATGTCAGAGAAAAAGATGGTTTATGGGCGGTATTATTCTGGTTAAACTTAGTCGCTAAAAAGCGCCAGTCAGTTGAAGATATAGTGACTGATCATTGGCAAACTTATGGTCGTGATATTTATTGTCGCCATGATTATGAAGCGGTAGATATGGATATTGCTAATGGCATTGTTGATCATTTACGTGAGCAACTTCCTAAATTAAAGGGTCAGTCATTTGCTGAATATGCAGTTAAATATGCCGACGAATTTAGTTACACCGATCCTGTAGATGGAAGTGTTAGTAGCAATCAAGGTATTAGAATTGGTTTTGAAAATGGCTCGCGTATCATTTTCCGTTTATCAGGTACGGGAACAGTGGGCGCAACTTTAAGAATCTATCTAGAAAGATATGAGGCAGATGCCAGCAAGCACGATCAAGATGCTCAAGATGCATTAGCTTATTTGATTGAATTAGCTGAACAGTTTTGTGAGGTTAAAAAACGTACAGGTAGAACAGAACCTACAGTTATTACTTAGCAAAAACTAGGGTCATAAAAAGCCACGAAGGCACTGAGAAGAGTCGGTGGCTTGGCCCTACATGATGTGGGGCTAAGTCCAATGTAATTAAGCTAAGAGAATTAAAAAATAGGTAGCCTTGATGTAGTGAAGCGAAATCAAGGAAAGTATTAGATAAACCTTGATTCCACTTTGTTTCATCAAGGCTACTTTTATGGGGCGCAGGCTTTAGCCTGTTTTTGAGCCAAAGAATGCAGTTTAAACCTGCGCCTCAAAAAAGGCTGTTACTAATGATGGTAATGATGGTGTTGTTTGTTAAAGCAGCGCTTTAACCTTTGCATCCTTAGTGTCTTCGTGTGATTTTACCTTTACTTTTTAGTACTCTCTATCCACTTTTCACGAAGATAAAGGTCTTCAACTTTTTGCCTAGCCCAAGGGGTTTTTCTTAGAAACTTAAGGCTGGAGTTAAAGCTTGGCTCGTTAGCAAAGCAATTTATTTTAATGCGTTTAGCTAACTCATCCCAACCGAATTTCTCTACCAATTCGGTCAGCACCATTTTTAAAGTTATCCCATGAAGAGGGTCTTGCTGACGCTGTTCACTCATTGGATTCTGATTTTTTGACTCTAATTTTGTTGCCGTCAATATCTTTGCCATTAAGGCCTTTCATTGCTGCTTTAGCTTCGCCTACTTTAGGCATTTCCACAAAACCAAAACCTTTCGATAAACCTTTTTCTTTATCCATCACTAGTGTGCAGGATTGAACTGTACCGTAAGATTCAAAAAGATCCTGTATTTCTACTTCAGTTGTAGAGCGAGAAAGGTTACGTATTAATAATTTCATAAGGCTTAAGAATTGCTAAAAAATAAATTGATTATACCCCTGTATAAATCAAAAAATGTGTAAACTAGCCAAATTATTAATTATGAGTAGCATTCGTGTCTAGATTAGCTGATCTGCCTAAATATCTTAAAATTCCGGTTACAGAACAAGACCTCCAGCAGGTGCAGCGACTATTTCATGGTCGAGGGCATGGTTATGACGGTTTGCATCATGTGACTATTGATTGGTTATCGCCAGTCGTTTTAATTACTTTATTTGCACCAGAGCTTGAAGGTGATATAGACATATTGGCAGAAAAGTTACTTTCTTTGTTGCCGTCTTGTAAAAGTGTACAGCTACAGCATCGATATGAATTAGCTGGGCCAATTGATGTTATTAAAGGTGAAGAAATAACGCAATTGGTCGTAAAAGAGTCTAATCTGCAATTTAATGTTAGCTTGGGCAGTGCGCGAAATACTGGATTATTTTTAGATATGAGAAATGGTCGAGATTGGGTGCAGGCGCATAGTAAAAATAAGCGTGTTCTTAATTTATTCTCATACACTTGTGGGTTTTCAGTTGCTGCGGTGGCGGGTAATGCTAAATCTGTACTTAATGTTGATATGAGTAGTCCGGCACTAAATGTGGGGAGAGAAAATCATCGATTGAATCAGCAGGGTTGTGGAAATGTAAGCTTCGATAAAATTAATATTTTTAAATCATTTAGTCGATTCAAAAAAAGAGGTCCATTTGATTTATTAATTTGTGATCCCCCTACTTTCCAGAAAGGTAGTGTCGATATTGTTAAGGATTACCCAAAAATATTACGTCGCCTTAATACTTTTATGGCATCAGGGAGTACGTTGGTTTTATGTTTGAATGCACCAGAGCTAGGGCGTGAGTTTTTAATCGAACATATGACTGAGCTAGCACCAGAGTATCAGCTGATTGAAGAAATTCAGCCGCCAGAGGTGTATGTTGAAGCAGAAGGTAAAGGCTTAAAAGTTTTGTGTTTTAAATCGGTGTAGTTACTTTTAGGCATAAAAAAGGCCGATATGTTTAAAACATATCGGCCTTTTTTATAAATTCTTAGCTATTAAGCCATTGCGCGAACTTTAGAGTTCAAACGACTTTTGCTACGTGCAGCTTTATTTTTATGAATAAGGCCTTTAGTAGTAGCAGAATCAATAACAGAAGAAACTGTTTTAAATGCTGCTTGTGCTTTTTCTTTATCACCAGCATTAACTGCTGCGATTACTCTTTTTACAAAAGTACGTAGGTTGCTACGTTGTCCTGTGTTGCGTATACGGCTTTTTTCTGCCTGACGCGCTCTTTTTTTAGCTTGTGCTGTATTAGCCATAGTACATAATAATTCTGTGTTAAATAAGAACCGCGTATTATGTTGGCAAATGTTATTATTGTCAACACCTATTTAAAACCCAGAGCGACACTTAGAAAGTTGATTTGGGTAAAAACTAAATTAATAAGCAATTTTGAGCAAACAACTTTTTAAATCAACCGCTGTTGTCAGTAGCATGACAATGATATCACGCATTCTTGGCTTTATCCGAGACATGATGTTTGCCAGAATTTTTGGTATTGACTCAGGAACCGATGCTTTTTTTGTAGCTTTTAAAATCCCCAATTTTTTACGTCGCTTATTTGCAGAAGGCGCTTTTTCTCAAGCTTTTGTCCCCGTACTCTCTGATTATAAAGAACAAGGCAGTAAAGAAGCTTTAAAGCTGTTTATTGATCGAACAGCGGGAGCCTTAGCTCTAATTTTATTTATTGTAACTATCATTGGGGTTATTGCCGCACCCGTATTGATTACAATATTTGCACCGGGGTTTAGTAGCGAAGGTAAGCAGCATGAATTAGCGGTGCAAATGTTACGTATTACTTTCCCTTATTTATTCTTTATCTCTTCAGTTGCTTTTGCTGGAGGAATTTTAAATTCCCATGGTAAGTTTGCTGTTCCCGCTTTTACTCCGGTATTTCTTAATATTTGTATGATAGCGGCTGCCGTGTGGTTGTCACCATTAATGAGTGATCCCATTGTAGCCTTAGCTTGGGGTGTTTTTGCTGCGGGTATTGTTCAGTTATTATTTCAATTCCCTGCTTTATACCAATTAGGGTTGTTACCTAAGCTTAGATGGGGCTTTAAGGATTCAGGTGTAAAACGCATTTTAAAATTAATGTTACCAGCCATTTTTGGGGTTTCGATTACCCAAATAAATTTATTGCTGGACACTTTGATCGCCTCATTTCTTGCAGCAGGTAGCGTGTCTTGGTTGTATTATTCTGATCGCCTAGTTGAATTTCCTTTAGGTATATTTGGGATTGCTTTGGCAACCGTTATTTTACCTAGTTTATCTAAAAGCCATTCAGCTGATAACCCTGTAGAGTTTTCTAAATCATTGGATTGGGCATTAAGGTTAGTGTTGTTGATAGGTGTTCCTGCTTCAATTGGCTTATTAATTCTTGCTGAACCGATGCTTTCTACCTTGTTTCAATATGAAGCATTTGGTGATAATGATGTACGTTTAGCCGGGCAAAGTTTAATGGCTTATTCCATTGGTTTGCTGGGGTTTATTTTGGTGAAAGTTTTAGTGCCAGGATTTACCTCGCGTAAAGATATGAAGACACCTGTGCGCTTTGGTATTTATGCCATGGTCGCAAATATGGGGATGAATATAGCACTAGTTTTTCCTCTGGCTCATGCTGGCTTAGCGTTAGCGACTTCTTTAGGCGCTTTTTTTAATGCTTCACTGTTATTAACCAAATTATTAAAAGATAAAGTTTATAAGCCAGGTAAAAATTGGTTTAATTTTATGGCTAAAATTATTTTTGCTAATGAAATAATGGCTATATTTTTATATATTTGTGTGGATATAACACAGTGGTCTGAGTGGGGAGCTTTTGATAGAAGTATCAATTTAATGATGTGGGTTGTATTAGGCGGAGGCGTTTATGCCTTGGCGTTATTGTTAATAGGTGTAAGACCTAGAAACTTCTTTAAATAACTATTTGAGCCCCCCTTTGAATAAGGACATGTTATATCTCAGAAATGGCTGGATTATCCAGAATTATTGTTCCCAGCCAGCCTTTGCATATTAATCATAGAAAGGAATAAGGTTAGGTATTTTTTCAAGCTGGCTGACCCCCATGGTTTTTCACTTCAGGACGTTCTTTAAGTTAAAGGGAGTCCTAGCTTGCTCATATTAAATAGCCCCAAAATATTACTTTCTTTTATCCAAAGACATTAATAGTGGAGGTAAAAATAATAAATCCAAAAATAACGCTATAGCAATGGTAATCGCTGTCATCAAGCCCATTTCTGCATTCATTGTAAAATGAGATAAACTTAATACCAAAAAACCGACGACTAATACCAAAGAAGTAATCCATAAAGCGATACCCACTGTTGAAAAAGCATAACGTACGGCATCTTCACTATTCATTCCCTTTTCGGTTCTTGCTCTCTGATACTTGCTAATAAAATGAACAGTATCATCAACTACAATACCCAATGTTAGCCCTGTCACAACTGATAAGCCTAATCCAATTTGGCCATTAATTATGCCCCAGATACCAAAAGCTATTCCGGCGGGTACTAAATTAGGAATCAAACTAATCAGCCCCAGTTTTACTGATTTAAAAGCCAGCATTAGTAGAAATGAAATAAGTACTAAAGCAAGTAGTGACCCAATTATCATTCGAATAATATTTCGACTTCCAATATGAGAGAACATTAAAATTGGACTTGCTAACTCTACTTTATATTTAGTTATATTTTGATCCAGCCAGTGATTAATGCGTTGTTCAAGTTCCAGTAGTTTATTCGAGCTCATACTTTCTAATAAAACGGTAACTCGAATCCCAGATTTATCAATATTAATCTGGTCATTCAAATCTAATCCATAAGGTAGTGACATTTCATAAAGCAATAGGTATTGTGCGGCTAATTCACGCTCATCTGGTAAGCGATACCACTCATCCTTATCTCCGTGCATATTTTTATTTAAGCGTTTAAAAGTATCTGTCATAGAGTTGATATGTACAACTTCTGTTTGGCTATGTAACCAGCTTACTAATTTATCCACCTCTTCTAAAAAAGCAGGTTCACTTATAGCTCCAGCCTCATCAGTATCAATCGAGAATTCAATACTATAAATCCCCCCCATATTTTCATTTAAAAAATCAGTCGCCTGTCTAAATTGAGTGGTTTCATCAAAATACTTTACAAAATCATCATTCAATTGATTCTGTGGCACAAAAGAAATTATAACGATGGCTATAAGGCCATTAACTATTAATAAAATTTTCCGTTTTTTAATAACCCATTCAGCTAAGCCAAGCATTAATGGATTATCTTGCTCATCTGTTTTTTGTACCTTACTCGGTAAGAGGGTCATTAATGCTGGCAATAATGTGATTGAAAATAACCAAGCAAAAATAACGCCCATTGCCACCATATTACCCAAGTCTCTAAAAGGAGGGGCATCACTAAAGTTCATACTTAAGAACCCAATAGCAGTCGTGGCACTTGTTAGAAAAACCGGCTGAAAGTTAATCCTTATACTTTCCTGTATTGCTTGCTGTTTTTCATGTCCAATGCGTCGATGATGAAACTGTGTGACTAATATATGCACACAGTCAGCGACAGCCATGGTCAAAATAATAGTAGGTGCTATTGCTGAGGTTGGCGTTAAAGACCAGCCCAGCCATCCAGCAATACCAAGTGAGGATACAACAGAGCAAAGAATAAGTATAACAACTGAAATAGTTGCACTTAGGGATTTAAAGCTACCCCATAAAATCAAAATAATACAGGCATACATCAGGGGAACTAGGAGCTTATTATCGTTTAAAGCTGCTTCATTAAATGAATTACTCATCATGGTCATGCCTGATAAATAAACTTTCATTCCAGGATAGCTTTTCTCTATATCCAGTACCAACTCTCTGGCTGCAGTAGCTACTTTAACAACCTCGGTAGGATCATCGCCTGTTAATTGTACAGTGACGTTAACACCTGCTACATGGCCAGAAATAGAAACTAATCTATTTCGTAAAAAAGGTTCATTTAAGGCGATTTCTTTAATAGTATTCCTTTCATGGATTGAAACTAAGGAATCAACGACAAGATCAGCGACTATTAAGTCATCCTCTTCGGCTTTGGTATGCTGAAAATTAGTTAATGAATCGACTCGGCTTGAATAGGGAATTTTCCATGCTTTTTCAGTTAATTGCTGGATGGCTGATAAAGTTTTCTGACTAAAAACGTCGCCATCGTCAGGTTGCAACACAAACATCACGGAGTCTGATTTATTATAAGTCGCTTGTATATTATTAAACGCCTGTAGTTGAGGGTTTTCCTTACTAAAATAAACCCTATAGTCATTGCTGAACCCTAGTGTTTCAAGTCCTCTGCCCAATAAAAATACACACACAAAAATGAATAACAATATCTTCCATGGATTCATTGTTACAAATTGAGTAAAGCTTATAAGTAATCGTCCGTTCTTCATATAATCACTGTATTCAACGTTTAAATAATGTTGCAGAGTAAACTGCTTGTATCTGCATTTTACTTTCTAATAACAAGCAATAAAATAAGATTTATCAATCTTGCTTTTAAGGAGAGTATTTTAATGCCAGAATTAAAATTACAACAGAGCTTGGCTTAACGATAGAATACGGCCTTCTTTATTTAGCCAGTCTCTTTTTATGAAACCAGTCAATTCAACTTCTCGTATAGCTCTTACATCTGGTGAACCCGCTGGAATTGGCCCTGATCTTTGTATTCAACTGGCACAACAAGCTCATGGTTGTGAGCTAATTATAATCGCTGATCCTGACTTATTAGTTGAGCGAGCAGCATTATTAGGCCTAAATATAGCTATTAACCTATTTAACCCAGATATTGAGGCAAAACCAAGCCAAGCTGGCACAATTACAGTTTTACCCGTTTTAAAAAATCATCAGGTAGAGTGCGGCCAACTATCCTCTATTAATAGCCCTTATGTAGTGGAAACCATTCGTCTTGCAACACAAGGTTGTTTGGATGGAATGTTCGATGCCATGGTTACAGCGCCAGTTCATAAAGGCATTATCAATGATGCCAATATTCCATTTACAGGGCATACCGAGTTTATTGCTGATATAACAGGAGGGCATCCTGTTATGATGCTGGCAACTGAGGGCTTACGTGTTGCTTTAGTAACCACTCACTTACCTTTATCAGAAGTGAGCAAAGCGATTACTCCCGATCGCTTAAGCAAAGTAATCCATTTATTGCATAAAGATTTACAGAATTATTTTTCACTCCCTAACCCCCAAATTTTAGTTTGCGGGCTTAATCCACATGCTGGTGAAAATGGTCATCTAGGTCATGAAGAATTAGAAATTATTGAACCTACTTTAGAGCTTTTAAGGGAGCAAGGGATCGATTTACAAGGCCCTTTGCCAGCTGATACGTTGTTTACCCCAAAATACTTGGATTCAGCTGATGCTGTACTAGCAATGTATCATGACCAAGGCTTACCTGTTTTAAAATATAAAGGCTTTGGTCAAGCTGTAAATATCACTTTAGGCTTACCTATCATTAGAACTTCGGTAGACCACGGTACTGCTCTTGATCTAGCGGGAACAGGAAAGGCAAATTTAGGTAGTTTAGAATATGCGGTTAAAACGGCGATAGAGATGGCTAATTCAAATCAACCCATATAGTTTCAAGTTTAAAATATGTAAACTGAAATCTATCCTACCTTGCTATAATAAAAGCCATGAGTACACAACAAGCAACACATAAAGCGCGTAAACGATTTGGTCAGAATTTTCTTCAGGATCATAATGTTATTTACAATATTCTTGCAAATATCCAAGCTAATAGTAATGACCATTGGGTAGAAATAGGGCCTGGACTGGGTGCTATAACCGAACCTTTATTACAGAGCAATGTTACCTTAGATGTTGTTGAGCTAGATCGAGACTTGGTTAAAGTACTGACTGAACGCTTTAACCATCTTGATAATTTTACTATTCACAGTGCGGATGCCTTGCGTTTTGATTTTTCGGCATTGGCTAAAGATGATGAAAAACTACGTATTATTGGTAATCTACCCTATAACATTTCAACTCCGTTGCTATTTCATTTGCTTGAAAGCACTAATTGCATTGAAGATATGCACTTTATGCTACAGAAAGAGGTTGTTGACCGTATGTGCGCGGAACCAGGCACTAAAAAATATGGTCGCCTCAGTGTAATGATTCAATATTACTGTGAGACTGAATTGGTATTTGATGTTCCGCCCGAAAGTTTTGATCCTATCCCTAAGGTTATGTCATCAATAGTAAGGCTGTCGCCTTATCAAGCCCCTCCTGTTGAAATTGAAGATATAAAAAAGCTTAACAAAGTTGTTACCACTGCTTTTTCACAGCGCAGAAAAACGCTTAGGAATTCACTTAAAAAGATAATTACTGAAGAACAAATTGTAGCTTTAGACATCAATCCAATGTTACGAGCAGAGGCTATATCATTAGCTGAGTTTGCACGATTAAGTTATTTGATAGACGATTAAGCTGCGACAAAGTGTCACGCGTCGATTTGCCACATTCCCAAGCAACTTGCTTCTCGGTAAAATCATCACAACTTAAATGCTTTCCCCTCTTGGGACTCATTATAGCTTTCCTAAAAAAAACTCCTAATGCAGCCTTTTGGCTGCATTTTTTTTGCCTAAAATTTTTAATTTGTTGCCCTAGAGACTGTTTTTTAAAAAAATCGATTATCACTCACACAAGTGTTCTAAATTTAGCTATGATGAAGACATAGATAGATAAAAAGGATAAAACAATGACAACAATTACTGACCCAAAAATTGGCAGCTGGTATAAAGATGTCGAAAATGATCTTACCTTTAAAGTTGTTGCTATAGAAGAAAGTGATGATTCCATTGAAGTGCAATATATCAATGGTGATATAGGTGAATACGATAATGATTCTTGGTATAACTCCACCTTCGACTTTGTTGAAGCACCTGAAGACTGGAGTGCACCTTTTGATGATATTGAAACCGATGATTTAGGTTACTCAGATAACGATTCTCATGTAAAACCTGATCAAGAAGGTTTAGACCTTTCTGACATGCTGGATGATTCAGGTAATACTTAATGAAAATGGACCCCCAACAATTCCTAGACTGGGAATCTAAAAGTATTACTCTGCTAGCCATGTCTGGCGCGGGCAAAACAACACTGGCTAACAAACTACCTAGAGATAAATGGTTCCATTACTCAGCCGACTATAGAATTGGTACTAAGTACTTGGGCGAACCTATTTTAGATAATATTAAATGTCAGGCGATGGAAGTGCCTTTTCTAAAAAAGTTATTATTATCTGACTCTATTTATATACATAATAATATTACCTTTGATAATTTAGCCCCTGTTTCTAGCTTTTTAGGTAAATTGGGTAATGCTGAACAGGATGGTTTATCCTTACCCGAATTTAAACGCAGACAAGCTTTACATCATAAAGCCGAAATAGCGGCATTAAATGATGTGCCCGAGTTTATTCATAAAGCTGAAGATATCTATGGTTATAACCATTTTCTAAATGATGCGGGGGGAAGTGCTTGCGAATTAGATAATCCTGAAGTTTTAGAAACCTTGGCAAAACATACGGTTATTATTTACATTAAGATTCCAGAATCATTAGAGCAAACAATTATCTCGCGGGCTAAAACAGATCCAAAACCACTTTATTACAGAGAAGCGTTTTTAGATGAAAAATTAGCCGAATATATGGCTTTAAATAACTATACCAATGCTGATTTAATTCCTCCTGATGAATTTGTAAGCTGGGTATTTCCGGAACTATACAAATCGCGACTTCCTCGATACCAATCTATTGCAGATCAATATGGCTACACTATTGATGCTAATGATGTTGCTAAAGTATCTAATGAAGATGAGTTTATCCAGCTTATTGCTGATGCTATTAGCACAAAAGAGAATTCTTAATTATGCCTTTAGTAGCTCATACCCACTTACCTACATTTCAACGACTACTTGAAGAAGGTGAGGATATTCTTAATGCTGATCGTGCAAGTCACCAGCATATTCGTGAGTTGCATATTGGTTTACTCAATATTATGCCAGATGCGGCCCTTGAAGCGACTGAGAGACAATTCTTTCGTTTAGTCGGTGCATGTAACCAAATAGCACAATTCCACGTTCATCCTTTTACCATTGATGGATTAGAAAGGGGGACTGAAGCAAAAGCGCATATTGCAAAATATTATGACTCTTTCGACCAAATTAAATTAGATGGTTTGGATGCACTGATCATCAGTGGTGCTAATGTTACCCACACTCATTTATCAGAAGAAGATTTTTGGAAACCTTTAACCGAAGTTTTTGACTGGGCAAAAAAAAATGTAACATCTGTTCTATGTTCCTGTCTTGCAACTCATGCTTTAATTGAATATTGCTATGGTATTGAGCGCACACCACAACCTCAAAAATGCTGGGGAGTATTTCCGCATAAAGTAATAGATCGAAATCATCCGTTAGTTGCAGAAATCAATACCCGCTTTGACGTGCCTCACTCTCGATTTAATGCTATTTATCAACAAGACCTAGAGCAAAAAGGCATAACCGTTCTAGCGGTAAGTAAGCAGGCTGGCGTACACCTAGCAGTGAGTGGCGATGGAATTCGTACAGTATTCTTTCAGGGGCACCCTGAATATGACGATATGAGTTTATTAAAAGAATACAAACGTGAAGTTATCCGTTTCTTTAATCAGCAAAGAGAAGATTATCCTCCTTACCCAGAACACTATTTTGATGAAGAAGCTGAGTTAATATTAGCCGATTACAGACTACAAGTAGAAGCGGCTAAAAACAATAAGCAAGCACTTCCTTTATTTCCTGAGCAAGAAATTTTAAATTATTTAGATAACACCTGGAAGGATACTGCTAAAGCTGTATTTAATAATTGGTTAGGAAAGGTTTATCAAATTACTAATCAAGATAGACGATTACCTTTTATGGACGGTATAAATCCTAAAGATCCATTGGGGCTAAAAAAATCATAATAGGATAAAACCATGCTCCACAGAATTAAATCAGAACTCAGGAGAATCTATTATTTTTTATTAGGTTTACGTCAGCAAGGTTACAAAACACATTGGATATTATTTTATCATGCCCCCAAACTTGCTCTTTCACGGTTATATGCAAAGCTGGCAAGAAAAATTAACAGTAAGTTGATAAATCCAATAATCAATCGTAATTTAATTTATCAATTTCATAAATCACATCATGAAGAATTAGGACAGCATTTCTATTTAATCGTCATGCCTGGTGTTTTACATTTTTTAGTCCCTTGCTTAAAGCTTATTCCTAAAAAAATCCCATTATTTTTATTATTCAATGGAACAAAAGAATGGGAAATTCAATACCTTAATAAACATTTCCCTGATATCCCTGGATTAAAGCTTAAAACCCTACCCGCTTCCAGCTTGGCTCATGGCGACATCATCACCTTATTGTTAAAATCTAACAGCCAAAATTTTGGTATTCTTGATCATGATTTATATCTTTTTGATGACAAGGTATTTAGCAATCTTGAATTTGAAAAGGATGAGTGTCTTCTAGCAATTTATGCTGAACAAAGTGAAAAAACGAGCTTAGTTTACCCACATACCTGTTTTTTATTTTTTAATGTATCCCTTATTTCAAGTGTCATGAGTCGATATAAAATAGATGCTACTTTATATAAAAAAGCACCCTCTAGATTAAAAGACAAACTGAGCAGAATAGGTCTTACTGATGGCGTATATATGAAAGATTATCACAACTTTTTTGATACTCTAAATTTGATTTTAGCCATGGCTTTTACAGAAAAATTACAGGTTCGTTATATTGATTTAAAAGACCCTTTAAAAACAATACATGTAGGAGGAACCAGTATGGGGCAGCATATAACTAAAGATTTATCAGATATATATATCCGCCTATGTTTTCTTGAGTATATTAATGACCCTATCTTGTTTAAACAATATTCTTATTGGTATAAACGTTTCAAAAATTCTGCTGAAATTGTCCCCTTAATGACCAAGACTCCTCAAGTGATGCATTTGTTAGATTCAATAAATATCTTGATGCTTCAATTACGTGAAAGAAACAACAAACTATTGTGACACTTTTGTGATAATCATGTGAAAGTTACACAACTTATTTATTTTACTCTATCAGTTACGGAATTTCCGTATTAAAACAATGACTAACTAGGAGAGTTTAAAATGAATAGAATCAAACTTTTTTCAACCATCGGACTTTTAGGTCTATTTGCCATAACAAACGCACAAGCGGTGCAAGTAAAAGTCACTATAAAAAACAATTCAGCTGCAAATGGACTGGCTATAACGCCTGTCTGGGTAGGCTTTCATAATGGAGGTTTTGATAGTTACGACTCTGGCATTGCTGCAAGCAGTCAATTACAATCTTTAGCAGAAGATGGTAATTCATCCGCTTTAGCAGCCACTTTTGGCGCTAATGGCTCCTTAAATCGTGTTCAAGGGTCTATTGGCTCTGCTCCTATTACAGCGGGAACCTCTGCCTCAGCCCTGTTTGATTTAACAGGAAACCTTGATAATCAATACTTTTCATATGCAAGCATGGTATTACCCAGCAGTGATTATTTTATTGCCAATGGAAACCCTTTTGCTCATAGCTTAGAAGACCTCTTTAATAATGGAGGTTCATTTTCATTCAATATTGGTACTAACGGTAACATTAACGATGCAGGCACTGAAATAAATGACTTCACCACTTCTGCTGGCAATGGTTTGTTTCCAGGGCTTCCTCCAATGCAGGGAGCCCCAAATACTGGCGCAGATGAAAATGGTGTAGTACATAATGTTGTCAATCCTTTTTCTGGTTTTTTAAATACCCCCACAGGTTTTGATTTAACAGCGTTTGATTTTAATTCTGCAAGTCTTTACCCTAATGGTCTTGCAACCGTCACTATTAGTGCAGTACCCGTCCCTTCTGCTGTCTGGTTTATGGCTAGTGGGCTTATTGGCTTGGTTTCATTATCACGTAAAAATAAAACAAACCAAATTTAACATCTAGTAAAAAAGATAAACTCTCAAGCTTATAGAGTTCTGTTTAATTCCTTCACCGAGGGGGCGAAGGAATTAGGAGCAATACTTTTCCTAATTAAAGCTATACCCTTTGATTCCTCTTCGTTTCATCAAGGCTACAAAAGCACTAGTGAAACTTTCCCTTTATATCTAAAACAACGTCTAAACAATATAAACACAAAACCTAACTCCGCAGAGTATACTTTTTATACTTAATATTACACTTCCCATTTTAGTGAGTTATAAGCATTTGGAAGTGGGACTTTAGTCCCGCATGATTATGCTCTAGGCGGGACTAAAGTCCCACTTCCAATGTAACCCCACATTTTATTTAAAAGGGAAATGTAATACAAGCCACTTTCTAAGCCACATATCTATTATTTTAAAAATGCCTCAGAAAAGAATTAATTTACTGTTTTTCTTGATTGTTGTATCGCCCATCACTCAAGCTAAAAACACATGGACAAGCATTCAGCCCTCTTATCAGCAAGTCAGTCTTACTGGTTTTAGCAGAGCTAGAGATGACATGGTTTTATCAACTGAAGTGGCAGGAAAGGTAAAGACTGTTTTTGTTGATGTCGGTGACATTATTGCAGAACACGGCAATGTTTCCTGCCTTGATGATACTTTTAGCAAAATTGACATTAACTCAACAAAAAATGATATAGAACTGGCAAAAATTGATATTGTTTACTATCAAAAACAAGTCAATAGGTTCAGCGAGCTAGTACGCAAAAAAAACATTTCCATTAATCAATTAGATGATGTGCAACGACAGCTTGCAACGGCTAAACATGTTGAAAAAAGCAAACAACTGCTCAAACAACGCCAGCAAGAAAAGCTAAAACGCCACTGTATTAAATCGCCTTCTGGCTGGTTTGTTGAAGAGCGTTATGTTGATCCTGGCCAATGGCTTGATATAGGTAACCCCATAGTCAAAGTAGGTAACTATTCCAAATTATTAGTCCCCTTTGCACTTTCTGTCGATGAATTAAATGCTTTAAAAAGTATGCAACAGAACTTAACTGTCTGGCTACCTGAATATCAACAACACATACCGGCTTCTATTGAACGTATTTCCCCTGCTTTTGACCAACAATCCAGAAAAATTCAAGTTGATTTACTGTTAGAAAAAAACCTTCCCATTCAACGCGGCGGGTTGAGAATTAATTTAATACTAAAGCTTTCAGACCCCGATAATATATTCTTAATTGATGAAAAAGCCTTAGATAAACGGTTTGAGGAAACATGGATTAAAAGTAAAGAAGGCTTATCCTTCCGCGTAAATTTACTCGGCCGCGCTGAAAATGGGAAAATGCGTATTCAATCCCCTCAATTAAAAGCTGGCGAACAATTTAAAATTATTCACCCTTAAATTAGGCATAAAACATGAAAGGAATCGTGCAGTTTTCATTAAAACAAAAGGTTTTTTATAACCTAATGTTTATCTTGCTGACAGTAGTTGGTTTTTTTGCCATGCTTCAATTACCAGCCGAACGATATCCCAATATTAGTTTTGGCGAAGTGATTATTTCCACCTACTATCCTGGGGCATCCCCCACCGAAGTCGAAACTCTGGTCACTCGCAAGATCGAAGAACAAATTGAAACCGTTGAAAATATCGAGTGGATCAAAGCTACCTCTTATGCTGAACGCTCTCATATCAGGCTAAAATTTATTGACGATAGCGATTATGCTTTTCTGTATAACGAAGTCCGTTTAAAACTGCTTAATATGTTAGCAGAGTTACCTGATGATGTTGACCCGCCACAAATTGATAGCCAAACGGTTGATGATGTTCTGCCTGTCATTGCCATTAATATTGCAGGCGACCATAGCAACCGAGCTTTAGCGCTTATTGCTGAGCAGATTAAATCAAGCCTACAAAAAATACCTTTTATAAAGGAAGTAGATCTTTCAGGAGAATATATTAGGGAGTTTCATGTTTACCTAGACCCACAAAAACTTCGTCAATATGGCATTAGCTTTAATGAAACAATTGATGCCTTGCAAGATGCCAATATATCCATACCCGCTGGAAATTTTAAAGGTAAGAACAGTAACTTTTTGGTAAAAGTCGATGAGAAATTTCATAATAGAATGCAGGTCGTTAAGACCATTATTAGAAAAGACAGTGATGGCAGCTTTATTCGTCTACAAAACTTAATTACCCGTGCTGATTTAGATTATCGTGACCCTCTGGTTATTTCTACCGTCAATGGTAAAGATGTTATTTCATTAAAAGTGATTAAAACCCAAGCAGGTAATGCTATTGATATTAAAGAAGCCATTATAAAAAAGTTAGCCTCCTTTAATTCATTATTTAAACAAGAAAACCTTGAAATAACCCTAACCCAGGATTCAACCAGTAAAATCAAAGATGGCTTTAGTACCTTGGGTTTAAATATGTTGCTGGGAATGTTTCTAGTCTCAATTATCCTCTGGTATTTTATGGGGGTTCGTAATGCCGCTTTAGTTACGATAGGCATTCCTTTTTCATTTATGATCACCATGTTATTGATGTATATAACAGGTAATAGTCTTAATGAAATCAGCTTATTTGCCTTTGTACTGGTAACGGGCATCATTGTTGATGATGCCATTGTGGTTTGTGAAAATATTTATCGCCATATTCAAGAAGGCTCAGAAATATACCAAGCCATCATCACAGGAACAGCCGAAGTGGGTTTACCGGTTATATCCTCTACCTTAACGACTGTCTCTGCTTTTTTACCCATGTTAATTATGAGCGGAACAACAGGCGAGTTTTTTGCACAAATTCCTATTGCTGTAACATTTGCATTAATAGCATCATTAATAGAATGCCTACTTATTTTACCTATTCATTATTTAGATTTTGGCCCCAGGTATTCAAAAGAGTTATCTAAACAATTAGAAAAAGATAATTCTCTATTACTTTTTTGTCGCAACATCACTAATAAAGCATTATCCATTACCTTAAAGCATCGCGTTCTTAGTGTACTTAGTATTTTTCTTTTACTATTTATTTCAATAGGGATATTAACGGTTTCTGCAACAGGGCGACTTCCACTGATAAATATCAAGTTTTTCCCCGATGATTACACCCTTTATTACGCAGATGTCATCGGCCCACCAGAACTTTCAATTGAACGAGTAGACGATAAAGTCAGAGAAATTTCACGTTATATCATGGAGGATGGCCCAGGGTTTGCTGAATCCGCCTCTGGATTTGCGGGCTTTTATCCTAACGACGATTATGAACCCGTTTATGGCAATAACTTTGGTACTGTCATGGTCACCATGCCAAATAAAAATAATCAAGAATTTACCGACCCTCTAGCCCATTTAGAAACAATGCGTAAACGCTTAAAAAGTCGCTTTGAGAATAAAGGTTTTTCAATCATCGTACATGCCCAAAAAGACGGCCCTCCAACAGGTAAAGACCTGAATGTTCGTATTGTAGGCACTCAATTTGATTCAATCTCTGGGTTAGCCGATATAATCTTTAATTTTTTACAAACAACTGAATCAATCAGTTCTAATTTAATTGAGTTAAATGATAATCGAGGCACTGCAAAACAACTTTATCGCTTTGATATAAATCATGAGAAAGTGAAAGAGTACGGCTTAAGTAATACCCAAGTTACCCAATTAGCTGGTAGCGTATTAGATGGTCGATATATTGGAAAATATAGACTCAATGATGAAGAAATAGACCTTAAAGTTCTTATTGCACCTCAATCAATACAGTCACCAAGGCAAGCATTAACAATACCTGTGATTGAACATGCTAGCGGCCCTATTCGCCTAAGTGATGTAACTCACTTACGTACTTATTTTCAAGCAGGTGAATTACATCGCTATCAAGGCCAACGAGCAGTAAGCCTTACCGCCAACCTAAAACCAGAAGCAAGCACCTCAACACCCGCAGTTATTGCTTTAGTCAAAGACTTTTATAAAGAAATTGAAGCTCAATACCCAGGAGCCAACCTTATTTTTGGCGGTGAACATGAGGATACCCAGCGCTCATATTCTTCACTTATGTATGCCTTTATTATTGCCGTAATGCTGATGTACATTGTTTTGGCCGCTCAGTTTCAATCTTATCTACAACCCGTTATTATCCTCTCTGCCATTGCCTTTGCTTTGATTGGCGTAGTCTTAGGCAAAGTCTTAACCCAATCATTATTTACAGTGAATAGTTTTATCGCCATTATTGGTGTTGCAGGCGTGGTGGTTAATGATTCACTTATCCTGATTGATTTTATGAATAAAAGTTATAAAGCAGGAGCCACAAGAATAGAAGCTATCAACAAAGCAATAAAGGTTCGTCTACGCCCCATTATTTTAACCACCTTAACCACAACACTCGGGCTATTACCTATGGCATTGGGTTTTCCTGAAGATTCTATTATCTGGGGCCCAATGGCCTCAACCTTTGTCTCAGGCCTGGCCGTTGCCACTATATTAACGTTATTTATAGCCCCTGTTTTATGGGATATGATTCAAGAAAGGCAAGAAAAACAGTTATTAAAAGCCCAATGAAAATAATTTTATTCACCAGTAAAGCACTCACCTCCATCTATTTATTACTTAGCTTAGGCCTTTTTATTTTTCAGCGTGATTTGTTGTATCACCCCTCGGTAAAAATAGACCATTCCTATCAAGAACAGACTTTTTATAATGATAAAGAATCAATTAAAGTCATCGCACTTAATCCAGAACAACAGAACAGCATTATTCTTTTTGGTGGAAATGCCCAAATCATTGCAAACAGAGCACCCAGTTATATTAAAACTTTCCCCAATCATACGGTTTATTTAGTTAATTACAGAGGTTATGGCGGCAGTAGTGGCATGCCAGAAGAACAAGGCCTGTATTCAGATGCTTTACATATTTACGATAAAATCAAAGCCAAACATAATGCTGTCTCGGTTATAGGCCGAAGCTTAGGAACA